>Ga0307984_1001103_pt1 | contig 11425 bp, 3 predicted proteins | sample EllFjometageno78_FD_203169 | JGI IMG/M metagenome (GOLD analysis project Ga0307984, IMG submission 203169) | Marine microbial communities from Ellis Fjord, Antarctic Ocean - #78 | ecosystem: Environmental > Aquatic > Marine > Unclassified | place: Southern Ocean | collected 2014-10-09 | reverse complement strand
CTCTAAAATAGCTATCTCACTTTCTGAAGAAAGCTCAATAACGTTGTCGCCATTTCCCTTGCCCTCTAAACGAGTCACTACAACACCGTCTCCGTAAGAAGAGTTTTGAATAGTACCACCTGATTCAGGTGAAGGTAGGTGAGGAGTTCCTGAGTAAACACGGATAGAACCGACAGCTCCTTTACGTGAAGCTTTGTAGGGGATGTCTTGGCCGGTACCCGTTGCAGCATCAAAGTCTCTGTAATTGTTGTATCCGTAAGCAAGGGCCATAAAGTAGTAAGCGCGGTGGTTCACCAGCTTGTTATCGCCTTGTGCAAAAACATCTGTAGTCACTCTAAAGCTGTGAGAAACTCCTTCGTTTTCTCCATTAGCCATTAGAATCGGTACAGAAACCCCCATTACTTCATCAAAGGTATAGTTCACAACATAATCAACTTCGTTTGAGAGGTCACATTGAAAAATAAGTCGAGCTTTTGCAACATTATCTAAGTCAGAGGGAGAAACTGCACCATCTACGAGTTGGTAGATTTGGTATCCTTCGAAAACATAGGATCTGTTAAGATCTGAAAGCAGGGAGCCATCCTCTAATTCCTTAGGAATCGATGGGTCTATGGCTGTATATTCTTCGTGGAAGTTGTTTGAGATCGCATTCTCATTTGTAAGGTATAAAATCAACTCGTTTTCGAGTTCTTGGATTGCAACATCAGGCGCGTCAGGACCGCTCACAATTTCGAAACAGTTGTCGAAAAGAGATTGGGCCTTATCGTCGGCAAGGCGCAAAAGCTTTACACTTTCAAAGGGTTCACCTCCACTTGCACGCGCATATAACATCCCTACAGTAATGTTGTTGTAATCACCTGGTTCGAGTGTAAATGGTCCTGCAGATTGGAGGAAGAGCCTGTCTCCAGCTGGGTTTCCCGTTTCGTATTCTGACCAATCGTCAACATCTACACCTCCTGTACCCCAATTGTATGGATCGGTATCTCCTGGGAACATGTAATCCGCTGCGAGATCTAATTGGGCTCCAGTAGAAGCACTAATCCCATCGCCTCCGTAAGCCATTCGTTGGCCGTTTTTCCAAAAGCCCCGCATATAATTATAGTAATGAGTCGAAGTTGTAGGCTGCCCATTATTACCATAATTCCAATTGTAGTACAAGAATTTACGCATCCCATAGCGCTCGTTGTCAACTACGCCATCGCCGTAGCCGATACCAATTCCTGCATAAGGAATACCTAATGAATCTATTGCATCAGTAAATACATCAGTTAAGGGATTATCTACTCCATCTGCATCTTGGTAGGGGCCCTCGAAAAAGTCAACACCCATCGCTGGAGGATTTAAACCATAACCGATGGAATAACCTGTTGCCTCATCGAATTGGTCTCCATTGTATGAGTATCCGAGTCCTCGTTCAACATCGCAACCAACATAGTCATCAACGTGTCCTCCCAAATCTGAATCAACCCACTGAGCAAAATATGTTTCAGTAAGTGTTTGGGTGCCTTGGTTGATGAGTACATAGTTGTAGAAGGTCATGTTATTTACCTCATCATTCGTCGAGAAAACGAATGCTTGTGCTCGGATTTCCATACCGATAGGCTCACCTTGAGACTCAGAGTGAACATTGCCCTTATCGTTGAAAATCCAGTAATAGGTTTGGTCTCCATAAAGAGGAACAACATCTTCACGGCGGCGCTCAGAACAGTCAATTTGTTGGAGAAAATCATACCAAGGATAATCGCCATTTGATGGATCATAGATTCCATTTTCATCGTAATCTAAGAAGGGGCTTAAGTAAAAATCTTGACCAAGTGCGGGATTTCCGTGAGCTGGGTATTCATAGAAATAAGGGGGAATGGCATAACCTTCTGGGAAATCCGCTTCGAGTGTACCGGCAGCTTCAGAATCGAAATAGTTGCGATGGCGCATGGCGTCAGCTCTGTAGGTAACCGTAAAGTGGTCGTATTGTTGGCAGGTTGATGCTTCAACCTCAGCTTCTCCAGTATTTGTAAGAGGTCCCGGCCAAAAATCATTTCCTGAATTTCTGTATTTAACCGCAGCTAACTTAAGCTGTTGGTCAGGAGAAATACCTCCTAGCCAAAGGGCACCACCATAGACAACAGAAACTCCTTCATCCTTAGGTACGAAATGAGCCCCTTTGTCAATCGCTCTATCGTACCAAAGAGTCCCTCCATTTTCAATTAAAGCCCTCACATTATTCCATTCCAAATCTCTTAGTGCGGTAGCTGGGGCGCAGGCTTCTGCTTTCGCTTGTGCTCTGTCTATATCAGGGTTAACAGGAATAGGAAGACCCTTTTGCATTTTTATCGCGGGGGCAGATTGAGAACTTTGCGCCAAAGGTTTTGTTACAAACGAAAAGACGAGGGAAATAGTGAGAAAATATAGGAGGTAAAAATTTCGCATTTGGTAGTTCTTCAGTTTGTGAAGATACAACTTTGTTTGCGGCAGATTTAACTTATTTAAACAACAGTCATTAGTACTGTGGGGTCAGTGTATATGATCCAACCTTTCACCTCTGACTTTTCAATTTCTTCAAGTAAACTAACATATTCACGCACTTGTTTTTCATGTGACACACCTCCTGACTGTGTTGTTTTATAGTCTATGACATGCCAAACATCATCTATCCTAACGATTCGGTCAGGCCTTAACACCTTCCCTAATTTATCCACGAAATCTACCTCCACCTCTACGTGAATTCCAGGCTGGAAAAACATCTTAGCAGAATCTAAATCCATCACCCCCTGAACCCTTTCAATGATTTTATTTCTATCCTTTTCCGAAAACCTCAAGCTAGACTCGAGGGAGTTTTTTACATTTATCCAATTGTCCCAGTTGATTATTTTCTCTAGCGTTTTATGAATTTGAGAACCTAGCTGTAGAGCATCTAATCCATCGGGAATGACCTCCTCTCCTTCACTTGGCGGAACAGTCACAAGATGATTTACGGTCTCCCCAGTTGAGAGACTGCACGGTGTAATTTGGTTTATCTCTTCAACCTTATCCTGGCTGACGAGGGCCCGTCCAGGATCACTTTCTGTGAGCTTCCCACAAACAACACCACCTTCATTAATACCTTCTAAAGACTGCACAATCAACTCACCTACGGATTTGACTTTACTTCTATTAAAATCCTCCTTTTCCAATTCTATAATAATATCTAACCTTTCAATAGGCCTTGTGAAGGCGACATACGCCACATTCACCGAATCTAGAATAACCCGATTAACTTCTGCAGATCTTTGGTCTTCTACAGCTGTGTTTACCATGTCATAGTTCTCAAGCATGGCATGCTTTAAAGGCATATTCGTATCCTCATTAAGTTCAACGGGGATGACACCTCGAAATTTCGTGTAGTCTTTTACCGTTAAAAGAACCATCGTCACCTTAAAGGCAAGTCCTTTTGCTTTATGAACAGTCATAATATTGACAGCATCCGAAGTAGAGGCCGTGATGACACTCCTTTCTTTCCCTTTGGCATCCCAAAGTCGTAAAAACCCATGAAGACCACTTTCTTCAGAGCCAGAAACTTCTCTCGCTAGCTCTAAAACACCTTCGGCATATGCTGGGAAAACTGATGTAATCCCCATCTGAGAACAAACATGCCCTAAAAATGCTACCAAAGGTTCAGATGATTTTTCAATTGCCTTCAAATCCGGGAAAAGTTCACGCAACATTCCCTGAGTATTTAAATTACCAATAGACGTTTTGTGCCCATTACCTCTGCTTGATTCGACTTGCTTTATGATTACATATTTTTCTAAGAAATACGCCTCATCCACCAACTTGCCAAGGTTGCTGTGTTCACTGTTCGAAAGAGCTGCTACACACTGTAAAATAGTCGTTCCTAACCTGTTGTCTTTGGGCTTCAAAAGCCACCTTACCAAAGCCACAACTGCCAATGGCCCTGGATGTCTTCCCAAGTGCAACGACTCCTCTGTCATAGGTTTAAATTCTGTTTTCAGAAGTTCTTGCGCAATCATAGCCCCCTCACGATTCGTTCTGACAAGAATTGTAATGTCACCCGGATGAAAGCCCTGACTTACATAATCTCTCAGCCTCCTGACGATCACCTCAATGTGCTTCGTTCTTCGCTCTTTCACAGTAGCTTCAATCACCAGTTCCAAATTTACCGCTCCTGGAAACTCCTTTACTGGGTTTTGCTGTTGATCAGCATACACTTCTTTTAACTCATCGGGCAAATGTTTGGTTAACTCATGAAACAAACGGTTATTCCAATTAACAATTTCAAAACCCGACCTGTAATTGTCCCTTAAATCTTCTTCATCTTGAAAATAGTGATTGGACAAAGATTTTTGCGCATCTTCTAACGCTATTCCTAAATCTTTACCTTGTAAAGATGGGAGATCCATGAGTTGTTTATAATCCCCATTTCTCCACCTATAAATTGCCTGCTTGCCATCACCCACAACAAGTGTTTTATTATCCGAACTCACAGCATGGTCATAAAGAACAACAAGATTTTGCCATTGTGTAATAGAAGTGTCCTGGAACTCATCCATAAATATGTGGGCATATCTATTACCAAGTCTTTCATAGATAAATGGGGCCGGGTTGTTACGTACAATTTGAGCAATCATATTGTGCATAGAATCAAAAGTCCGAATGTTGTTTTCTGTTTGGACTTTTAAAATTTCTTTGTGGAGCTCAGAAAGGGTCCCCATTAAATCCAAGCGCTTCCCCATTTTTTTGGCCAGAAGATATCTTTTCCCATTCTCAGTCTCAGGCAACATCTCAATCGCAGCAAGGAAAACTGGCATTAAATAACTCCCTAATTCTAGTGCCTTCAACACCAAATCATTCGGGGAATTTTTTCTAATCATTGACTCGGGATTCGTTAGATGCTCCCGAATTGTCGCTTTCAGCTCTTTGATTCTACCCGAGCTAAAGCTTCTTAGATTTTTAGGCACTGTACCGCCTGAGAAATCTGAATCTTCCATAGCAAGCTCATCTATTTTAGCAAGAGCAGCCATAGATTTTTCTTTCAATAAATTCTCTGCAAAAGAAGTGCTGGTTTTTAATTCTTTTGAAATTTCTTTAAACTTCTCCGGAGAAAGGTCTTCGAAAGAAGTTACGACTTCTCTCATGGTTTCTTTAACTGCAGCAATTCCCAATTCATTGAGAGGCCTTCTCACTCGGTAATCCTTATCCTCAGCAATCTGTAAATTAGCAAACCCCTCTAAAAGCTCAGTTATCGCTTCATTCCCTTTGACTCCTACCCTTTCTAAGAGCTTCGTCACCGCATCATCAATTACTTGGTCTGAGTTTAACTCTATCCTGAAATCCTGTTCTAGGGCTAAATCTCTTGCGAACGTTCTCACCAAACGATTGACAAAACTATCAATCGTCATTACAGAAATATCACTGTACCTGTGAAGCATCTCTCTGTGAAGAGCCTTTGCTCTTGCTATCAGAACTCCTTCGCTAAGGTTTAAATTTTTTTTAAGTTCCGACAACTTATCTCCCCCTCCGTCGGCAAGATGCTTTAGATCTTCTAATACCCTTTCCTTCATTTCAGCAGCTGCCTTATTCGTGAAGGTGAGCGCAAGAATTTTACCAAATGCCCTTTTGTCGTCATTACATAAAGCACATTCTAAATACCTTAAAACAAGGCGATAGGTTTTCCCTGATCCGGCTGAAGCCCTAACTACTTCAAATCTCTTAGATGATGCTTCCATATTGAGTGCTATAAATTACAACTTTTTCTGAGATAAATAGCATTAACTAGTGCAACTATTTTTAATATTTGTAGTTATATGGATATGAAAACATTTAGAAACAGCGTAATCGGGACATTCATTGTGTTCACAGTACTTCTGACTTCAGGTTGTAGAGAAAATAATGAAAGTGGGCTACTCAACCTCAACACGACACTTTCTTGGCACGGCGTAGAATTATCTATCGGGGATACAGTTTATGATTCCATGAATCGAACAGTAAGGCCCGAAAAATTTAATTGTTACGTCAGCAATCTTTCGCTGCGAAGTGAGGACGGTGAATGGATCAATTCATCGTCTATCTCTAGACAGGACTTTTTTCCATTTTCAGCGAGTGCAAATGGAGCGTTTAGCTCTCAGACATTGCGTTGTGCTGACACCTTTAACGCAATTAAGTTTAACGTTGGGGTTCCTTCAGAATTAAATCAAGGCATTGATCCCACATCCTACCCCAACAGCCATCCATTAAGCGTCTTAGGTTCGGCGGGGATGCGCTGGGATATGCACAACAGTTACTTTTTTGTAAAATTTGAGGGGAAATTGGCTGAGGAAGATGGCGGATCAATCGAGACTCCATTCATCTTCCATTGTGCCACAGACCCACTTTACCGAACTGTCGTAATAGAAACGAATGCGTTTTCTTTTCACACTAATGATGTCTTAGGATTCCAATTAGATTTAGATCTTGGTCTTGCACTGGAAGGAAGTGCCGGCGATATAGATTTAAGTCAAGTAGGACATTCAATGGGCGCGGTCCCCAATGCAATCATGTTCATGGACAACCTGACAACATCATGGACTTTAAAAGAATAACACCATGAATTCAAATAGACTGTCTAGGATCACAGTCAGTGGATTTATGATTTTCATAGCCGTTGCTTCCGGTTGTGATTGTGGGAAAAACCCCACTTGGGAGCCCACGTCATATACGATCGACATTCCTGCCTTTTTTCCTCCAATGGATATCCCTGCAGACAATTCAATGACTGAAGAAGGGATTAAATTGGGGCGCTTGCTCTTTTGGGAAAAGGCACTTTCGCTAGATCACTCTATATCTTGTGGGAGTTGTCATGCTCCAACCTCGAGTTTTTCTGACCCCAACCCATTGAGCTCGGGTGTTAATGGCACTTTAGGAAGTCGAAACGCAAGTGTAATCGTTAATCTTGGATGGTCGTCTTCATTCTTTTGGGATGGTCGAGCGATGACCTTAGAAGATCAAATTCGCGATCCTGTCGAGCATCCCCTTGAAATGAATGTTGCTTGGGAAGTTGTGGTGGACAGGTTAATGAATGATGATTTTAGTGAACTTGACTATCCTCAATTGTTTTTTGACGCTTTTGGTACAGATTTAATTACTGAAGATTTAGCAGTAAAAGCAATCGCTCAATTTATAAGGACAATGATTAGCGCGAATAGCAAGTTTGATCAATGGAGACGTGGTGAAACAGATTTAAGTGATTTAGAATACCTCGGATATCAACTGTTCCTCAAAGAAGGGGGAGATCCAGAGGTAAACCCTGGGGGAGAGTTCGGAGCTGATTGTTTTCACTGCCATGGAGAAGCTGGCCTTCAATTCTCTGATTACCTTTTTCACAACAATGGTTTAGACCCATCGTTTGAGTCGGACCCTGGAAGGGTTAACGTAACTGGTTATGTGTTAGATTCTGGGCTTTTTAAAACCCCAACACTAAGAAATGTTGCTTTAAGCGCCCCATATATGCATGATGGAAGATTTAACACACTCGAAGAGGTTGTTGAACACTACAACAGCGGGGGTGTTAGCTCATCAACTATTGACCCCTTTATGAAATACACCACTGGTGGATTAGAACTTGCCCCTCAACAAAAAGAAGCTCTTATCGCATTCTTGAATACACTTACCGACACCACATTTATTCAAAATCCAGATTTCAGAAATCCACACTAAACTGTGCTTACCTGCATTTTTTTTTCATAAAACGTAACCTATAGAGCCTTAGATTCGTAAAAATGGATATGTATCGCTCTGAAATATTCCGCCTATCGCACCTGACTACATTGTTGTCGTTCGCCCTAATACTAGTAGGGACAACTATGAACGCTCAATGTTACGACCTAATAGGTTCTGATGATGAGGCAACTTCCACTCCCGTTTGGTACAGCTGTGATACAGGAGAAGTCTCTCTGAATATTGCGACTTCAGACCTTTGGACAGGCTTAACGGTCGATTGGGGTGATGGATCCGATGATGAATCGTTTGCATTTTGGTCACCTGTTGAAGACCTTTCTCATACTTACCCAGCTGATTTCGCAGCGTATTCAATTGTATTTACAAGCATTGAAGGCTGTTCTATTGCTGGAGAGTTTATTAAACGTGCCCCTTTGTCTTCCAATCTATCTGGACCGGAGCATGTATGTCAAGGATTCCCTGCTACAATAGTACATGATGAGACTGAGGCTGATAGTTACTTATGGAACTTTAACGGTGGCCAGGGGACTTGGTATCCAGGAGCCGCACCAAATTTAAATTTAACATTTAACGACGCGGGAACATATGAAGTTTACGGAATAGTGTCAATTGATGGTTTACCTGCATCTTGTAGCGATACAGCACGATTTGACGTATCAGTCACACCGATTCCGGAAGCAATTATGTCATTGTCTGAAGATGAGGGCTGTGGAACTCTTATTACCCTAGCGGAGGAGTTAAGTGGGGATGGCAGTGAATACGAATGGACATTTAACACCTCTCCTTTCTCATACTCCGGGTCAATAATTCCTGAGGTTATTTTCGAAAATCCAGGAATGTATGTGATTCAATTAGAAGTAACTGACGAACTAGGTTGCGTAAATAATGCCACTGAAGTTGTAACTGTTTTTGAGAGTCCAAACGTGGAGTTCTCTGTAGACAGTGTCTGCGAAGGAAACATGAGTTCTTTCACAAACTTGTCAATCATGTCTGAAACTGAAACTACAATTGATTTTAATTGGTCTTTCGGAGATGGTGAGAGTTCTGACGCACAAAACCCACAACACACCTACTCAACACCTGGGGAATTTGAAGTTTCCTTAGAAATAAGTAATACGAACTGTACGAACTCTATTTCACATACAGCATTAGTTGATGCAACACCAGAAATATCAGCTTCTTCAGACATCACATCTGGTTGCTCACCATTCACGGTCAACTTTGAAGCCACTAGTGATGACAATTCTACGATAACTTGGGATTTCGGAGACGATCAAAGTTCGAACAACGCAAATGAGGAGCACACGTACATCAACGAAAACATTGACCCTAACGGAACCACATTTATCATATCAGCTACAGCAACAAACCTAACCGGTTGTGTTGCAATGGACATTTTAGAAGTCTCAGCATTGAAAGGTGCCGTTGCATCTGTTACCTCATCAGACAATGGTTGTGCTCCTTTGAACACAGCTTTTACAAACAATTCAGAAAACGCCTCTGAGTATTCTTGGAATTTTGATGACGGAGAAATAAGTAGTGATTTTGAACCTGTTCACACGTTTGAAAACACATCGGAAGACCTCGCATCATACTCAGTTGAGTTTATCGCAATCGCTGAAAATGGATGTCATGACAGCACAACAGTCGTCATTATTGCTTACCCTGAATTAATTATTGAAATTTCACTTTCTCAGGATGAAGGTTGTTCTCCTTTTGAAGTTCAAACCCCATTCATTGAAAACACTTCTCAAATTACCTGGAGCTTCGGAGACGCGTCTAACGATTCGAATACCCAAATGGTTTCCCACGTTTATTTAAACGATAGCAACAATACACAGAGTTTCATTCTTAGCGCGATAGGCATGTCTGAATTCGGATGTGTTGGTGAGTATTCGTCATTAATTAATGTCAATCCTCAGCCCATTGCCCAGTTTATGACTAACCTTACTGAAGGGTGTTCTCCATTTGTTGTAAATATTCTTGACAGCAGCACACAAGCAGATCTCAACTGGAGCTATGGTGATGGTGTAAACGCTACTGGGTTCAATGGTGAAACGCATCAGTATAGTTTTCAGAATCTTGGAGAAGAAACCATCACACAAGAAATAAGTTTAACAGTGATTGGAGACGGTGGATGTGTTGACACACAAAGCGTAGAGATTGATATTTTCCCTGAAGTAATCTCTCAATTTAGTACAACACAAGCTTCTTGTTCTCCTATTAGCGCTACTTTCACAAATGAAAGTTCTGAAAACCAAACTTACAGCTGGGCGTTCGGTGATGGAGCAATCAGTGAAGACGTAAACCCAATTCATATCTTCACTAATCCTAGCTCAGTTGAAGATGCTGATTATATTGTAACGCTTACCGTAACATCAGAAATGGGTTGTAGTAATCTCTCTACAGAAGTGATCACAGCTCTTGCTACTCCTGTAGCTGATATTTCCCTTTCTCAATCAGAAGGTTGCGGAAGTTTTTACGCTATAGCTGAGGCACAGAGTGGAGAAGGATATAATTACCAGTGGACATTTAACATGGCTCCATACACACATAATGAAATCACAACACCAGGACTGTTATTTAACAGCCCAGGAACTTACGAGCTAGAACTCGAAGTGACTGGTGCAAATGGATGTACGGTTGAGAACACGGAGTCGGTTCACGTTTTTGAAATCCCCACTGTAAACTTTTCTGTAGAAGATGTTTGTCATGGAACGCCAAGTCAGTTTACAGATTTAACAACAATAAATGGTGCAGATGAGATCGTAGAATGGAATTGGACATTGGGTAATGGTGAAATTTCTAACGAGCAAAGCCCCAATTATATTTATAATACAGCTGGATTATATAACGTGGAACTCGAGATTGTAACAAATTTCTGTAGCGCAATTTTTACTACTACTACCTACGTTGAGGAACTTCCTTCAATGATTGCCTCCTCTGATATTTCAAGCGGCTGCTCACCAGTAATCGTTAGTTTTGCAGCCCAAATTAACGATGATGCTTCTATTTTCTGGGACTTCGGAGATGATCAAAGTTCGAACAACTCAAATGAAGAGCACACTTACCTCAACGAAAATATTGATGCGAACGGGACCACATTTGTTGTGACTGCAACCGCGACAAGCCCTATGGGATGTGTTGCCGTTGATACGCTAGAAATCTCAGCATTGAAAGGTGCCGTTGCATTTGTTACCTCATCAGACAATGGTTGTGCTCCTTTGAACACAACGTTTACAAACAATTCAGAAAACGCGACTGAGTATTCTTGGAATTTTGATGACGGAGAGGTTAGTAATGATTTTGAACCTGTTCACACCTTTGACAACACGTCTGACAACCTCACATCATACTCTGTTGAACTTATCGCAATCTCGGAAAATGGATGTAATGACAGCACAACAGTCGTCATTACTGCTTTCCCTGAGCTAACCCTTGAGGTTTCACTTTCTCAGCATGAGGGATGTTCGCCATTTGCAGTTCAAACGCCTTTCATTGAAAATGCTTCTCAAATTACCTGGAGCTTCGGAGACGAGTCTAACGATTCGAATACCCAGATGGTTTCTCACGTTTATTTAAACGAAACCAACAATACACAGGTTTTCACTCTTAGCGCTATTGGCGTATCTGAATACGGATGTGTTGCTGTGGACACTTTAGAAGTATCCGCACTGAAAAGTGCAATTGCAGCTGTTACCTCAACAGGCAATGG
>Ga0307984_1001102_pt1 | contig 11431 bp, 10 predicted proteins | sample EllFjometageno78_FD_203169 | JGI IMG/M metagenome (GOLD analysis project Ga0307984, IMG submission 203169) | Marine microbial communities from Ellis Fjord, Antarctic Ocean - #78 | ecosystem: Environmental > Aquatic > Marine > Unclassified | place: Southern Ocean | collected 2014-10-09 | reverse complement strand
ATGCTAACTTGGCTGCACTTGAGCTAAGCAACGTTGATGACGCAATGCAGACTATTTATCAGGAAGGTGGTAAAGCCACTACAATGATGACTTCACCTGCTAACAAGCGTAAGTTCTCTGCTAAAGCTCAGGCTGCAGATTCTAACGTACAGCGTAACATTGATGACTCAGGTAAGCTTCGTCAGTCAGTTGAGATGTATGATAGTGACTTCGGTACTATCAAGATCGTTCCTAACTACGTTATGGGCTTGGCTCACAACACTGGTTCTGGTGCAACTACTAACGCTGCAGACTACTCTGCATTAGTATATGATCCACAGTGGTACAACATTGCTACTCTTCGTGCTCTTCATGAGACTGAAGTTGGTCAAGCTGGTGACAGCACTATTGGTCAGATCGTAGAAGAATGTTCATTAGAAGTTCGCAACCCAACCGGTTGTGGCTTGATCGTTGGTTTAGCTGGTTAAACACTAAGCTATACAAAGGGGTCCTCCAAAGGGACCCCTCTTTTTTCAGGAGGACACTGTCTTATGAAGTTTAGATCACAAGACGATAACAAACACAGCTTTGATGTTGTAACTGACCAGAGTCAATTCGTACTCTCTCAGGACATCAACGCATACCGGGAGTATGCAAAGGAATCTAGAGATCTCTATGAGGTCGCTAAGTCTAAGTCACACTACCGTTCATTCGCAATCATACCTGATATAGTTGCAATAGATATACTCACGAAGTACCAGATCGACATCAATGCGTCTGACTTTATGGGTGACAAAGTATTAGTTAATAAACTAAAAAAGATTATAATCGCCGAGTACCCAGATCTGCTTACGCATGGTCAGTCTCGGAGATAACAGAGGATATAATAAATGCCAACTCCAAAGTATGATGCGCTAGTCACAAAAGTACGTGATTGGGCTAACAGGGACAGTACTGTTCTGTCCGACTCAATTATCTCTGACTTCCTTGATTACTCTGCTGACACTTGTTACAGAGAGCTTCGCATCCCACCTTTGGAGGTTACTTATTCGTATCCTGCTGTCACCACCGCAGGTGATACAACACTGCAGATACCACCAGACCTCACCGAGTTTATAATATTCAAGGTGACAGATTCTGCTGGTAAGGTTTCAGTGTTTGACAACAGATTAGACGTAAGGTCCTTTGAGGACCAGCTGACTACCAAGGGTGGTGGTTCTTTTACAAGAAAGGGTGCTAACATCTTATTCTATCCGGAATCCAGTGTTGGTGACGTATACGAGATCCACTACTACAGACGTCTGTTTGACATGGATGCAACTTACGTTGTAAACCAAGATAACATCGACAACGGTAACACAACAGTATCCTCAGTGGGTGCCACAGATGCAGTGGAGTTTCCTGCAAGCTCTGGGAGCTACCACACAGGTAACGAAGTGTACAACTGGTTACGTGATGACAATGAAAGAGTACTCCTATGGGGTGCATTACATCATGCGCATGAGTACCTAGGTGACGAAGCAAAGTCTGCCAGCTATATTCAGAAGCAGATGTCAGGTATAACTGACTTAAACTTAGAAGAAACTAAACGCAGAACATCGGGTGCATCCAACAGGGTCACATATGAAGTTTCAGAATTAATGTAGGAGATGACATAGATGACTATTAATTATAGCAGCGTATCAGCTATTGTAGCAGATAAAGCTGAAGGTGGTGCATTCACAACCGAAGCCGAAGGGTCTTACGGTACTGCACTGACATCGGCAAACAACGCAAAGATCTCAGAGATAGCAGCTCTGGCTGCAAAGGTAGCTGCGGAACTTGCAGAAACCAATGCAGAGGCCGCTGAGACTAATGCAGCCTCAAGTGCCTCTGGTGCAGCTGCATCTGCAACATCCTCAGCTAACAGTCTGGCCAGCATAGGTACAGCAGTAACTGATGCAGCTAACTCTGCAACAGCAGCAGCCTCAAGTGCAACCAACGCTAACACATCTAAGGTAGCAGCAGAGCTTGCAGAGACTCATGCAGAAACAGCTGAGACTAACGCAGAACTTGCGGAAACTCATGCAGAGACTGCGGAGACTAATGCTGAACTCGCAGAGACCAATGCAGAGACCGCAGAGGCTGCTTCAGTAGCAGCCAAAGATGCATCAGTGTCTGCCAAATCATCAGCTGAATCAGCACAGACTAGTGCAACAGCTTCTGCCAACTCAGCAACAGCTTCTGCAACTTCAGCCACAAACTCTGCTACAGCGGCATCAGGTTCAGCCACAGGTGCTCAGTCCAGTGAGGATGACGCAGAAGTCTCACAGACAGCTGCAGCAGCATCCGAAGCCACTGCGACAACTAAGGCTTCTGAGGCATCCACTTCAGCAACAAGTGCAGCTACATCTGCATCTACTGCTACAACTAAGGCCTCAGAGTCAGCTGCTTCAGCGACTAGCTCCGCTAACTCTGCAGCAAGTATAACTGGTGCTGAGACTAACTCAGCTGCAAGTGCAACCGCAGCAGCCCTTAGTGAGACTAACGCAGCTACATCTGAAACTAATGCAGCAGCCTCAGAATCTAATGTGGCAACTAATGCAACCAATGCGTCTAACAGTGAGACAGCAGCAGCAACATCTGCTTCAACTGCAACAACTAAAGCTACAGCAGCATCTCTGAGTGAAACCAATGCAGCTACATCAGCTACTACGGCAACAACTAAGGCTTCTGAAGCCTCTGCGAGTGCTACTGCAGCAGCTACTTCAGCGACTAACATAGGTAACGCTGAGACTAATTCGTCTGCAAGTGCTACCGCAGCAGCAACCTCAGAAACCAATGCAGCAACCTCAGAAACGAATGCAGCAACCTCTGAGACTAACTCGGCTACTTCTGCGACTACCGCAGCAACCTCTGAGACTAACGCAGGTAACAGTGCAACATCAGCTACAAGCTCTGCCTCAACGGCAACTACTAAGGCTTCTGAAGCATCTACTTCAGCGACTGATGCATCTACTTCAGCGTCCACAGCAACCACTAAGGCTTCTGAAGCATCTACATCTGCAACCAATGCAGCAGCTTCCCTTGACGCCTTTGACGATAAGTATCTTGGTGCTCAAAGTGCCAACCCAACATTAGACAATGACGGTGACGCTTTATCAACAGGTGCATTGCACTACAATACCACTGCCAACTCCATGCGGGTATACAACGGCACTGGTTGGATAAACGCTGGTTCCGCAGTTAACGGTACAAGTGAACGTCTGGTCTACACTGCAACTTCAGGTCAGACCTCATTTGCAGCGACTTATGACTCTGGTTATGTTGACGTATATCTTAACGGTATCAAACTACAGATTGCGGTAGACTTCGCGGGTACTTCAGGTACAGCTGTTGTGTTGACTACTGGGGCTACCACGGGTGACCTAGTTGATATTGTGGCGTATGGTGCATTCACTGTATCTACTTACTACGATAAGACTGCAAGTGATGCCCGGTTTGAACCAATTGATAGCGCTTATACTAAAGCTGAAGGTGATGCCAAGTACCTTACGCCAACAGGAGATGGTTCATCTCTTACAGGTATAGATGCATTACCAGTGCAAACCAGTCATGCGGGTAAGTTCCTGACAACAAATGGTAGTGCAGCCAGTTGGGCTGAGAATTCCAATATACTGAATAGTATAACTGTGTCTGCCAGTGAGACACTAGACGGAGACACTCGGTATACCACAGGTAATGACCTTGTGATAGCCGCAGCTGCAACACTAACAATACCTTTAAACAGCCTGCTTGAAGTCAAGCTTTACGGCAGTAACAAACAACTTTAACGAGGAATAAATTATGCCTTTAAAGCTTAATACAACAAATGGGTCAATAACCCTAACAGCAGAAGACGGAAGTGGTAATGTTGGATTAACCCTACCCCGCGCAGGATTCTTACCGGGTGACGGAGTAACCAATGCTAATTTCACAGGCGCAGATTTAGAAATAGCTAACGGTGGTACTGGTGCTTCTACAGCAGGCGCAGCACGGACTGCATTAGGTGTGGCTATCGGGTCTGATGTACAGGCTTACGATGCTACTTATGTGGTCGATGCTGATATTGGAACAACAGTACAAGGTTATGACGCAACGATTATGGTTGATGCTGACATTGGTGTGAGCGTCCAAGGTTACGATGCTACCACCCTAAAGAGTGCAGCTATAGGTTCTACTGTGCAAGCATATAATGCTACCTATGTAGTCGATGCAGATATTGGTTCTACAGTACAAGCGTATGATGCCAACAAGTATCCAGCACCTACAGTGACAGGCACTAGCGTTACAGCAACCAACGCAAGCTATTACATTGCTTCTGCTGGAGGGATCACTATCACATTGCCTGCTAGCCCATCTGCCGGGAACTACGTTATCGTTAAAGACGGTACAGGTGCAGCAGAAACCACCACATTCACAATCGCCCGTAATGGTTCAAATATTGCCAGTGCAGCTAGTGACTTAACCTTTGATAAGAACTTTGCTCAGATCGTAATGACATACATTGACGCCACTATTGGTTGGAGTATCTAATGGGCAACTTATCAGAGTTATTACCCTCTGGTGGAGGGCAAAATCAAGTAGAATTTATAGCTTCTGGGACTCTAGCAAAAGGTGTTCCAGTTGCCATAAACGCTAATGGTACTGTGAGTATTGTTGGTTCAGGTAATATAGGAAGTTTAATTGGGATTACTGCAAAAGCCATAGCCGATACTGCGACAGGCGCTGTCAACCTATGGGGCAGTATTAACTCAGGTCAATCCAGCCTAACCATAGGCACTGACTATTATGCACAGACCAATGGCACAATCACTACTGCTTCAAGTTCCCCTGCTGTAAAGCTGGGCACTGCTATTAGCGCAACCACAATCAACATGAGGGACTTGCCATGAGCAATTTAAGTGAGCTACTCCCTGCGGGTGGTGGTGGTAAGAATGTAAACTTTGTGGCTAGTGGTACACTGCCTAATGGTAAGCCTGTTATTCTTAATTCAGATGGGACTGTTAGTGTAGTGGCTGGTAGTAGTACATCAGTAGCTGAGAGCATTCCAGCGGGGGCTGAGGCTGTGTTTAATGCAGGAAGTACTTACGACCTCTCAATATCTTTTGATCCTAATACCGCAGGTAAGTTCATAGTAGCCTATAAGGATTCAGGTAACTCAAATTATGGTACAGTAGTAGTAGGTACTGTTTCAGGAACTTCTATTAGCTTTGGATCTGAGGTTGTGTTTAACTCAGCAATCTCTGGCTACAACTCAATATCTTTTGACCCTAATATCGCAGGCAAGTTTATTATAGCTTATAGGGATCAGGGTAACTCAAGTTATGGTACAGCTATTATAGGCACTGTTTCAGGAACTTCTATTAGCTTTGGTAGTGAGTATATCTTTAATGCAGGTATTACTGACTATGTCTCAGCATCTTTTGATCCAAATGACTCAGGGAAGTTTGTAGTAGCCTATAAGGATGCAGGTAACTCAAATTATGGTACAGCAGTAGTAGGTACGGTATCTGGTACTTCTATAACCTTTGGCAGTGAGTATGTATATAACTCAGGAGATACTACCTTCATCTCAGCATACTTTGACCCTAACACCGCTGGAAAGTTTGTTATTACTTATAATGATGGTGGTAACTCAGGCTACGGTACAGCTATAGTAGGTACGGTATCTGGTACTTCTCTCAGCTTTGGATCTGAGGTTGTATTTAATTCAGCAAGCTCTAACTACAACTCATTATCCTTTGATCCAAATGACTCAGGGAAGTTTGTAGTTTCATATAGGGATGGTGGTAACTCATACTATGGTACAGCTATTATAGGCACTGTCTCGGGTACTTCTATAACTTTTGGCTCTGCGTACGTATATAATTCAGGATCTTCCTACTATGTCTCGGTAGCCTTTGATCCTAATACCGCTGGTAAGTTCGTTGTTGCTTATAGGGATCAAGATAATTCAAGCTACGGTACAGCAGTAGTAGGTACTGTTTCAGGTACAAGTATCAGCTATGGGTCTGATTATATCTTTAATGCAGGTACTACTTACTACATCTTTATAGCCTTTGATCCAAATGACTCAGGGAAGTTTGTAGTAGTTTATCATGATTCGAGTAATTCAGGTTATGGTACAGCAATCACAGGCCAAATAGCCACCACAGTAAACGTAACAAACCTAACAGCAACCAACTTCTTAGGTATCACAGACGCTGCAATCACATCAGGTGCATCAGGCAGTATAACGATCAAAGGTGGCCTCAAGTCTGAGCTATCAAGCCTCACACCTAACTCTATCTACTATGTGCAATCTGACGGCTCAGTTACAACAGCATCCACAGCCCCAGCAGTACGCATAGGCAAAGCCTTATCATCCACCACCCTTAACTTGGAGTATAGTTCATGAGCAATTTAAGTGAGTTACTCCCAGCAGGGGGAGCAGCTAAAGAGTTTGAAGTAGTCGCAAGTGGTACGTTGCCTAATGGTAAGCCTGTAGTGCTAAAGGCCGATGGGACAGTTGAGGTTGTTACTGGTAGTAGTACACCAGTAGCTGAGAGTATCCCAGCAGGTGCTGCCGCAGCTTTCAACACTGGTGGTGATGCCACCTTCGTTTCAGTAATCTTTGATCCAAACACAACTGGTAAATTCGTAGTCAACTATACTGATGCGGCTAACTCAAATTATGGCACATCCTGTGTGGGTACTGTTTCAGGGACAACTATAACCTTTGGATCTGAGTACGTATACAACTCAGCGCACTCTCTTTATGGAGGCTCAGCCTTTGATCCAAACACAGCAGGTCGGTTCATAGTCACCACCAGAGATCAGGTTGGTGCAAACTACGGTATAGCAAGGGTGGGTACTGTGTCGGGTACTTCTATTAGTTTTGGCCCTGAGGCTGTATTTAATTCAGCAGGGTCCTACTATATCTTCATAGCTTTTGACCCAAATACAGCCGGCAAGTTTGTTGTTGCTTACAGGGATGAGGGCAACTCAAATTATGGCACAGCAAATGTGGGAACAGTTTCTGGCACTTCCATTAGCTTTGGTAGTAAATATGTCTACAGTGCAACAAGCGCCAACTATAACTCAGTGGCCTTTGATCCTAACACTGCCAATAGTTTTGTAACTACCTATCAGGACAGGGGGACCACCCCCTTCAGTGGCAGAGCTATTGTAGGTACGATATCAGGTACCAGTATTAGTTATGGATCTGTTGCGACTTTTGGTCAACAATTAGACACTTATTATACATCCGCATCTTTTGACCCAAATACAGCCGGCAAGTTTGTTGTCGCCCATATAGAGACTACTAACTCATCATATGGCTCAACTGTCGTAGGTTCTGTATCAGGTACATCTATATCTTTTGGCACCCCTGTTGTCTTCAACTCAATGGCCACAACCAATACAGTACTCTCCATTGCCCCAAATACAGCAAGTAAATTTGTTGTGTCTTATAAGAATACAGGTAACTCAAGTTATGGAACAGCCATAGTAGGTACAATATCTGGGACTTCCACTAGCTTCGGGACCCCATCTGTCTATGCTTCGACAACTGCTATCTGGCCCTCAGTGGCATTTGACCCTAATACTGCAGGTAAGTTTGTTGCTATTTACTCGGACGGGCAAGGGCGGGCTATAGTGGGGCAAATAGCAAGCTCCGTTAACTCCACCAACTTGACTACAGCAAACTTCGCTGGTACAGCTACAGAAGCATTCACTAACGGGCAAACAGCAACCATCGTCCCTCAAGGCGGTGTGTCTACTAATCAAACAAGCCTGACCATAGGCTCAACCTACTACTTCCAGTATGACGGAACACTAGCCACAAGCGCAGGTACTCCATCTGTACTTGCAGGCAAAGCTATATCAGCAACTTCATTAATTCTTAAAGGTAACTCCTAATGCAAACAATTACATTCAATTCTAACAACGTATCAGCCTATAAGTTTGATGATTCAGATACGCTAACCCCAACGGCTGACAACATCACTTGTCCTCACTTCATCATCGGTGATCTAAACTCAAACAACGCTACTATCCACACAGGTACTACACCTCCAGCCGATTGGCAGGGTGGTCGTTATACGTTTGACGGCACTACATGGGCTGAACTAGCTGGCTGGGTAGATCCAAAGGTCGCTGAGATCGCTCGGTTGCAAGCTGAGATTGATGCTTTAGCAGCCTAACTGTAAGGAGAACACAATGAGTAAAGCAAGAGATCTTGTTGATAATATGCGAGGTATATCCTCCAATGTACAAACACAACTAACCAGCAAAAGAGCCGGTGATGCAACAATAGATAACTCCAACTGGTCTGGCGCTGATCTCGAAGTATCCAAAGGTGGCACAGGTGCATCAAGCACAGGTGCTGCCCGTAGTAACTTAGGTCTTGCCATTGGCACAGATGTTCTGGCACCTACAGGTGATGGTTCATCACTTACGGGGTTGCAATCAACACTGGTAGCGGGTACAGATTATTTGACCCCTACTGGTGATGGTTCTAATTTAACTGGTGTTAATGCAGTGGTCGTGGGAGCTACATTACCCAGCCCTGCATCGACTCAGGGTTCCCTGTTCTATGTAACAGGTACTGAGTTATTCTATATCAGTGACGGGTCCACATGGGGGCTGGTTGCCAACTTAGGCCCAACCTCAACAGGTGGTACTGTAGTTATCTCTACTGTATCTGAGGGTAATGGGTCATACTCCTATAACTTAGGTTTAAACTTCGTAGATGATGTAGACACTGATACAGAGTTAACTTATACCTTAAAATCAGGAACACTACCCACTGGTTGTGTATTACCTACAGCAGGTAACACAGCATTCACGGGTACAGTCGGTTCAGTCTCAAGCGACACACTATTCAGCTTTCAGATTGAAGCAACGGATGGCAACGGTGCAAGTGGTACACAGAATTACCAACAAACAGTTACCACAGTAGCCCCTACAGTCACAGGTGGTACAGTAGCTATAGCTGGGTCAGTTGTAAACACAGCAGCTTCTTACGATGTTGATACAAACTTCACCTTTACAACAGGTTCTACCTTCTCTGCTTATGCGGTACAGGCTGGGGCGTTACCCACTGGTTTATCTTTGAATACAACCTCTGGTGTTATCTCTGGTACGAATGGTGCTAACGGAAGTGATGTTACTTATAACTTCACTATTAGAGGCACAGATACTGATGGGGATACAGTAGACCAAGTATATAGCTGGTTGATCATCTCAAGTATTGCACCAACGGTTACTGGCGGTACAGTTACCATAGGTGCAGTTATTGAAACTGTTGCTGCTTCTTATGATGTTGATACTGACTTCACGTTTGCTGCTGGTCATGGATTCTCTGCTTATGCAGTGCAATCTGGCACACTACCAAGTGGCACTTCACTTAATACCACTACAGGTGTTATCAGTGGAACTATGGGTAACGTGGGCAGTACTACAGCTTATAGCTTTACTATCCGAGGTACAGTCACTACGGGTAGTTATGCAGATCAAGTGTATTCTTGGTCTATTAATAACGTGGTACCTGCATCAACTGGTGGCACAGTAACCATTAGCCCTACGATGACTACTTCAGCCGCAAGTTATGATGTAGATAATGACTTTATATTTGCATCAGGTTCAACCTTCTCAGCCTTTTCCTTGCAGAGTGGTTCATTACCAAGTGGATTATCACTTAATACCAGTACAGGTGTTATAAGTGGGACTCTATCAGGCGTTGCTACCAACACCTTCACTATAAGAGCTACAGACACAGATGGAGATACAGTTGACCAAGCGTATAGCTGGAATATCACAGCTTTCGTCTTTTCTGCAACGGGAGGCACTATTTCAACATCTGGCATCTATAAAATTCACACATTCACATCATCAGGTACATTTACAATAAATGGTTCAAAGAATGTTGATGCCCTTATCATAGGCGGTGGTGGTGGCGGTGGTGTCGCCTACTTCGCTGGTGGCGGTGGTGGCGGTGGTATGTACTATAAATCGAGTCACGCAGTGTCAGCTCAAGGGTATAGTATCACTATAGGCGCTGGTGGCGCTGCTGGCGCTGTTGGTGGCACTACTTCCGCATTTTCAGTCTCAGCCGCTGGAGGCGGGTATGGTTCAAACCGCCTAGGTGGTACTGGTGGTAGTGGCACGAATGGAGGTGGCGGTGGTGGTGGTAATGGCGGTCCCGGTGAAACTGGTGGTTCCGGTTCATTATCCAGTTACGCTGGTTGGACTGGTAACGGAGGTAATGGTGGTGGCGACAGTACCTATAACAATTCTGGCGGCGGCGGTGGTGGCGCTGGTGGCGCTGGCTCTCACCACGGACAAGGATCCGGGGAGACTGGTGACGGTGGTCTTGGCCACTATAATGATATAAACGGCTCTGGTCTATACTGGGCAGGTGGTGGCGGTGGTGGTGATTTTGGATTCCACACTGCTGGTAGTGGAAATTCAGGTGATGGGGGTTCAGGTGGCGGTGGTGGTGGTTCTAACTACGGTATTTCTGGTGGCTTAGGCGGATCAGGTGGAACAGGTGGTTTAAACAATGGCGCTGCTGGTGGTTCTGGTTCGTCTTCGGATGCTGGGGACGCTGGTGCCAATACTGGTTCAGGTGGTGGTGGCGCTGGTCCCGGCCAAGGAGGCTCAGGTGGTTCAGGTATAGTCATAGTGAGGTACGCAATATGAGTCATTTTGCTAAAGTAGAAAATGGAGTAGTTACAGAAGTAATAGTAGCCACACAAGCTGAAATAAACACAGAGAACCACGGGGATGCTTTCTTGTGGATTCAGACATCCTATAACAACAACTTCAGAAAGAACTTTGCTGCTACAGGCATCACCTATGATAAGACTCGTGATGCTTTTATGTCAGCACAGCCTTACCCTTCATGGTTGCTTGATGAAGACACTTGCCAGTGGTATGCGCCCACTCCTGATCCAACGGTTGATATAACGGTTGAGTCATTTGAGTGGGATGAGTCCAGTGTTAGCTGGGTAGTCTCAGAAGTTACTCCATAGAAATAAAGGAACAATCAACATGAGTGAAGATAAGAAGACAGGCCCATTAGCATGGTATAAAGATTTCCATATCAAACAAGACCTACAGATGTACTATACATCTTACCTCAGCAGAGCATTATCAGATGCAGATGCAGCGATCTATGTGGCTAGAGTACGCAATAGCCCACAGAGAATCTGGCGGGAGCTTAAAGAAATCGGTGAAGAGATTCGGCATAGTGAAGAGGCTGCTGGTCATACTGATATGATTCACAAGCCTACTGCTGAATCCAACCAAGAACCCCAAGTAACCCCTAAGAAGGTTAAAGGGGTAACACCCAAGAAGGCTGCAACAACACCTAAGAAAGTTAAGGAAACCCCCAAGGAACCTGCACAAGTACCCGCCTCAAAGGCTTCAGGTATCAAGCAGCTCCTTG
>Ga0307984_1001100_pt1 | contig 11439 bp, 10 predicted proteins | sample EllFjometageno78_FD_203169 | JGI IMG/M metagenome (GOLD analysis project Ga0307984, IMG submission 203169) | Marine microbial communities from Ellis Fjord, Antarctic Ocean - #78 | ecosystem: Environmental > Aquatic > Marine > Unclassified | place: Southern Ocean | collected 2014-10-09 | reverse complement strand
CCGTCACATGTTATACCTCTAGGACGGTAAAATGTTGCAGATGAACCGGGGCCATTGACGGATCCCGTTGAACCAGAACCAGCAAAGGTTGATACAAAACGTGACGATATGACTATCTTTCGAATTTTGTTATTAATACCATCAGCAACATACAGATTTGTTCCGTCATTTGTTATACCGGATGGGTAATAAAATGATGCTGTTGTACCAATTCTATCGTCGTAAGACCCATTTGAACCAGAACCAGCAAAGGTTGATACCACTCCGTTCGCGTCTATCTTTCGAATTTTGTGATTATTTGCATCTGCAATATACATATCGCTTCCGACCATTGTTATATCTGTTGGAAATCTAAATTTTGCTAGTGTACCATTTTGATTATCAACGTTACCCTGTCCATTACCAGCAATCGTTGTTACATTTACATATAATGGCTCTGGTTCCGGCTCTGGTTCCGGCTCTGGTTCCGGCTCTGGTTCCGGCTCTGGTTCCGGCTCTGGTTCCGGCTCTGGTTCCGGCTCTGGTTCTGGCTCTGGTTCCGGCTCTGGCTCTGGTTCTGGCTCTGGTTCCGGCTCTGGTTCCGGCTCTGGTTCTGGCTCTGGTTGTGGTTCTGGCTCTGGTTGTGGTTCTGGTTCTGGCTCTGGCTCTGGTTGTGGTTCTGGCTCTGGTTGTGGTTCTGGTTCAGGTTCCGGTTCTGGTTCAGGCTCTGGCTCTGGCTCTGGTTCTGGTTCCGGTTCCGGTTCTGGTTCTGGTTGTGGTTCTGGCTCAGGTTCTGGTTCTGGTTCTGGCTCTGGTTGTGGTTCTGGTTGTGGTTCTGGTTGTGGTTCTGGTTCTGGTTGTGGTTCTGGTTCTGGTTGTGGTTCTGGTTGTGGTTCTGGTTGTGGTTCTGGTTCTGGTTGTGGTTCTGGTTGTGGTTCAGGTTCTGGTTCCGGCTGTGGTTCTGGCTGTGGTTCTGGCTGTGGTTCTGGCTGTGGTTCAGGTTGTGGTTCCGGCTCTGGCTCTGGTTGTGGTTCCGGTTCTGGCTGAGGCTCTGGCTCTGGTTCTGGCTCAGGTTCTGGCTCAGGTTCTGGCTCAGGTTCTGGCTCAGGTTGTGGTTCTGGCTCAGGTTCTGGTTCTGGTTCTGGCCCTTGACCCGGCTCTGGCTCCGGTTCTGGCTCTGGTGAAGACGATGTAAGAACTACATTATCCTTCACATAGGTCATCTGAGGATCTAGATCTCCATTAGTTAATACACTACCAACAACTACATTCATCGAGTCTACGATAGCATTTTTAACACCGTTTAAATCATAACTAATATTTTCAGTAACAGACGGAACCCTTAGCACAGTTGCTTTAAATTGTATACTAGATATTACAATATTCACAATGATTATTTTGTCTACAGAAACACAGTAAAGTTTAGAAATAAATTGTTTCAAAACATTTATTTCCTGACTTGATGTTAATGTTTTGAAATTATTAAAAAGAACACCAGTGGACATATTTAATCTAAAATAAACATTAAAATTTGTTTCGTCGTCACATGCAATTTTTGCTTTTTTTTTCTTCGTAATATATCTATCATAGGTCATTATCTTACTTACAGAAGTGCCTTTACGATTAAAATCACCCATTTATATAATTAAATTATATATTAAATTACTTAAATGCTAAAAAAAACAATTGTTCGTTTTGTTTATTTATATCTATTGCGTTATAAACAGATTTTTCATCCAATTTTAAATAAGACTTAACAACCATATTTGTGATTAAATCTAAATAATCTTCATCACTATAACTTTTCTTTGATAAAGGTAAATATGTACCCTGACATACAATAGAATTTTGCTGACCAAATATCCAAAGATTGCAAAAATTAGGTATTAATTGAACATTCATTAAATTTAAAAAAATTAATTTAATAATTTCTTTAATATGTATTTCACCTATTTTATTAGTCTTAACTATTTCTTTAACATACTCTGAATCAAATAAATCAAACATAAGATGAAATTTTTGATCATGTATATAATCAAGATGTTCTCTCAAAGATTTTGTTTGATCAGCCTCAAAAATAAATAATTCATACGATTTATCATTAATATGAATAGAAGTATTAATATTATAAATATTATTCTCCAATTGAAAAACTAAATCCTTTCCAATCTTTTTTTCAATCACGTTTTTATTAGTTATTTTTAAATAACTTTTTAATAATTGATCATTTAATGACTGGTATATTTGGGGATTAGGGAATGGTATAACTGTATTTTCTGAGTTTGTATAATTTTTATAATCAGATTGATTATAATAAGTATCGACTGTCTTTCTAGTTGGGAATATGTTCATATATATATTATTAAACATATAAACAATAGATCTTCTAACATATAAAAGTTTTGTAATTTTGACACTGAAAATTAGCCTGTTTTTTTTTCATTAAATATCTTTCTTGTGAGAAATTTTTACCATATCTTGTATCTGTATTTTGAGAATTTTGTTTATAACGTAACTTTGATTTATTAAAGATACCAAAGTTTGCTAAAGGGATATTTGTTGTTATATTATTACTAGTGGTATCAGTTTCTGCAAGATTAAATTTTATCTGTTTTTGATTATCTATTCCATGTGAGGAAGTAAGTTTATACATTTTATTATTAAAAATCATACCTATTTGGCTACTTCTAACAGGTATGGTTGTTTTTGAGGTAATAAATGTTTCATTATCATATGCAACGACATTATTAACAATCATAGGAGCAATTCTACACGACATTATATAAAATAAATATATAATTAATTTTACTAAAATTAATATCATTGAATATCATTAAATTAAAATACACAACCATAAAATTGATATGAATATTCAAAAATAAAACACATCATTATTCAATGTTTAAATGTCATAAATGCAATAAAATTTATAAAAGAGAAAAACCGTTTATTAGACATGAAGGTAGTTGTCAAAAGAAATCGAAAAACACACGTCCTAGTTTAGATCAAATGTGGTATATTATTTTAAAACAGCAAAAACAATTAGCAGAACAAAAGGAAGATATAGAAAAACTCAAAAAAATAGTCAATAAAGATGTCAAAACGATAGATATGAATGATTGGTTAAATGATAATGTATCTCGAAATATCAATTATTCTATATGGATCAATCGTCATATATCTATAACTGCATCCAATATGAAATATATTATGAGATATACATTTTCAGACGCTATTCCTATTTTATTAAAACATATTCAAGAAATGGATAAGGAAATTATACCCATATTTAGTTTTAATCATAAAAAAACACTATATATATATGAAAATCAATGGATCGAAGCAACTACAGAGCATATAAAGATGTTATTAGATGAAATAAATTTGCAATTATTAAGACATAATATTGAATATGAAAAAACAATAGATGAAAAAACATTATGTTCAATAAAACATCTAGAAAATAATGAAAAACTGTTTCTTTTTCATTCAAAAAAAAAAGAAAGTATTCAACATAAATTAAAATCGAAAATCATAGATATTTTAAAAATAGATTTAAATGATTTAAATAAATATAAATTTAAAATATAAATTAAAAATACGACTTCGTGTGAAAATTGAAGGAATATAAATATAACAATATGTCAGTATAAACACTCAAAATGTCTGGAGAAACTAAAACTGGATTCAACCAGAAAAAAGAAAAAAAGTCATCATACAGCCAAATCTTCTATACGGGAGACAATGAAGAGCAGGCGAATATCATAGGAAATCATATGACATATATTCATTCTATTAAAATCAAATCCGGAAATGAATTGGAGAATTTAGTTGTAAAAGATTTTGAAAACCACTGTATAAAGCCTCAAAAAATGTACAAAAAAGGAGAAATAACCATTAAAACTAAAGAGGATTTGGAAAACTTACCTTTTCCGTGCATTATTAATTCATGTAGATTTTCAAAACAGTGGTATGAGAATAATAATCAAATTTGCAAAAATAAGAAATTGGTGGAAATTGATTTTGTATTTATAGATGAAAATAGAATTATACATATTATTGAATTGAAAAACGGGTGTAATTTTGACACAAAAAAGTCTAAAGGAGAAGTTCAGAGTTTGACGGCAACAAAAAATGCATGTCTTAGTAGCGGATTTACTGGAGCAAAGGCTTATATAGTTTGCTATGATGCCAAAGTTAAAAGTGATATGATATTGAAAACTGAATTGGGATGTGTAAAACTAATGCTTTTTGAAGATATGGCACTTTTGATGAATATTAATCCCGGGAGTAGAGAGCGAATTGATTCACAAAAACAAAAAAAAAATGGAAAAAATGTGGCAATTGAAATGGCGTATTGTAGAGAGATGTGTAAAAAATTTCCCGTCAGTAAATTTGATAATCCTTAATAATTCTTAATAATCAAATGTTTTGTATTAATTTCATCACCAATCCTTTTAGAATGTAGTTTAAATCTATATTTTTTATCATATTCTCCAACGATATAGTCTTTATATAATTCTTGAATAAATGGGGTTTTTCCAATTATCATCAAACATTTAATATTAGTTTTTTTAAAACAGGTTGCTAGTTTTTTCTGTTCGTCTTTTCCAAAAACACAATATCCATAATCAGTAAACTTACTATCATATGGTGGATCCAAAAACATAAAATTGTTCGGATCATTATAATTATCAAAGATATATTCAAAACCCTTATTAAATATATCTGTTCTCTTTAACAATGCTTCATAATTCGGATCCTTAATGGTTTCATAATTATAAGTCTTATATCGTCCAAAAGGAATATTAAATTTACCTTTTTTATTATATCTCAACATACCTCTAAAACATGTTTTTCTAAGATAATAAAATCGTTTTGCATTATCTAAAATATCTGTGTTGTCATATGCTCTAACCTTATAATATGTCTCTTCTTCATTTGGATGTGCCTTCATAAAGTCATATATTTCATCTGTATGTCCATTTTTAATTGATTGGTAAAAGTCAACAAGTTCTTTATGAACATCATTGATAACTGCTTTATCAGGATTTAAGTTGAAATACACAGCGCCTCCCCCAATGAACGGTTCTAAATATGTTGAATAATTATCAGGAATATGTGGAAGTATTTTTTTTAATTCATCTTTTTTTCCACCACTCCATTTTACTATTGGTTTTAAACTTGGTCGTGGAGGAACAGTCGTTCCTAGTTTATCATCTATAAGTTTATTGACTAATTCTTCTAATTTTCCTTCTTTAACGCATGGCGTTTTTCGCTGTTTGTGTTTGTTGTAATGAGACTTTTGTTTAAACTCTCGACCGCACTTTTCACAACTATATTTAACCATTTTTAGTTATACTGTAACAACTTTTTTTTAAATCAATTTTGTTCATCAAGATTTTTTTTATAAGAATACAAAATCATTTAAATCTCTTAAAAATAGATTTAAATAAAAAACGCGATGAAAAAAATATTTGTGTTGTAAGTCATAGTTCTTTTATTGGAGATCTAAAAGATGGTTTTATTGGCGATGAGGAACATGAACTCAAACACTGTTTTCCTTATAAATATAACATAATTTTCCAAGAGATTAAATAAAGTTGTATTTTTCTTTAAAAGTGTCGACTTCCATCATAGGAACCTTCATTTTTCGTGCCTTATCTGCTTTACCAGTATCATCGTCAATATCTTTAACAACTACCATAAAGGTATGTTTACTTACACTCCCAGATAATTCAACTCCAACCTCTTCTAATATGGTAGTTAATTCTTTATCTCTAAATCCAGTCATAACGATTTTCTTCTCAAACAGTGGGTGAGATTTATCTTTTTTTGATTGTTTTTGTACATTTAATTTATGTTCAAGATCAATAGACTTCAAGAAATCTTTAAAATTATCTATGTACGGAACAAACATTTGCGCTGTTTTTGTTTTAAATCCCTCCAAATCAATAATCTTTTCCATTTTTTCTTCATTACTTTCTTTTGAAATCAAAATATCAGGATGCCGTTTAAGAATTTGAATAATACGTCTTTTACCTAATCCACGTTGAAATATATTTGATGCACTCATCAATTCTTCTATTGAAGCAGATACTAGTTTTTCATGTATAGAATTATGTACTTTAGTAGCCATTTTTTGTTTAAAACCTTCCACTATTAAGAAATCCTCCATAACCATATTAATAATTTTTGGAATAGTATCAAATCCAGCATTCATAATTCTTTTTACATTTCCTCGTCCTAATCCGACGACATCAATCTTTTTAAAGAAATCTTCTATTTTTTTTAGATTTACAATGGCATTATTGCCAAAATCAGTCAAAATGAAATCTTTTTTGGTATCATTCCATTGATATTCAATATCTTCATCGGGAAGTTTGGGTTCTTCTGCTGATTTGATTACTTTTTCTATCTTAGGTATAACATCTCCACTGCGAATAAGTAGAATAACTGCTCCGATACCTATTTTGTTTTTTACAATAAAATCAGCATTATGAGCAGTTGCATAAGTAATAGTTGCTCCTCCTATTTTGACTGGTTGGATTTGAATACGAGGTTTTAGATATCCAGTTTTACTAGGAGTCCATATAACATCAACTACTTTTGATTCGACCATTTGATCACTTAGAACCATTTTAAATGCAAAAGCATGTTTTGGATTTTTAGAAGTTCTAGGATATTGATGATTATCAACTACAATAACACCATCTATATCATATTTATAATCACTCCGCCATTTAATCAAATATTTTGATAACTCTTCATTGGAAATACTCGTCTTCTTTTTATGAATAACAACACTGTTCATTACTTTTTTTAAGAATTTGAATTGTTTACTTGGAACTAATTCTGGCTGAATTACTTCATATGCTACAAAATCAATATCTAACCATCGTTCCGATAAACTTGTTTTTGCATTTGCAGTCCCTGCAATCATATTTCTAGCATTTACAAATTTATCACTCCATTTTTTTTTAAATATTTCCTTTGTCATCAATAATTCACCCCGAATAGTAATACCTTTTTCAGTGGGCAGATTCAGATATTCAATGGCATGGCTAATATCCTGACCCACTTTTCCATTTCCTCTCGTATAGAGTTTCGGTTCATCTCCTTCTGTACTATACAATGCTGAAATACCATCCAATTTAGCACTAAGTACAAATGGTCCTTTATACTTTTTTAACCAATTTTTTACTGCATTGCTATCTGGTTTAATTTTATCCATAGACCACATTTCATAAGGCAACTTGGCCTTTTTCTTTTCTACGGAACATTTTGTATGTCCTTCATTGACCGCATTATTATCTGGATATTTTTCTTCAATATAATCTTTCAAAATATCATACTGCTCATCTGTCATAACAAATTTATTATTACAGTAATACTTTTCATTAGCATATCTTATCACATCACTTAGATCTGATTCAACCATGGCCTCCAATATAGGCTGTCCATGTTTTTTATACTCTTTTACGTAATGTTTGATAGAGTGCTTTTTTTTAAGTGTTTTTTTTTTAGTGCTTTTTTTAATGTGTTTTTTAATGTTTTTTTTATCAAGTTTTTTGGTTGGTTTATCCGTTTTTTTTATTTGAATTATTTCAACTGCATTTCCATCCAATCTTTCTGTAGGTTCTTTATAACACATTCCTAAAAACTTGAATATAGACTGCTCGTCGGGAAAATGTTTATCAAGTTTAGTTGTTTTCTTACCATCTACCATTTTCGTAAATCCATGTTCATTCATAGAATATCCCAAATCTAAAGCACGTTGTCTCATAACTGTATTGAATTCTTTGCTTCCAGTAAAGTACAGTATTGCAAAAGCAAATTGATCTTTTGGTGTAAACATAAAATCTATTCGTCTTGCGGATTTATTCTTTAGTTTAGAAACTCCTAAACATTTGACGGAACCTCTGGAAAGTACTTCTATGATAATTTTTTTGCGAATAAGTTCATCAATAAAATTAATAAATACAGTATCATTGTCATCGGTAACAATGATATCTATATCACCTGATTCTTGTTTTCCTCTGCGATATGATCCAACAATCTCAAATTTTGAAGTAGAATTTTTTACTTTATTAAATTGTTTTGTAAGATATTTTTCATATTTTACTATTTCAGCCCTCGGTATTCTTTCTAAAATATCCTCATAATATTTTAGACCCTTTTTCTGAACATCATTTAATACTTCATTTTGTTGATCTCTAAGTTGTTTGATACTGGTTATTTTATGTTTTTGAACAAGTTCTTTAGCCTTTTTTGGACCAATCCCATATATATCTGTAAAAATAAATATTGGGTTGTTTTTTTCTTTTTCTAAAGCATTTAAGGTACCTGTTTCTTTAAATTCTTGGAATTTTTCAATGATTGTATTACCAATGCCTTTGATACCCTTTAAATCTTCTTTGTTTACGATAGGTTCATTGTGAAGAATAAGTGCATCCTTTGCTTTAGAATATGCTCTGGATCTAAAATGTTCACCCTTTCGGGACATAAGTTTTTCAAGTCTTGCAAGTACATCGGTGAATTTTGATTTAAGATCCATTATTTGTATAATAGTTGAATTATTTAACTTGATTTTTTTATTCAATTTTTTATTTAATTTTTTTTATTAGATTTTTTAGAAAAATAATTATTAAGAAATTCTTTAGAAAGCAAATTATCTAAATATTTTACTTTTTTTTCAACAGTTTGTTTACTTATAGAATTTTTAACATAGTCATTTTTTTTGATTTCTATTTTGGGCAATTTAGATTTTAAAGTATTCATATTTTATAAATAAAATATATAAAATATTTATATAATGAACAATTATTTGTATAGTGAAGGAACTATGAAAACCACCATTAATAATCAGGTAATAGATGATAAATCATACAAATTTGAATATGATGGCGATATAGGAAAAGGTGTTGTTCAAAACAATAAAGAATCCTATTATGTTGAACTAGACAATGATGATTTTGAAAAGATATTTAAGGAAAATCCCAATGGAAATTCTACTAATATTGAGAATAAATTAAAAAATTTATTAAATAAGTCAAAGAACACAAAGAGCACAACTCGTAAGTCAAAGAGCAAGTCAAAGAGCACAACTCGTAAGTCAAAGAGCACAACTCGTAAGTCAAAGAGCAAGTCAAAGAGCACACGTAAATCAATGAAACCTTCTATAAAAAGTACGAGTTTCCAAGAAAGAAATAATTCAAAATCTACAACTCAATCTCCTAAAAAATCCACGAGAAAATCCACGAGAAAATCCAAGAGATCTTTGAAAAAAACAAATAAAATGCCTCTAGAAACGAACTTTTTAAAAACTTTAATATAAATAATTTGATTTATGAAATTATTTATTTGACATTAATATTTCTTTCTTAGAATTGTAAAAATAATGGAGTCTTGTTTAGGTAATAATTTGTTTTTGCGTTTTTCTATAAATTTTTTTGCTAAAAATTTATCCATACTATTTAGATAACTATGAGATGCATATAGCAGTTCAAATTTGGGGTCATTAATCGCCACTAAATCAACTGTTACTTTATAATTTTGTTTGGAATATTTTATAAAATCAGCAAAGAGTTCATCATGTTCTTCGAATATAAATGTCATTACACATTGATTTTTCACGATAGTTCTATTCCTACCTTCTATATTAAAATTCTCATAAAAATCAATATAACGACACTCCTCTGCCTTTGCCAATAAACTGTTTTTTATTTTATTTAGATTTACTGTCTTTTTTAAACTTACAGATAATTCTATCATATATCCCATTTGATATATGTAAATAAAGTTTTTAATCGAAAAATAATAAATTTAATTATGTAGGGGGGTTTGTTTAATTTAAATGAAAAATAAGTTATAATATATATAATGAGTGATCCAAGTTGGAAAAAATCAAATCAAACTAAAACTTTTACGAATGTTAAAATAGATAAATTAAATTATGAGAGTGGAAAATGGAAAAATGTAAATGCTGATTTTACAGTGAATGGTATAACAAAAACTATAAAAAAGATTGTACAAAAATTAGATAATCAAAATGTAGTTGTTGGTATTAATACAGAGCAACCATTTAGTAAATTATCTTTAGGAGATAACGAAGGGAAAACAACAAATATTACAGGATCTAGTCAAATAATATCACATATTGATACTTCTGCTAGCGATTTATTTTCAGGAGAAACCAATACAATTGCTTTGCAAGAAAATGCGGATGGTACAAATTTACACGGGTTTACATATTTAGAAGGACTTGTTCAGAAAACGATATTACCTACCTCCAACACAAATACAGGAATTGGAATTTCTGTTAATAGTTCAACTGCTTCGCCTGATCCAAAAGAATGTGCTGTTTATATTGACAGTCAAAAATCGGTAACAATAGGTACAGTCCCTAGAAACATGATAAATTCTGCGTCATCCTCGAATGAAATAAAACCAGAAATTAAATTAGATGTGAATGGAAGTGCTAGAGTAGATGGATTTATAAGTTTTATTCCTGACTTCGATGGTTCAAACACTTATCCAACAGGTGTTGGTCAAAATTTGGCTTATAAAGAATGGAAAGCATCATCATCTACACTAAACCTTCCACCCGGTGCATTTTTTATTGCCAACGATAATAATACACCAAAAATGTATATTGTTGATCAAAATGGCGACCCGTCTGATGTCATCGCAAACATTTCTTTAGATGATATTGGTTCATCAGCAACCACCGTGTCATTGACAAATTTGACATGGTCAAACGGTAAAATAATACCATTAAATATGATAGATCACACGTTTACCTTTGCAACACAAATAATTAATGCACCACAATGGACGAAAGTAATCCAAGGAAATAGCGAAGGATTATTACAAACGCAAATATCAGGAAATACTACTACAATCGTAGTAAGATCCTTAGTAACAACTACATGGGATTCCACTCAGATAACAATTGATCTTCCAAATCCTCTCTATCTCATTCCCCTCTCACACATCATCAGCACTGCCACTGCGATCCCTTATCCCATTTTAAGGTATCAAAATGGGACAAGTGGTCCGACTTTAAATAATTCAATTACTCCGGGAGGATGTAGAGTTATTATGGATTATTCTGGAAAATCAAAAACATATATTGATGCTTTACCAAATCCCATTAAAGAATATGAATTACCTCAAAATGTATTAACAGCAATAGGTGGGAATGTTGTTATTTTAAGTAACAATAAATCAATAAAAACAGGAACAACTACACAAAGACCAAATACAGAATTAAGTGCACATTTAACTTCAGGTAATGCGAAGGTATTTCCACAAGGTAGTAATTTGAAAATAAAAAATATTCCTACCAATTATGATAAGATCGATACCACTGGTGGTGCGTCATTTACACCAGAAATAAATAGCAAAGAAGGTGGAAATTTATGGATTGAAAGACAATTAACCATTGGACCTACTAAT
>Ga0307984_1001098_pt1 | contig 11448 bp, 17 predicted proteins | sample EllFjometageno78_FD_203169 | JGI IMG/M metagenome (GOLD analysis project Ga0307984, IMG submission 203169) | Marine microbial communities from Ellis Fjord, Antarctic Ocean - #78 | ecosystem: Environmental > Aquatic > Marine > Unclassified | place: Southern Ocean | collected 2014-10-09 | reverse complement strand
GTATGTTTCTCTATATGATTTCCCAAATATATGAGAATGTATATGGACATCATAATCCGAATAGTCTCCAGGAAAACTATACCTGAGTTCTTCCTCTGTAGGATTTAAAATAGTCCAATTATTCCTATCGCCTTCTATCCCTCCTTCAAAACAGGTATATAGGTAAGCTGCATTTTCTCCTTTATCATAACTATCTTTACTTCTTTGAGAGAATATTAACGGTTCGTAATTATGTATATAGTTGTTTATTAGGTGGCATTGTTTATCAAATATACTTCTGTCTAGTATCGTAAACTGTTCAGGAGCAAGATCTATAAATGCTTGATTTTTTTCTGGCCAATCCATAAACTTAAATTTATGTAGCTGATCTATATCCCATCCATGCTTCCATGCCTTACCTGTTGTGATGCCTGTTGTAAACGATCTATGGATATTCTGGGTTTCAGTAATATTCATTTCTTCTTTTGCCTGGTATGGAAACTCATCCCCTACAGTTGCACCGTTAAGTTCTCTTATTGCATCGTTTATTTGAATACTAAGATCTTTTTTTAAATTTAACGGTAGGTCTTCATCTACTCTGTGACTACCTGAATTCCATTCAGTATCCAAAGTTATCATCTGACCCAAAGGTTTGTTTTTCAAAAAACAGAATATCCACTTTTTAACTACGGGGGTATCAAGTAACTCAATATTTAGTAATACGTCATCCTTGTATTTAATATGAAGATTCATAACAAATATTTAATAATAAATAGCACTAATGACCGTCTCTCCAATTATTAGATATCTCTGGTGGTGCTTTTAAAGTTACTCCTGGTAACTGGGTAGTAACCTCCATTATATGTTGTACAATCGGTGCAAACATAGCTACGTCTTTCTCATCGCAATTAATTATCAATTGATCATGAACCTGTGCCTGTACTTGAGCATCAATGCCTAACTCTCTTGCTTTTCTATTAATCACTAAAGCTGCTCTGTTTACTACTGCAGCTGCTAATGACTGTAATTGAAAGTTTAAACAGTTATTGAGTCCATTACGGTAGTCTCTGTATAGCTTCATTACATCAGCTTTTGATTTATCTCTAATATGTCTATAGAATAGATCATTGTACTTCTGCTGTATAGCTTCGCCAGACATAGAGTCAGTAATCTTAGGAGTACCTATAAGAGAGTGAAAAGATTCTAAATCGATCTGGTCATCTAAAGACACCTTTGCCCATATCTCTTCTTGATTCTTCTGAAGTATAGTGGTATCTTGTAGTTCTTGACGGTATCTCCAGTTAAGTATATGTTCTCCATGTACATCGTATACGGCTTTAGTTTTATCTAAATGTCTTATTCGGCCAAGGAAGTTCTGAATACGTCCGGTCTTTTTAATTTTATCCCTAGAATCAAGTCTCCATTGCTTAAGTTGAGGAAATCCATCTAAGTAGCCGTCTACTAATTTCTGTGCTGCTTTTTGATCAATACCTAAAGTCATTTTTAGAGCATAAGCTTCCATACCGTATGCAATTCCTAATGAATATGCTTTAGCTTTATTACGAGCAACAGGCTCTAGCTTCTTAAGATAGTTATCAGCTTTCTTATCAGCAGATACTCCATTCGGGAACCTACTCTTTTGAGCTTCTAAGTTTTCAGTTTTTATAGCAACCGTAGAATAAAAATCCCATCCTTTATTAAAAATTTCCTGTAATGCAACATCTCCGGTTACAGAAGCAAAGCAATGAGGCTCTAGAGATTCGTAATCAGAATCGATTATCTTTCTTCCGTTCCCTGCAAGTAAAAAAGCTCTAACTATATTAACATACTTCATGATAACATCAGCATCTTCACCAGGCTCTAAGGGCTTAGGTAACTGTTGAGCATCTGACCCGTAACGGCCTGATACAGTACCGTTTTGCTTAAAGTAGAAGTAGTATCTACCGTCTTCTGCTCCATTAACAAATCTATCTATATAAGTAGACTTAATCTTTAGAAGCTTATTGTAGACACGTAAATTCTCAGCCCAAGGATATTCCTTTGCTAAATCTACCACCATATCCATATCGAACTTATCACGTCCAGACTTGGTATTAGCACCAGAGACTTTAGGTTTAATTCCCATAAACTGAAATACTATCTCTCCTAACTGCTTTTTAGATTGAATATTTAAATACTCTCCATCATTAGATTCTTTCCAAAGAGCCATTGAAATACGAGCTTGTTCTTTCTCGTCGATTAACGATTTATCTCCTGTTAATAGGAATTGCTTTATCGGCGAGTCTTCTAGCTCTTCTATTTTCTTTTGAGTTAAACTATACTTACCAGTCTTTTCGCTTCTTTCTAACGGAAGTGAATAACGCTGACAAAGAGACTGAGCAAAATTACCTTTATGAGAGACTGGGTAGTTGTCAAATGAAGTCTTAACAATCCATTGTTGAACTGCAGGTATAGCAATTAAAGATTTCATAACAATCTTTTTATTCGCTTTTTGATCCTCTTCTATTTCTGATGCTACTTTACCAAGTAAGTCCATATCTAAGTCTACTCCGTATGCTTCCATAGGTACCGTTACTTCACGGTAGATAGGCATTACCTCTTCTTCGAAGAAGAACTTCTCCAAGCCTTCCTCTCGTAGCTTAACCAAATATAGATTACAAATACGAAGGGTAAGGTCAGTATCAGCTGCAGCATATTTACTAAGAATATCCAAATCTGCTTTAAAAATTTCATAACTCTCTTTTGTTACAGAGCCGCCATTACTTTTAATCGATTCTTTTAGTTCTACTTGTTCTTTATTCGCCGCTTCCTCAACATCCAAGCCAAGCGCTTCTTGATTCATAATAGCAATGGATTTCAATCCAAAAGGATTTCCAAAACCAAATGCTCCTTCTTCAAATACTGTATGTACTAACAGTCCTGTATCAACCCAAATATCTTCTATCAGGTTTACTCCAAAGTAATTCTTTATAAACTGAACATCAAAGGAAGCGTTATGAAATACTAGCTTCTTACCCTTTAACATTTTTAATAGGTTACGAGAAATCACTTCAGTCGACTTACCGTCAATCTCTTGAAGTACTAATTCTTCTCTATGATAGTCCCAAACTAAAGTAGGTAGGTAGAACCCTATTCCTTCAGCTCCAGATACTGACCAGCCAATAATTTTATTTTTACGTGGATTTAATCCAGTAGTTTCCGTATCAACTGCGATAGTATCAGAGTCTTGAATATGCTTGAAGAGTAATTCTAAGGTCTCTTTATCCTGTACTGTATAATACTTTTTCTCTAGTTCTTTTACTTGCATATAAGGTTTTTTCTAATATTAGTAAATGTTGTCTCTATCATCTCTTTTGAGGTAGGGTCAGCTATAATAAATTCAGTCTTTCCACTAAACTTAACTTCATTAGGGAACTGAAAGCTTATTCCTTTAGATCTTATTAGTTCTTCTAGATCTTTTATAGATGGTCTAGACATCTGTATCTGTACCTCGTCTACTATTTCTAGTATATCTACTGCTTCATCTATCTTTACTCTATCTGCTTCATCCATAAAGATTTGCTTATGTCTAAATCCTGCTTTATGATAGCCGTCATTCGTATATACGTTCCAAGCATACCTTCCTAAGAAAGAAGCAGATCCTGCTATACCTATTTTATATAGGGCAGTTCCTTTATACTCGGTTAGTATACAGTAGAGAAGCGTATAACCTTTCTTGGCCCATTTATTCATATTTGATGCGCTATACTCTATCATTCGAAATACGTTTTAAAACGATTTACACTCATACCAGATTCTTCTAAAGCTTCGTGAGTTGCTTTAACCATATTATCTCCATAAGTATAAATTCCTTCAGTTCCACCGGATAGTACTCCGATCACTTCTCTTTCTTTAAACCCTATTGCTGAATAGGTACGTTCAAATTCTTCTGCCAAAATAGACCTAACAGTTTTAACGTCTTTATTTCTTACTAACTCAAAATATCGTTTAAAATACAATCGACATTCCTCTAATGGCCACTCTTGATAATGTTTAGCTGCTTTCATAACCTTTATTTGTTTTATATTATACCTTAATATACGAATTATATATCAGGCAGACAAGAAATCATCAATTTCTTTTTCAGTAAGTTTAATGCCGTGTACTTGTTCTAATTCTAGTATTATACTCTTTCTTTCATTCTCGTTGCCGTTAAAATAGTTCCAAACTAAACTCTGAGTAATTTCTGATAGTTTATTTGTAAGATCTGAGATAGATTTTTCAATTAAATCAGTATCTTCTTTGACAAGCAAAACCGGTATATTATATTTAACTGATAGTTTTATTAATGCAAGAATATCTCTATCTTCATATGCTATTTTTAATTCATTAAAGTCTTCTTTTGTACCTCCTTTATCAGGATGAGCTTTTTTGCTGATCTTCTTATAGACTTTACGAAGTCGGGGGTCAGCTTCAGTTTTTTTTTCTTTTTCTACTGTGGGATCATCTGTTCTCATATCCCCTGTTTCTTCATCAATCCAAACAGTTTGTCCCTTACTTACAAAATGTTTCCCTACATGCTTATTCCACTTACCTAGATAACCTTCTAATTGGTCCTGTCTCTCTTCTAATTCAAGTTTTAAGAATTCGTATTTATGAGAATACTTTGCTAAGTAACGATCCATTAAAATTCTCCGTATAGGTCGAATTTCATAGGTTCTACTTCAGGTACTTCTATTTCTTGTTTTTCGATAGAGTATAGTTTTCCGTCGAGAGGATCTAACTGATAGGAACCTTTAAATTTAGTTGTCCTCATGTACATTGTTAATGCCATAACTAGACCTTCAATAACAGTAGACTGGTCTCTTTCCAGAACCCAATTATCTCCAGGAGCTTTTCTTTTAGCGATTAATACTTTTTCTTCTTCTATAATTGTTTCTGGCATATCTAAATCTTTGTAGCTATTAATAAGTAGTATCCTTCTATTAAATGTTCTTGGGTTTGTATAAACTCATAACTATACCTATCTCCTAGTGCTTTTTCTAATCTAGAATGAGGTATATACTTTTCGTTTTCTAAAAATGCTATCTGTCCATTTGCTGTAAGGTTCTCATAAGCATCTCCACAAAAATCTAAATGAAATTTAAAATCTTTGTCTAATAGAACAAGTTTATTCTGTCTTCTCTGCAGTAGGGTTCCTGTTGGAAAATACTCCGGTACTGCTTTAACTATATCTACATAATCTTTTTCCGATACTAAGTGCGGAGGATTAAGTATTATCAAATCAACTGGATCATTAGAGTAGTTGTCAAATGCACTACCCTGTGTAAAGTTAATATCAAACGGTAAATTATTGTTCTGGTTAGATAAATGAGATTCTTCGACTAAAGGATTAATATCACAGAACTCTGCTCTAGATAAGTTAAACTCATTAGCTAAATAGTAGCCCATATACCCAGGTCCTGAACACATTTCCATAACTGAATCTGTAGGAGTAAGTTTCTCTATATACTGTTTTTTACTGAGGTAATGTTCTATGAAGAACGGTCCACCACCGTTTTGAGAAGCTATTATATCTATCTCAAAATCACATCCTAGACTACCTTTTGATAAACAGTATTTTTCTATCATTTATTGTCTTAGAGTTTTTCCTATTCTATATTCATTACCGGTAAAGAATTCTGGTATTAAGGATGAGTGTGTAGCTCTAATAGGATTAATATCTAAACCACCTCTACGTGTATATAAACATGCAACCATTAATTGCTCAGGACTGTAAGCATCTGTTAAGTGCTTAAATACCATTTCACAAATCTCTTCATGGAAGTGACTTACGGTTCTATGACTAACAATATACTTAGCAATTGATTCTGGTGTCGGTAAGTTACTACCTGTCATTCTAATATAAACATCTCCCCAATCTGGTTGGTTGGTAACTCTACAATTAGATCTTAATAGATTTGAGTTCCATTTAATTGTAGAAGACTCTCCGTATTCTTCAACATCTAATTGTGTAGCATCTGATTGAAATGCTGTAAAATCAATATTATCTAAATCTGCTAGTTCTGCTATATCGGAATAACCTTCAAAAGATAACTCTATTCCTTCCTCCTTAGTACTAAAGAATGTTACTGTAGTATTAGTATTTAGTAACTCATCTAAATCTCTTTTTACTCTTGCTTCTATACCCGCAATACAGTCTACTGCTGTATCTCCAATCTTAGTCATATTAAATGAATTGAGATATAGTTTAATAGATTTAGATTCTACGTGTGTTTCCGAATCTGCTGGGCATACAATCTTTAGCATTCCTGCTACTGGTTGCCCTTTAGTTGTAATTGCTGATACTTCATAAGCATTCCAAGTATCTACTCCAATAAAACTATCAGATGTTAAACCGTAACCTTCTCTATTTAAGTAACGTGGAATAGGTACTAATAGTTCTGGAGCATATGAATCTTTATAACCTGATCCTCCGACTGTACCTAAATGTTTAGATGCAATATCTACTACTTCTTGATAATTTTTTACTTCTGCCATAATTTTATTTTTTTATATAATCAATCCACTTTGTTCCTTTTGTATCAATATTAGGGAATTTAAATACTCTGGTTATATTACCAATAGTAATAGTCTTCCTAAATCCTGATGGTACTGTTGCTCCTGTAGGGAGTACTGTTAAATTACCTTCAAATAGTACATCTACCCTTACCTTAACGTCCTCATTAAAGAAGTTTGCTGCTGATCTTTCGAATGACTCTAACTTACTCCACTGTCCTCTATTAAGTCCTTGATGCTGTAATGCTGAATTTAGGTATGAGAAAGTTTGGTGAAGCATAAACTTATTACAGCTAAATGCTGCTGCTGGTGCAAGATGACCTTTATCCCATACGTTACCCTTATAGTCTTCATCATCTGATGTCTTAATGGCAGTAGGCACCCAAAAATTCATTCCTTCTCTTGAAGCAGTTCCGTTAGGACAGAGTACTGTATACTCTACCCATAATGGCTGTTGCTTTTCTTGATCATATTCAACTGTGAATATATCTGTTTTAACTACTTGACCTACTAATGTTAAAGAGGTTAGCAGTATAATTGTTAGTAGTAATTTTTTCATTGAATAAACTCTAATATTTGATCTACCCTTTGCATAGGAGACCCAGTTATCGTCAAATAAGGCTGACGTACACCTTCTAATACATTTTTAAACTCTTCATCAATATCTGTTCTCCACTTCTCATTTACACTTCTAACTCCATCATCTACAGAATCAAATTCTATAGGGAAATAAATATAATGAGTATACTCGTTTTTAATCCTATTCCAAGTAGCATCTATATATTTCCACGTTTCATCGTTTACTTCATCCATAAATCTTGTATATACTACAACATCCATAAAGCACCTATCGAGTACTTGATTATAAGGTTGTAATAAAGCTTCTAAATGAAAACAACTAATAGCTAATTGAGTAGCATCAGTTCCCTTCTCATTTATAGGGAATCCATAAGAACCTATCGTTCTAGTAGACTCATTAACAAAATCGTACTTAGGTAATTTATTTTTAAGTAGTTCATAAACAGTAGTCTTACCCGTACTACTTGCTCCTACTAATGCGATCCTTTTTACCACTATATAACTTTTATTTTAATATATGAAAAATTACTCTATTTCCCAACACCAGTATAACTTTTTATAAGTTATATTTAATGTCATTGCATTTCTAAGGCTGAAAGGATTATATTTTGTTCCTTCTAAATCCCAAGTTCCTTTAAAACTTTCTACTATAGTTCCATCTTCTGTAACTCCTAATAAATTACCTTTCTCTCTTTGAAACCTCTTTCTAATACCTTCCTTGATATTCTGTTTACCTTTTTCTGAGAGAGGTTTAGAATTTGATTTACGTCTTTTTTCAATAGTCTCTTTAGATTGTTTTCTGCCTGTGAGCTTGGATTTCATTCTTTCTATCGACTCTTTAGAAAGTTTTCTTGGTTTAGAGTCTGTCTTAACATACTCGCAGTTAAGTCCATTCTCAGATAATACATTATACTTTTCTTGATATTCCCTCTCTTTTTCGTATAAACCTTCTTCAGTAGTTTCTTCTAATACCTCCCATGTATGGTTTTCCCAGCCGTATTTTTTTATAGAATTATAAATTCTTACTTGAGACTGGTTCCACATATTTTCATAACATTTAATCCTGTGCTCTAAATTAACAGAACTTCCTATATAAACTCTTCCGGTTGGGCTCGTGATTTTGTAAACTCCTATCATGATAAAATCTCTTTATCATAAATAGTCTCTTTATCATATAACCTTTTTATTTAATACAATATACGAACTTTACCTGTAAATACCAAATGATTTACTCATTTATTAGGTACTTACTTTGCTTCATAAAAAAGTGGCTTTAAGAAGTTAATCCATAAATACTCTTGTCTACCTTTAAAAGTGTTCCACATATCTTCTTCAGTAATATTCCAAGCATTCCAAAATTCTTTAGATATAATTGCTCCTTCATCTACTCCTGCTGTAACTTTATGAAGTACACACCCCATAACATCATGCTTAGCTTTAAAAGCTTTCATTTGAGGATCTTTACCTTTTAATTCTGGGTAATCAGTAATTAGGCCTGGATGTCCATTATATATGCTATGACTTTTACATATCTCAGGAGGTACAACCCTTAGCCAACCGTGTAATGTAATAAGTGCTTCCGGAAAATATAATAAAAGATCATTATACTCTTCCAATGTGGGTTTATTACTCAAAGTAAAGTAACCTTTTTCCTCTATTCTAGGATCAATAATCCTTAAGTGGTCTGGTCTATCATTAGTAATGATTCTATCAGGCCATCTATTTAGAGATTTTGCTAGATTAGCTATCTCACTTCCAGTTTGACTAAAAAATGCTATCCATACGCTATTTTCCATTCGTGAGCTCTCTAAATTTACTTATATTTTCTATTACCTCTTGTAATTGAGCAACTGATATATCTGAATTAATAAGTTCAAATAATTTCTGTGACTCTTTAGACCACAATCCTGCTTCTTTATACTTAATACCTTTTATTCCATGGACCACTGGATTACTAGTATCCAAACTATAAATAAAATCAAATGCATCATCTTTATAAAAGCTAAATTCTTGAGGTAGTCCACAACCTAGTAGGTGATGGGGTATTTCTTTGTTTATTACACCGTTTTTTAACAAGTCTCCTATTAGTTTAACTCTTCCTAACATCCAACTTACATATTTGTTAGGGTGAGGGACAGAGACGGTATAGTAGGAGTAGTCAAATGAGATTGCTATCATATCAACCTTAGCTATCTTTTCCATATAGTCATAACAGCTTGCGATTGATTCGTAAGTCTTCCCTTGAACTACTCCTATCTTTTTGCCCGGTAAATCACTATATTTTTCATTCCAATTATGCATTTGATCACAAGTCACAAAGCATTTTTCTAAAGCATCTGGAACTATATACCATGTAGGTTTAAGTTTCTTAATCCAATATGCAAAACGATCAGCATCAAAAGCCTCTTCAAGTTCAAAAATAGAATTATCTAGTATAACTTCTCTTCCTGCTGCTAACGCATCTACGAAATGTTGATAATACTCTTCATCCTCTTCGAATAAGTGAACTAATGCATAATCATAATCTGTTAGATCCTGTACGTGTCCAAATATTGACTTGGGTGACTCATGTCCTATTTTAATCATCTTCTAATGCTTTATTAAGTGTATTATTCATTCCTTTTATTGCATCTTTAATAGCCTTAGTAGCTTCATCAAGCTTAGGGTTAATAGTAGCAACGTGTGCTACAGCTTCTAATGCGATAGATAAAGGAACATACTTTACTCCTTTTACTACTATAATATGATCTTTTAATTCATCCATTAAAAAAATTGTTTAAGGTTTGGTCTGAAGTAATTAATTGACTTCATTACTTTTCTATCTCTTGATCTATAGACAACATACCTTCCTTCCGCAACCTTTTCAAAATGACAGGCCTCACCTTGCTCCTCACTTCTTTTGCTGACACTAAGTATGGCTTCTTCTTCAGTACTGCAAGCTTTTGACATATTACTTGCTTGTACTTCTTGATATGCTGGCCATATCTTATCTTTAAGGCCATGTAACATAACACCGTTCCCAAGGGAAACATAAGTAATGTCGCACAAAGCGTCCAGAACTTCCACAATGTCGCCTCGTTCGCAAGCTTCTCTATATTCTTCGAGCTCTTCGAGAATGAAGTCATATACAAATTGCCATTCTTTCTTTTCAGGGATAGTAGGTTCATAGTTATTAGGTTTATTAAATGTAATATTAAACTCTTCTACTTCATCTACAAATGGAACCGGATTTAAAGTAACCTTTCCATCTTTTTCACTCCAGTTTTCACTTGTCTTTGGAAATAATGATAGCTGTTCACCCATATTAATATACTTTTATGATTCGTGATTCAGTTAAAGCAATAATTTTAAAATTGGTTTCGCTTAGATCCTCTAACATTTTATAAGTTTTAGATTCTGCTTCTGTACCAGTCATTGCATCTACTAAATAGATTTCTTTTACTTTCTGAATTCTACCTCGATCGTTTTCTCTTTCGAACTGAGTAGTTACTTGCCAATAGTTTGTCATAATTTATATCTTTATTTATTTAATGAATATAAGAACTTTTTAATGTCTTTCCAACCGTTCTAATAACTTTATTTACATCCATCCTAATTCAAACTTAGCTTCTTCGCTCATCATATCTTGAGTAAATGGCGGTTCAAAGGTAAGTTCTACGTTAACATCATCAACTCCTTCTACAGCAAGTGCTGTTTCTTGTATTTCCATGGGTAGTGATTCTGCTACTGGACAGTTTGGGGATGTTAGAGTCATTAAGATATCTACTCGTTGGATATTATCTACTTTATCATGTATTTTAATATCGTAAATTAATCCGAGTTCATATACATCCACCGGTATTTCAGGGTCGTATACTGTCTTTAATGCTTGAATAATATTATCTTCCGTAATCATCTTCATATCTAATTATGTCTGATTCATCAAATATACCTTCATTACTATGCTGTACTTCAATAAAAATCATATCCCTATTATCCTGGGCTGTATTAATATTTCTTATTCTATGTTTAGCTCCATAAGGTATAAAGAGTGTATTTTGTTCCGTTAGCACACTATCTGTGCCATTAAGGGTGTAACCTGCCATTCCTTGTACTATTGTCCAAGTCTCTGATCTATGTTCATGAGATTGGTAAGATAATTGTCCGCCAGGTTTAACTGTAATTATTTTTACCTTACAAAAAGGACTATCAAGTAAAACTTGATACTCCCCCCAAGGCCTTATATCGTGTTCTAATGACGGCATATACTTGCTAATTCTATATTTTTATAAAACTCTGCTTTTGCTGAATCCTCAACTAAAAATGCTCCTGTTAATTTAGCTGTCTGCATTGAGGCTCCTGTATGTTTGACTC
>Ga0307984_1001097_pt1 | contig 11451 bp, 14 predicted proteins | sample EllFjometageno78_FD_203169 | JGI IMG/M metagenome (GOLD analysis project Ga0307984, IMG submission 203169) | Marine microbial communities from Ellis Fjord, Antarctic Ocean - #78 | ecosystem: Environmental > Aquatic > Marine > Unclassified | place: Southern Ocean | collected 2014-10-09 | reverse complement strand
CCCAAGAGTACTTCTTCAGTAAGTTTTTAAAATAGGTCATGACAGCATAACCCATAAAGTTACTAGGGCGGCTGTAGTTAGCATTATTTCATTTTCCATAGTTAAACTCCTATCCTGTTATTGTTACATAACTATCGTTTTCTGCCCAGTTATGTAGAGTAGAAGAAAAGAACGAGTGTGGTATTTTGTACTCAGTAAATGTGCCATGTACACTATCACCCTCACAAACTCCACGGTAGTTCTTTAGTTGAGGGGGAACCTCATCAAACGTAAGACAAACAATAGCACCTTTGCTATACATCCGAGCCTTGTCTTTTGACTCACACCAGTGAGTGATAGAACGACCCTGAATCCCTGCAAGCAAGTCATCAGCTTCCAACCGCGTTGTTCCTCTGAATAATCTAAGTGCTACACTCATTTTTTTTTGACTCCTCTAAAGCTTCTAAACACAAAGTTACGTAGTTGTATTTAATGTCTTCACAAATTTCATCACCCATTTTTTCTGAGTAAATAAAATTGAAAGCGCTATTAACAACATTGTAAGCTCCCTTTACTAACTCTACTACAAACAACCCAGACACAGTTGTTTGGTATTCTTTCTTTTCTTCTTTCATTAATGTGCCTCTTCTGGTTGAAGTTTAGACTTGCTTGGAAGCATCTTCATTAGTGCTTCAATGATACCTTTTGCAAATTCTGTTTGACCAAGCCTTTTACAAGTGTACCAAAGAAAGTCAACTGCAAAAAAACCGACAATAAAAGGAAGATGTTTAACCCCGCCCGTTGCCAAAGCACCAATAGCAAGTACTAAAACAACTCCGTTAGTTGCATAAACAATTCCGTCTTTGTATTTATGAAGAGCAAGTCTTAGAAACAACGCCATCAAAATTCCACAGAATACTACAGCCATTTTAGTTCTCCTACGATAAAAAAGGGAAGGGCAAAGTTTTACAAAGCCCGTAGAAAGATAGTGTGGCAGTTGTTGAAGGGGTTTACTTTCTGTGCCAGCCCCGTATTACATTTTTGATTAATCGTCCAGAGTACGTTCTGGGTCTTTTTTAACAACCATTTTAGTATACCAAGTTTTCATCATTTCTTTCATCAACTTTTTATATCTGAGAAAAACGATTGTGGCTACTGCGAATATTCCAAAGAACATTCCCAATAAACCCCACAGTATAACTGAGCGTTCTTCTACAAGTGCATAGAAAATACAAACAGCCATTGCAGCTAGAGTAGCAGCAACTATTATTACTAAGAACATGTCAATCTCCTTTTAGAGTTCTTCCATTATAGATGCGTTAATTTTCTCACTTTTTTAGGCTAGTTTTTGATAAAAATGACCACTGTTACGTGGCCAAGTTTTTACTTTTTCTTAAATTTTCTATTCAAGTTATTTTGGGTACGAGTCGCCGCTTTTAAATTAGACGGTCTGTTATCTGCTCTATTTCTGTTGCGATGATCCAGTTCATTTTTAACTGGTTTCCCCGTAGTCATTTCTTTTACAATGCGATGGACGTACACCGCCTTACCGTCTATGCGAACAGTTTTATAACCGTCACCGTGGTTAGTTCCTGCTTCAGATCCCGCAGCTTTTCTGCCTCGTGATTCTTTCCAGAAAAGTTTACCACCTTTTTGAGTAAACAAAGTTTTCCATTTTTTCATAATTTTCTCCAAGTGAGAGAGCCACCCCCGAAGGGGTGACTTTAAAACTTATCTATACTTCATATTGTTTTCTTTGTTGTTACGATTAACTCCTGCTGCAATCTGAGGCAGCATTTGAGTGACTTCTTTACGAGTTTGACGAGAAATGTCTCCTGTAATACTCAGGTTTATTACTTGACTTCCTGTTGACGAGCTGCTAGAATTCATCTGACGAACTTGTTGAGTTGTCATAACACGTTCTCCAGGAGTTAACATTGTAGGAACACTATCTCTTCCTCGAACAGACCCAGCTATGTTGGGAACTAAACCCCCTTGAGATAACCCTAAAAAGCCCAATCCACCTGTTAGCCAGCTTAAACCAGTATCAAACATACTACCTAAGTCAAACCCACCAAAAGAACTTGACAAAGAACTCTGAATACTTTTTCCAAGTTCATTTCCTACACCGTCTCCTGAACTAAGCAGACCTTCGAACAAACCATCAAACATACTGTCCATACCTGTAGCTTCAAACATAGAGTCTACAAAGCTACCGACTATAGTGTTTAGAATAGTTTCAGAGATAACATCAAGAGTACCCATGATGAAATCACCCATAGACTGAGAGCCTCGGATTACTTCACCAAAACCTTCTTTCATACTAGTGGCAACGCTATTACTTAAATCTTGAGACTTTTTACCAATAAAATCAATTTGTTTTCCAAGTTGAGTATATCTCTCGTAATCAGCATTACTAAAGTTTTCGGAATCATTTGCTAGTTTAGCTTCTAATTCTGATCTTTCTCTTAACTTGTTTTGATAGTCATCAAGACGCTTGCCATCACGACCGCCAATTCTCATTACGTTATCGATACTTCCATCCCCGCCTAAACGAGTAATATTAGCCATCTGTCCTGCAACGCCTCTTGACTGCACAGCGTTTGCTATTCCTTTCTCAATTTCTGAAATTGCTTTAAGAGCATTTGTTCTGGCAGTTTCATCACTAAGAGGAAGTAAAGCAAACTCTTTCTTAAGCTTGGTTAAGCGAATAAACTTATCTCCTAAAGAAAATAGTACTCTAGAAGACATACTACCTACTTCTGAAAGAGTAGTTTGATAACCACTGGAGTTAAGACCTTCAACAATTTTGTCTAAGAAAGTAGTTCCACCTAAGTTAAAACCTTCAATAAACTTCGCTAAATCTTCTTCAAGAATTTTAGCGGCTCTTCTATTTGCTGCTCTTGCTTCTCCGGTGTTACCTATGTTTATTATCTTACCACCTTCTTTTTTCTGTGGTTTATCTACCATTTCTCTTAATTGAAAGTTTAAAACAGATAGTTGTGAAGACATAGCTTTAATTTTATTTAAAGGACCATCTTTTAAAGCAAATACTTTATTTATGTCTGCTCCTGAGCTAGTAAGAGCAAGAGCGTCTTGAACAAGCCCTATCTCGTCTGAAGTTATCCTTGTATACAAGTTGTTAAGAAGTACTGAGCTATTAATTTTTTCTTGAAGCCTTTGTCGCTCAACTAATTTTTCATTAATTTCAATAGTAGTATTTAACTCAGGAACACCACCTTGACTAGTGGCAGGGTTTTTGATTTGAAGGTTTTTAATTTCATCATCAAGCTTATTAACCTGATCAATATCTTTCCTTAAGCTAGCTGTTAAAGAGTTTATAGGTTTAGCGTTAAGACCTGATATAGCGGCGTCCATTTCATCAACAAAGTTTGTAGCTATTGGACCTGTATTAAAGTCTGATGGATTAAAGTCAAGCTGTGGTGCTCCAATATCAGAAAGACTTGAATTCATTCCAACAAGATCACCCCGTGTAAGTGGGATAAGAGTACCTGTTACAAATTCAATAGACGAAGTCATAGTTTTAAGCTCAACACCTAGCTCTGAAAGTGCTTGTGCAATATTTCTAAGAGTGTCAGGATCAATCCCATTTTCTATGTTTTTATTTAACGCTTCTAAGTCTTCGAGGATGTCCTCAGCAGGATCAGTAAAATCTATTTTGTCAAGATTTAACTTGTTAAGGCTGTGACTCATTAGATCAAGATCATTTAAGAGTCTTTCTAGTCCTTTAGCATTGTTAGAACCTAACGCTTCAAATCCTAAATTTCCAGGCTCTAAATCTCTGGCTATTAACCTTGCAATAACTTTGTCAGTTGATTCTATTTTACGAGTAATTCCAGCTGCTTGTTGACTAATTCTTGTTGCTGTTTCTAACTCTTGTTGACTACTGTTAGTTGTAAGTTGACCTTGCAAATATTGAGTAACTTGTTGTCCAAAATCAAAGACTCCTGCAGGGTCTTTAAAGTAATCCATTATAGCTTCTCGTACCTGAGTAGAAAAAGTTCCTGAAAGTTGAGCATCAGATAAAGTTCTTTTTAAATTCTCAGGGATTTTATGACCCACTTCAGCAAGAATAGTTCGAGAAAGCTGAATTATGTCAGCAGCAGGAATATCCATACCACTACTCATTTGTCGTTCAATGTTTTTTAATAAAGTTGCGCGAGAAGGCGTTAGTGTGCCATCGGCCCTTGTTTGAACTGGTCCAAAGGTACCTTCTTGATCTCCAACTCCAGCACCAGCTAAACTAGGGAAGCGATTTGCTAGATAAGTTGTAACAGAATTCCCTGCATTTACTCCTTCTTTTTCTAAAGTAAAAGCAGTAGCTTTAAGAAGTTGTTTAAAAGCATTACTGTTAAGATTCTGAGTATTATTAGTGCCACCTTGGCCTCCGCCTGTATCGTAAATAGCTTCTTCAACTGAAAGAATGTTCTTTTCTATTTTCTTACGAGTTTTCTCACTAACAGTACCAAACCTTCTAAGCTCTTCGTCTGCTATTTTTCTGTTTTTATCAAGTGTTTTAATAGAGTCGCGAATTTCTCTTTCTTCGCCAGCCGAGGCTCCTGATAAATCTGCTACGTCTAAATCTTTTCGAAGACTAAGATTAAATTCTTTACCTGTTAAAGACTTGTCAATATCTTTTAAAGTACCACTAACGTCAACTCGAAGTTCCCTTGCACTAGTTGATACTAGACCAAAGAAATCTTTAATCTTAAACAATACGTTGTCAAAGAACTTTTCTATGTTCTCTCCAAAGATTGCGTCTATGATAGAGTAGCTTGCAATTCCTGCAATAATAACTCCTATTCCTACAATAATAGCAGTTGGAATTAGTGCAAAGAAACTCGCAATAGAAGCTAGTACCGCGCCGCCAGCAATAAGAATCGCCTTTCCAATAGCTACAAAAGCACCTCTTACAGCTACACGACCTAAAAACCCTACAATTTTTGAAAACCCGACTTTTAGAACATCAAGAATTTGAAAAGGAAAAGCTGTTAAAGCAAGAATAGTTGCATCCATAGCAGCTGCTGCCCAAGGAAATGCTCCACCATCTTCATAAAAACTGTTTTCTCCTTCAGCATTAGCCTGTCCTGCAAAGACTGTAGCAAGCCCTGCAAGAAGAATAGCAATACGGCCAATACGACCTCTAGCAAAAGTTGAAAACCTAGCAAGAGACATAGAAGCAAAGGCAGAGGCTCTTCCCCACGCCAGAGCAAAGGTCATGCTTGCACCTATGTTAAACGTAGTAAGAGCGCTAATCCAACCCATCGAGGACAGAGACCAGCCTGCAATAGCAAGTCTAGCAGTTGTTAAGTACCCCATAATAGCAGTAGTTGCTGTACCCCATACTGCTGTAAAGCTAGCAGCAAATCCTGCGTTAACAGTAGATAACCCTGCAAAGCTAGAAGTGTAGGTAGCGACATACATGTAAAGTCCAGCAAAGGCACTTCTAAAGTTAGTTATACCCTGAAGTATTGCACCTTGTACGCCAAGTTGTTGTATTCTACTTCGTATTGCTTGAAAGCCTTCTGGTCCAAAGAACATTAAACCAGCCATGCCACCAGCAATAATAGTTTCTCCAATAGAGCCTGATCCAGTAAACTGCCTATACATTGCATCAGCAGCAAAAAGTCCTGCACCAAAACGAGCAAGAGTGCGTCTTCCACCGTTTTCACCAAGAATAACTGAGTCTAAGAAACTCATACCTTGACCACTGCCTCTTGAACCAGTAACGGCAGATAGCCTCTGAGTCTGTAGAGTACCAAAGAGACCACCTATGAACCCTCTAAACCTACCACTAAAGGCTGACATAGTAACACCACCTAAAAGAAGCCCTGTTAAAATACCCCCTCCAGGAAGGAAGTTAAGAGCGCCTAAGAGTAGTCCAGGGATGCCTCCAATAGTGTCTACGACACCTTGAGCAAAACCTGATAGAATCTGTCCAAAGGCTCTAATAATCCGAGGAATGTTTGAAATAAGAAAGTTAGCAAACTGTCCAGCAGCCTGTCCAAGTCCTTGTCCAAGATCAGTAAAGAATCCTGATTTTATCAAAGAAGTACCCAAACCTGAGCTTATAGCAGCACCAACGGCTCCTGCAAGACCAACTCTTAAAAGTAAACCTAGACTAACAAAAGAAGCTGGTGCAAAGGCAAGCGCAAGCCCTGCGGCAATAGCAGTAGCAAAGGCTATTGACATAGCAGGAGAAAAAGACCTGAGAGATTCAAAAAGGAGTGCTCCTGCTTCTCCTAACGGCTTAAGGATGTTAACAATAACACTACCAAGACCCTTTTTAAAAGCATTTGCAGGATCATCAAAAATATCGCCAATACCTGAAAAGTCAACCCCTAAAGCTGTAAAGTTAAAAGCACTTGCAAGTTTTTTACTAAGGGGAGTTACTCCGTCAAATATTCTTTTGTAAGCAGCAAGAACTTTGTTACCAAATTTTTCTATTTTATCTCCTGCAGAACCTAACCATTTACCTGCTAAAGAGTCTGTTTCTTTCATGGTGTCTGTCCACCAAGAATTCCCAATAACCTTGTCGTATAACCAAGCAAACTTTCTTTCAATCTTAATTAGAATGTCTTCTATAATTAGTTGAGCACGAAACATGTAGTATCTGGCATAAAACTCAATTTTAAAGAAGGTAGGTTGAAGTTTCCTTAATGTTTTAGAACCAATATTGCCAAGAGAATTATCGATTGCTTCCCCTAAACGTACAAAACTTTGGCTTGTAAGTAAGAGTACTCTATTAAGACCTACTAAAAACTCAGAAGCTAAAAAGTTATCTTTAACTTTCTTCATTACTTCTTGTGTAATAGCAAGAGCTTTGTTTAGTCTTTCAAAAGACTCGTAGCGGAATCTAAATAATCTTTGCTCAACTAGTCCTAGACTCATACCAACTTCAGTAAGAGAGTTTTTAGTCCTTCTTAAAGTACGCTCAACTCTATTACCTACATTATACCAGCGTCTACCATAGCTATCTATTACATTACCAATAGTATCAAGATTTTTTCCAAACTCGGTTAGGCTGTTTGATGTAAAAAGATCTCTAATTTGACCTTGAAACCCTACTCCAAAAATATTTCTAAAGAAAGAAGGTATTTCTAATCCTAAAGTTCTATACTTTTGCCTAACAGTATTAATTGCCATTGTTGTTTCCAGAACAAAGACATCACCAATAGTTCTAAGAGGAGTAATAATAGTAGGAAGAGCATCGACAAATCTACCAATGATAGCTCCAACAATATTAGTAATTCCTGTAGCGGTAGCAATTACACCAGAAAAGGCACTAGAAAAACTTCTAAGAGAGCCAACAACGCTAGAAACTATTCGTGTTCTGTTTGCTTCTACGTAATCAGAAATACGATTGATTCTGTTAACGTAGGATCCAGTTAAATTTAGTTGTTTACTTATTTCGGCTACTGTTCGCCCTATTTGATCTCGCATAACTACCATAGCTTGCTGAGACGTTTGCTCCATTGACATAAATTCTTCGTCAAGTTTTCCTGCTTGAGTCAATAAAGCTTCAAAGGCAATCTCAGAAGTAATTTTTCCTTCGGCAGCAACTTTCCTTAAAGCGCCAAGAGGAAGTTCCATAGAGTCTGCAATAGCTTGTGCTAGTCGCGGCGCTTGCTCTAGAACTGAGTTAAGTTCTTCCCCACGAAGGGTGCCGGAAGCAATACCTTGTCCAAACTGTGTTAAAGCTGCTCTAGCTGATTCTGTGCTTGCGCCAGAAATAGCAATAGCTTTATTAATAGAAGTAACAGCTTTTAAAATATCTGCTGAAGAGCGTCCTGTTCCTTTAAGTGCCAAACCAAACCTGTTGAAAGTATTTGCGGCTAAATCTACAGGAGCGCGAGTTCTTTTTGAGATTGAATACAACGCATCCATTGTATCATTTAATTTTTGTGTACGTCCAGTAACTAACGCAACTCTGTTTTCTAAATTAGTCAGAGAGTCAGTTACTCTGTTAATCCCTTTAGAGGCTGCAGCGGCAGAAAATGCTGCACCAATACCCGCTGCTAAACCAACAAAAGCCTTATTTAAGGTACTAACCGACTTTTCAATATTTCCAACTGACCTTTGGAGTTTTCCTAAGTCTTGTCTTGCTTGGGTACTGTTTGAACTTACTTTTATTTCTACACCACGATTCATGGTTTACTCCTTTAATAAAATTGCCCCTGACGATCCTTATATAAAAAGGGCCATCAAGGGCAATAAGTCAGTTTGGGGTTAGGATTCCTATTCGGGTTAGCACTTGTTCAATAAAGAACTTAGGTGCCTGTTTACTGTGTCCATTGTTTAAAGGGACAATATGGTCTACAGGGTTAACAATAGTACCCCCGACAGTTCCATCCATTTCAGGAATAACTTTAGAAGTCCATCCTGCTCTTGCTTCTCCCGTATCAACTGGAGTAACTACCTTTAGAGTCTCAGTAGCATATTCTATTTTAGATCTAATGTCTTCGTTAGCGATTTCTTTAACTTCTCTCTTAACTCGCTCCATTTCAGCATCAAAGTCTATTATTTTTAATGTTACTTTACTCATTTTTAACCTCTAAGTTTGAGAAGTCCCAGCCAGAGTCGTCGCCATGTTTTGCTGCTTTCATTTTTGATAAGAAAGCACCTTTAGGGATTGCTTTATCGTCTGTGGCTTCTGGTTTTGAAAATTCAGTTATTGCTCTAAGGCTTGAAAATAATTTTTCTGGTTTTTCTTTTACACCTTGAGCCGACAACAACATATAAGTTCTGTGGTCTTCTTGCCAACCGTGAGGTCTTCGTTTGTAGAAAGTAATCCACTTAAGAAGTTCATCGTAGGGCATTTCTTGCTGCAGCTTATAGACAGGCATGTGCAGCAAGGATGCTATTTCGAATATAGTTTCTTCAGTGGGAGTTAGTTTCCCGAAGCTTCCTGATCACCTAAGCCAGAATACTTCATAATTTCTTCAGAGAGAGTTGACAAATCATTTAAAGGAAAAGTGTCAAAGTCTGCATCTGTCATTTCAGCCGCATCAGTAACCGCCATTCGCAAAATGTCGCGAAGAAGCTTTAGCTGAGAGTCATCAGTGTCTTTAGACTTGGCTTGCTTTTTTACCAACTCTTGAACAACTAAGACGTCCTTGACTGAAAGTTTCCGAATTGTTACTTCGGATTCCATAAAAGGAATTTTTTTTGATTGTACAGTACCTACTAGATTTTTCATAATTATTTCCTAACTTAGTCTAATTTATTTGTATCGATGAACAAAGAACTATTTTCTTCTTGAAAGTCATCCATCATTTTACGTACAGTATGAAGAACAGAAAGAGTTTCCATAATTTCTTGTCCTGTCGTAGAGTTATTGTCAAAGTCTTGGAACCTTTCAAAACTCTTACGAATACTAATATCTACACTACGCCGCATATGGCGAAAAGTAGTTCTCATAACAAAACTCTTACTAAATGGTTTATCCATATCTTACTCACTTTTTATCTGGGATAAGTCAGAGGAGACCCCGAAGGATCCCCTCATCATTAGCGATCTCTATTTAGCTAGCTGCAACTGTGGCAGGACCAATAAAGTCGGACTGTGTAGACAAAGTAACAGTAGCAGTAGTTGCATCTGTTAGGCTTGGATTAACCAAGATTGCTTCGACTTTACCGTTAAAGTAAAACTCAGTGTTAGCTTTAGCAATAGTAGTGCCAGCACCTTCGTTTGGAGTACAAGCTGTGTCAGTCATCATAAAGCGAACTGTAACTGGTTTACCTATGAGCAAGTGAAGATCACCTGCATCGGTTGCGTTATAGTTAATCGTAATTTCAAGGCTTGGCGCGTCAGCCTGACCTTGAACCTGAGAAGAGGTCTTTTGACCATAAACAGGAACGTTAACAATGTTTGCAGGTGTACCTACAGAAGGAAACTCTCGTACAGAAGGCATACGAAAATGCTTAGGGACGCCAGTTGTGTCTCCATCAGCATTATCCGCAGTTCCAGGAGTTGAGCCTACAAACAAAGCAGCGTACTCAGCTGCAGTGTCAGTAGCAGCTACAGGAGCAATTGTGAAAAGGTCAAGGTAAGTAAAAATACCTGTGCGAAGGTCGGAAATATGAGCCATTTATTTATTCTCCATAAGATTGAAATGGTATTGTGTATTGAGCGCTATACAGCGCTTTGTTAGCTGTGTCTAAACCCCCAATGGTAAGAAAGGAAGTTCCAAGCAACGGGCCGTAAGTAATTACGTTACTAACAGTAAAAGTAGTGCTTTTGTTTTGTAACAACACATCTAAAATGTCGCTTATTTGCATTACACGTTTTTGGCCTTCTCCAGCCTCAACATATATACTAAGTATAACTGTCCCACTAAGGTTCTTAACTCCTCCGTAATAAGTACCAGAGTTTGAAGGTAAAATGTTTATTCTTAAAAACTCATTATGTTTAGCAATAGTGCCTTCGTAATTATCGGGGTATAAGTTGATTCCTTGAGACGTCCAATAAGATTGAGTAAACATATACTCTATTGCTTTTCGAGCATTTTCGTAAGTCATTTAAGCCTCCCTAGTTAGAGTGGCGTCAATTGTAAAACCGTTATCTTGAGAGTCAGTAATACTGTAGACGTCAGTTCCTATAGTAAGAGTATCGTAACTATCTATTCCAGAAGTAGACTTGATTATACTTTGATAGGTTGATCTACCATTCATTAAAGCCTTAGATACAATAATTACTTGTACAGTTTTTTTAGTAGTGGTGCTATCAACTGCACCAGTAGCAAAGTTATAAGAAGTTGCAGATTTATTAGATAGAGTTGCTGTAGAAGCTAGTTCCCCTGCAGAATCAAATGCCTTATCTACTGCGGCTACAATTTTAGCCTTAGATACACCCATTAGTTAGACCTCCACCAACTTGAGCCTACACCAGAGGCGTAAGCTTTGTTAAGCAAGGGTCTAATCTTTTTTAAAACCAATCCAGGTTTTACTGGTATATTTGCAGAAGAATTAGAATCTGATAAAGAAATTGATCCAATAGAAATAGACTCAAAAGTCTGTCCTTGTCCTTGGAGCACATCCTCATTATCTACTAAGTGAAGAGCTTGTTCATAAACTGCTTCTTTTACTTGAAGAGGTACAACGGTCTTACCAATAGTAATTGTTGCGCCCATTCTAGTATCGTTGTAAATAGCGTTATTACGGGGCCAAGCTAGTGCTTGAGAGGAACTAACAGCCGCACCGATCCAAGCATGATCATCCACTAACAGAGTTGCTGTTACGAGTGCAGACTCTCTGAGTTCAGTACTAGCAGCTGTCCAGTTGGCACTGTCAATACGGGTTTCAAAGTAAGCATCCGCTTCCGTTTCTGTTACGTAGCTGTTTGTGTTTACGGTTAAGGGCATTAGTTCCTCCTTTCAATAACTTAAGAGTGGAAAATGGGCAGAATGTCCAAGTTCAACGCAGCGGCCTTACGGGTGTAAGACGCAGCAGC
>Ga0307984_1001096_pt1 | contig 11451 bp, 7 predicted proteins | sample EllFjometageno78_FD_203169 | JGI IMG/M metagenome (GOLD analysis project Ga0307984, IMG submission 203169) | Marine microbial communities from Ellis Fjord, Antarctic Ocean - #78 | ecosystem: Environmental > Aquatic > Marine > Unclassified | place: Southern Ocean | collected 2014-10-09 | reverse complement strand
CCAAGTGTTTTCGCCAGCGAGTTTCTTCGTTGTTGCAGCACCTATCCCGACGCTTAATCCTTGTCCCAAAGATCCTGAAGCAATTCTTATTCCGGGTAATTTTTCTTCAACTGCGGGGTGACCTTGAAGACGAGAATTAATTTTTCGGAAGGTTGCAAGCTCATTTGTTTCAAAAAACCCTCTGCGAGAGAGGACGCTATACCAAACAGGGGAGATGTGACCATTCGACAAAAAGAACAAATCCTCACCTTTTCCATCCATTGTGAAATTTTCAGGGTCGAGACTCATCTCGTCGAAGTATAGTTTTACAAAGAGCTCAACACATCCAAGTGAACCGCCTGGATGGCCTGAAGAAACTGCGTGTACCATGCGAACGATATCGCGTCTAACTTGGGAACAAATTGCGGGAGTGGCTTGTGTGCTCATGATTATATTTGAAGTGCTTTTACTTGCTAAGCGAAAGTACCTACTCTAAGATTCGTATTCTTAAATTGTGGATAAAGTTTTGTAAGTCGTTAAGAGGTTAATTTTCTACATTTGCATTCCTTAAAAGATTACACTCATGGCTCTTCAATGTGGTATCGTAGGACTTCCTAATGTAGGCAAGTCAACACTTTTTAATTGTCTTTCCAATGCAAAGGCCCAAAGTGCGAATTTTCCGTTCTGTACTATAGAGCCTAACTTGGGTATTATTACTGTCCCTGATCCTAGATTAAATAAACTCGCAGAGTTGGTTCAGCCACAAAATGTCTTACCCACTACTGTTGAAATTGTTGATATCGCAGGACTTGTTAAAGGAGCAAGCAAAGGGGAGGGGCTCGGTAATAAGTTTTTAGGCAACATTAGAACCACTGATGCAATACTTCACGTTCTAAGATGTTTCGATGACGATAATATCATTCACGTTGATGGTTCTGTAGATCCCATTAGAGATAAAGAAGTTATTGATATGGAACTTCAGCTAAAGGATCTAGAAAGTGTTGTAGCTAAGCGTGACAAAATTAGCAAAGCAGCTCGAACAGGTGATAAAGTAGCCATCAAGGAACTCGAATTCTTTGACCGTCTGAAAGCATTATTACTAAGAGGAGAAAATGCGCGCAAACTTGAACTTGAAGACGCAGAAGTAATCATGATGAAAGAGCTTCAGCTTTTAACCTTTAAACCTGTTTTATATGTATGCAACGTCGATGAAGCAAGTGTTGTTTCGGGTAATAAATATGTAGATGAGGTAAAGAAGATGGCTGATACTGAGGGTGCCAGCGTTCTTATTATAGGGGCTTCAATAGAATCAGATATTGCAGAATTCGATGACTTAGAAGAAAGGTCAATGTTTCTAGAAGACCTTGGTTTAAAAGAAGCCGGGGTAGCAAAACTCATCCGAACAGCATACGAACTCCTAGACCTTCACACCTACTTTACTGCAGGTGTGAAGGAAGTCAGAGCTTGGACCGTACGCAAAGGCGCAACAGCTCCACAGGCTGCGGGCGTGATTCACACAGATTTCGAAAAAGGTTTCATCCGAGCTGAGGTTATGGGTTACAACGATTTCGTAAACTACGGATCTGAGAATGCCGTAAAAGATGCTGGAAAATTATCTGTTGAGGGCAAAGAATACGTCGTCCAAGATGGTGACATTATGCACTTCCGTTTCAATGTATAAGTTTTTTTTATATATCTACCTTTGCTTGTGCTCGTTAAGCCTTTTAGGCCAAATCCAAGTACCTGGAATGCCCCCCTCTGTTGCAGTTACAATGATGAATCAACAACATGCATGGAATAATGGGGATCTTGAAGGGTTTATGACAGGCTATATGAATACAGACAGCCTTTTGTTTGTGGGTGGTAGTGGTGTTACCACTGGCTATGATGCTACGCTGAGTAGATATAAAAAGGGATATCCGGATAGAGCATCGATGGGTCATCTTACTTTCACTAACAGGAGTTGGACTCAGCTCTGTGAAAACTCTGCACTTGTGATTGGGGCTTGGCAGATAAATGAGGATGAGGGAGGAATGTACTCTCTTGTTTGGCGTAAAATAAATGAACAATGGGTGATCATAGCCGATCACTCGAGCGATTAATCAATGTTGTTAATAATCTTAGTTATAACAGTAGGGGCTTCATTGTTTGCAATGAAGAAACCCCGAATATTAGACAAGCTAATGCTTGCCCCCTACAACGTAAATCACTTTAAGGAATATTATAGGGTTGTAACTCATGGATTTATTCATGCCGATGGAACTCATTTGTTTTTTAACATGTTCGTTCTTTGGGAATTCGGAAGGACAGTCGAGGCAGAAATGGGGACATCATTTCCAATTTTGTATTTCGGAGCACTTTTAACGGCAACAATCCCTGCATTAACTAAGCATAAGGATAATGTTAATTACAGATCCTTGGGTGCTTCAGGGGCAGTAAGTGCTGTTTTAATGGCTTTTATTGTTGCTCACCCGACACATACTCTTTTACTCTTTTTCATTATTCCCATACCAGCAATTTTTGCTGGAATTCTATTCTTTTTGTACGAGAGGCATATGCAGAAGAATGGGGGGACAGGTATCGCTCACGATGCACACATTTATGGTGCTTTGTTTGGACTTTTATTTAGTGTTGTAAAAGACCCGAGTTCGATTGGTAGAATGTTTTCTGCAATTATTCAACTATTCTGAATACATCTTCTTCTGGGCGCTTCATGAAATAGCGTTCACGTGCCACCCTTTCTAAGACCGCTGGGTTCTTGTCGATTTCCTCAAGTTGTAACCTCAGCTCGTTGTTTTTCAGGTTAGTAGTTACAACTTCTTCCCTCATTTCTTGGAGTTTTGATTGTTCCTTAGCGATAAAAAATAAATCAATATCACTAATAAACATAATCCAAAACAGACCAATCAATGCTGTCGCCGAATATCTATTTCTAAGAATACCAAGACCAACATTAGATATTTTTCGTAAAACAGGAGAGTTAATAAAGCCTTTTTTCATCTTCTACATTTTGCTCAAACATCATCTGGATTATCTTGCTCATCTTTCTTAGACGTTAAAGTCTCTTTTGGAGCTTTCTCTTTGGGAGATTTTTTAGGACTCTTCTTCTTTTTTGCTTTTGGCTTCACATCCACACCATCTTTTACATCAACAGTTTCTGCAGAATCATTAGGAATAACAATTACTCCGCCTTTTACGACTTTAATGGTAAGATTATCATCTCCCTTCTTGTAATCAGCAGTTAGTAAGTCTCCTTCCTGAACAGAAGAGTTAATGATTTCCTCAGCAAATGGATCCTCAAGATGCTTTTGAATAGCCCTCTTTAGTGGCCGAGCGCCATATTTCTCATCATATCCTTTGTTTACGATGTAGTCCTTAGCTTCATCAGAAACACTAAAACCATAGCCTAAATCTTTAATTCGCTTGCTAAGTTCATCTAACTCAATGTCAATTATCTTGTGAATATGCTCACGTTTTAGAGACTGAAATAAGACTACGTCATCAATTCTATTCAGGAATTCAGGAGCGAAAGCAGTCTTCAAAGCTTTTTGAATAATTCCGGCTCTATTTTGCTCCTCATTCTTCTCACGAGCAGAAGTGTTAAACCCTACACCAGTGCCAAACTCAGCCAATTGTCTAGCTCCTATATTAGATGTCATTATCATGACGGTATTTCTAAAGTCAATCTTCCTGCCTAGGCTATCTGTCATAATGCCATAATCAAGAGCTTGTAGAAGAAGATTAAACACATCTGGATGTGCTTTCTCAATTTCATCTAACAGCACGATAGAGTAGGGGCGACGGCGCACTTTTTCCGTTAGTTGTCCACCTTCTTCATAGCCAACATACCCTGGAGGAGCACCGATTAATCTTGTCACAGCGAACTTCTCCATATATTCACTCATGTCAATTCTGATGAGAGCTTCCTCACTGTCGAACATGAATTGAGCTAATATTTTTGCCAACTGTGTTTTTCCAACTCCTGTAGGTCCCAAGAAAATAAATGACCCAATCGGCTTGTTGGGGTCTTTAAGGCCAGCCCTGTTGCGCTTAATAGACTTCACAACCTTTTTAATTGCTTCAGTCTGACCTATTACCTTGCCCTCAATGTCTTTGTCCATCCTGGCAAGTTTGCCACTTTCTTTCTCGGCAATACGCTTGACCGGGATTCCTGTCATCATAGCTACAACATCTCCAACATGAGCTTCGGTTACAGTTACTCTAAGATTCTTGCTGTCGTCCTCCCATTTAAGTTTCGCTGCAGTAAGGCGCTCAATTAAATTCCGCTCGGAATCTCTAAGTCTAGCAGCCTCTTCATATCGTTGGCTCCTAACAACTTTAATCTTCTCTTCTTTTATCCTATCAATCTCCTCTTCAATTTGAATAATTTCTTCGGGTACATGAATGTTATTTAAATGCACACGACTTCCCACTTCGTCTAAAGCGTCAATTGCCTTGTCTGGCAAATGTCTATCCGTAATATAACGTGCGGTAAGCTTCACGCAAGCTTCAATAGCTTTGTCAGTGTAACTGACACTGTGATGCTCTTCATACTTATCTTTAATGTTGTGAAGTATTTCTTTTGTTTCTTCAATATTAGTTGCCTCAACTAAAACCTTTTGAAAACGTCTCTCTAAAGCACCATCCTTTTCAATGTGCTGACGGAATTCATCAAGTGTAGTTGCTCCAATGCATTGAATCTCACCTCTTGCAAGAGCGGGTTTAAACATGTTAGATGCATCAAGAGAACCGCTTGCACCTCCAGCACCCACAATAGTATGAATCTCATCGATAAACAAGATTACATCAGGAGATTTATTCAGTTCATTCATAACAGCCTTCAAGCGCTCCTCAAATTGTCCCCTGTACTTAGTTCCAGCGACGAGAGAGGCAATATCCAATGTGACAATTCTCTTTCCGTAAAGCACCCTGCTAACCTTTTTTTCTACAATCCTCAAGGCCAAACCTTCAGCGATTGCACTCTTACCTACACCAGGTTCACCTATAAGTATAGGGTTGTTTTTTTTTCTTCTAGATAATATTTGAGAAACGCGTTCGATCTCTTTTGCCCTTCCCACGATAGGGTCAAGCTTCCCGTCTTCAGCCATCTTCGTAAGATCCCTTCCGAAATTATCTAGAACAGGAGTTGTGCTCTTTGACTCACCCTTCCTTTTAGAACCACCGGTTTGACTGCTGCCACTACTGCTCATGCCCCCACCGCTAGTTCCACCAGTGTGACTTGCTGTTGGTTCGTCTTCAATTGCAGATGCCGAAGTTTCAAAGCTGGGAAGGTCACTTGATGGAGTTGTGTCGTCTGAAAGAATTGTTTCAAACTCTTCTTTAGCAACATCGTAGTCAATATTAAAAGCATTTAGAGACTTTGTAGCAACGTTGTCTTCGTCTTTTAAGATGCTAAGCAAAAGGTGTTCTGTTCCGATAACAGGGCTCTTGAAAATTTTAGCTTCTAAATAAGTTATTTTTAAGATCTTCTCAGCTTGTTTAACTAAGGGGAGGTTGCCCTTCCCAATCTGTTTGCCACCAGCAGGCCTTATGGAGTTCTCAACCAACTCTCTTAGTTTAGAGACTTCACAGTTTAATCCCTCAAGGATTTGGATGGCGGTTCCTTCTCCTTCCTTTATGATTCCTAAAAGCAGATGTTCTACCCCAATGTAGTTGTGCTCTAAACGTAGAGCTTCCTCACGACTGAAGGTGATTACTTCTCTAACTCGGGGTGAAAATTTAGCGTCCATATTTTGTAAAGTCTTAAGTTCAAATTAAAAATAAATCCCTTGTTAAGTATAACGCTTTAGATCAGTAAAGTGTTGCTTAAGGACTTACTTCAAATCTACATATCACCTTCGAGTAGATTAAATAAAGTTATCATCGTTATTCACAACTAAAAATCATCTATTGTGAAGAATTGAAGTTTTATTTTAGCTGTTACTCAGGTTGCTTTTCGTATTTTTGAGTTCCCTGTGTAATTGCTGTTTATACGCCTTTTTAGCGAATCTTTCAGCTCTCAGTTTTATTGAAGATTAGATGATACTATGGCAGAAGGAGAAAAGATAATCCAAATTAATATTACGGATGAAATGAAGTCAGCCTACATCGATTATTCGATGTCGGTAATTGTTTCAAGGGCGTTGCCCGATGTAAGAGATGGTTTCAAGCCAGTTCACCGAAGGGTTCTATATGGAATGCTAGACTTAGGTGTTTTGTCGAACCGAGCTCATAAGAAATCAGCTCGTATCGTTGGAGAGGTTCTAGGTAAATACCATCCTCATGGAGATTCGTCTGTTTACGATACGATGGTTCGTATGTCCCAAGACTGGTCATTGCGATACCCGATGGTTGACGGACAAGGAAACTTCGGAAGTATAGATGGCGACAACCCCGCTGCTATGCGTTACACGGAAGCTAGGCTCACGAAGGTGGCTGAGTATATGCTCGGAGATTTAGATAAGGATACTGTAGATTTCTCACCCAACTTTGATGAGAGTCTAACTGAGCCAACCGTCCTTCCTGCTAAATTACCTAACCTTCTTATAAATGGAGCTTCGGGTATTGCTGTTGGAATGGCAACAAATATGCCGCCTCATAACTTAACAGAAGTTCTAGATGGTGTGAATCATTACATTGACAATGAGAATTGTACTGTTGACGACCTCATGGACTTTGTGAAGGCCCCAGATTTCCCAACAGGTGGTGTAATTCATGGTGTTTTAGGAGCTCATGAGGCATTCCGAACTGGACGAGGAAAGATAGTTGTAAGGGGAAAGGCGCGCTTTGAGGAAACAAAGTCAGGTCGCGAGGTGATCATTGTTGAAGAGATCCCATATCAAGTGAATAAGGCTGATATGATTCGCAAGACAGCTGCACTCGTTAATGAAAAAAGAATTGACGGAATTAGTGAAATTCGCGACGAATCTGACCGCAATGGTATGCGAATAGTTTACGAATTAAAGCGTGATTCTATTCCCAACGTAGTCTTAAATACACTATATAAGTATACTGCTCTACAGAGTTCATTTTCAGTAAATAACATTGCACTTGTAAAAGGACGGCCAATACTTTTAAACCTGCGAGACATGATTCAACACTTCGTTGAACATCGTCACGAAGTTGTAGTTCGCAGAACCCAATATGAACTCTCTAAAGCTGAAGAGCGAGCTCATATTTTACAGGGATTAATTATCGCTTTAGACAACATTGATGCTGTCATCAAATTAATCCGTGCCAGTTCTTCACCTGAGGAAGCTCGCAATGGTTTAATGGCATCGTTCAAGTTAAGTGAAATTCAAGCTCGCGCTATCTTAGATATGCGCCTGCAGAAACTAACTGGTCTTGAGCGTGATAAGTTAAGAGCTGAGTTTGATGAGCTTACAGCTTTAATTACAGATTTAAAAGATATTCTCGACAAGAAAGAGCGTAGAATGTTAATCATCAAGGAGGAGCTCCAAGATGTTCGAGAAAGATTCGGTGATGAACGTAGGTCGGTTATAGAATTTAGTGGAGCGGAGGTAAGTATTGAAGATATGATTCCAGATGAGCAGGTTGTAATTACAATTTCTCATGCAGGTTACATCAAACGAACTCGCTTAGCAGAATACCGATCTCAGTCAAGAGGTGGAGTAGGGGCTAAAGGGTCTTCAACACGTGAAGAAGATTTTCTTGAAAATATTTTTACAGCAACCAATCACAATTGGCTTTTAATCTTCACTAAACTTGGAAAATGTTTCTGGATGAGAATCTTTGAAGTGCCTGAAGGGTCTAAGCAATCTAAAGGTAGAGCTATTCAGAATCTAATCAGCATTGGATTAGATGATAAGGTGCTTGCATACATCCCTGTAAAGGACATTAAAGATCCAGAATATGCAAATGCCAATTACGTTGTTCTTTCAACTAAAAAGGGACTCATCAAGAAGACCAGTCTTGAAGCATACAGCCGTCCACGTACAAATGGAATTAACGCTGTAACTATTCGCGAGGGAGATGAGCTTCTACAAGCTCGATTAACAGATGGTGATAGCGAGGTTATTATAGGTCTTAAGTCAGGTAAAGCGATTCGCTTTAACGAATCTAAGACTCGCGCTGTCGGTAGAACTGCAATGGGAGTGAAGGGCATCACTTTAGGAAGTCCTGATGATGAAGTTATCGGAATGGTTTGTGTCAACGACTCTGAAAGTTCAATCTTAGTTGTGTCCTCAAACGGATACGGAAAGAGATCGGCAGTAGATGACTACAGAATTACTAACAGAGGTGGTAAAGGTGTTAAAACACTTCAAATCACTGAGAAGACAGGTGAGTTAATTTCCATTCTTAATGTAACCAATGAGCACGATTTAATGATCGTCAACAAGTCTGGTATTACCATACGTATGGCTGTTGAAGATCTACGTGTCATGGGTCGTGCTACCCAGGGAGTACGACTAATTAGCCTCAGAGGGAAAGATGAAATAGCGTCTGTTTGCAGAGTTCCTAAAGCGGAGGATGAAGAGGTCGATCTTGAGGGAGCAGAGCTTGAAGGTGAACAACCTGAAGGCGAACAAGCTAAAGGCGAACAAACTAAAGGTGAGCAACCTGAAGAAACGGATTCACCTGAAGAGGCCTAGAGCAAATAATACGAGATTAAATTAGCTTAAGAACGGCATGAAGTTTGGAATATCTGTCTTACATATTGAAAACATAAACTCAGAACAGAACTTTGAGTTTAGGCCGACTATTATTGTACAATAATTTGAAAATACGAAAAAGACTATAAATGAAACAATTTCTTTTAATAGCAGGTTGTCTGTTCTCACTTTTTGCGTTAGGGCAGAAGGAAGTCGTGTCAGCCTACAATGCTAATAAGGACGGTGATTACCGCGAAGCCGCAACATATATTGAACAAGCGATTTTAATTGAAAACGCAGCAGTCAAAGAAAAGGTATGGCGGTATAGAGGTGAAATATATTTGAATATCTCAAGTGATTCAGCTATTTCTATAGAATATCCTAATGCGCTTCGTACAGCAATGGAGAGTTATTTAAGGGCCAAAGAACTGGATGTTAAATCTCGTTATGAAGATGAGATTAGGTTTGGTTTAGCACAAGTACAAACTAAGGCAAACGACAGAGGAATAAAAAATTATGTGGCGGAAGCTTTTGATCTAGCTGGATCTTCATTTGACCTTGCTGCTGAAGTAGCACGTAATTTCGACATGATAGATACAATGGCAGTTTATAACGCTGCACTCTGCTATGAGAAAGCTGATTTAACAGATTTAGCTATTGAACGCTACTTAGACTGTGCAGCTATCAATTACCAGGTTCCAAATGTATTCCTTTTTGTTAGCACACTTTACCGCCATACGGGTAAGGACGATGCCGCGCTTAAGGTTTTACAGGATGCGCGTGTTGATTACCCAAGAGAACAGAGTTTAATTATCGAGGAGCTTAATATTTACCTTACCAACAAAGATTTTGAACGTGCTAAGACAAATCTTGAGCTTGCGGCAGAACAAGATCCAACAAATGAAATCCTTTGGTTTAGTTTAGGTAGTGTTCTAGATAACATAGGAATGACTGAGGATGCTATTATTGCATACAAAAAAGCCATAGTTGTTAAATCTGATTACTTCGATGCGAACTACAATCTTGGAGCTTTATACTTTAATAAGGCTGTAAACGGAATTAATGAGGCTAACGAATTGTGGAAGCCCCGTATGACTACAAAGGAAGCAACTGCACAGAAGAAGCTAGAGGATGATTCTAAAGAAATGTTTTCTACAGCTAAGCCATTCCTTGAATCCGCTTTCGCTGCGGATAGCATCGATGTTGAGACAATAAGATCTCTAAAGGACATATATGCTCGTACAGGTGAGGACGATAAGTTTATTGAAATGAACAACCTTCTGAAGTCACTCCAGTAATATAATGCAAGGGTAGAGTCTATTTATATGTGAATCAACACAATACTAAGGACTACTAAATAAGTCAACAGGTTAGTTTACATAATATCTATTATCATTCAAGTGAGGTGGATTAAATTAAAAGAGATTTAGGCTGTATTTAGACTGTATTTGAATTCTAGTATGTATTTTTGCACCGTTGTTTTAAGGAGGTGTGGCAGAGTGGTCGAATGCACTGGTCTTGAAAACCAGCGTACCGCAAGGTACCGGGGGTTCGAATCCCTCCGCCTCCGCAAATAAAAGAACAAAGAGCCCATTGCTAAAGCGATGGGTTTTTTTGTTCTCATAACTGAAATCAGAAAAGAAATCATTCAAGAGCCTATTTTGTAGCGCAGTGAATTCTAAAACCTACCTTTACGAGATGAGGAATTTGATTTTATTTTGCATTTCGGGGCTTTTATGTCAGGGTGTATTAGCCCAAACCTCACTGTCGACTAACATCCTCAAGTATAAACTCGCCGATGGGTCTAGTTATATTGACGTTTGCTTAGAGATCGCTTCAGCTAGTATGGATATAGAGCTTATTGACTCTGTTTGGCACTCAAACATAGAAATAGCCATTACTGTTGAAAATTCAAATGAATTGGCTGCCTTTAGGAAGGTTCATCTAGAAGGTCCACTTACCAGCGATTCATTGATAGCTCATACGGGCTCACACTTTCATCTTGAGAGGATTAAATTAGATCATGGCAATTACTCCATTACAAGCCAAATAGATGGTGTAAGTATTGTCGATGAAATTAGCATTAGTCTAGGTGATAGACCCGAGATATCTGACATCATGCTTATTGAAGCTTACTCAAAAGTTACTCCTGGTGAAGTCAGTGATATTTCTCGCTCTGGGATGAATCTTGTACCTCTTGTAGACACTAGAATCTCACCAATGGCTGATCAGGCAAGGTTCTATGTTGAGTTGTACAATATTGATCAGGTTGTCGGTGAGGATTCTTTATTTCTAATGTCGTTTGGATTTACTGGAGGAGATGGTAGAATGTCTTTAAACCATACAAGATACCTGAGACTTAAAGCTGCAGCCGTGATTCCTGTTTTTGAGACATTGCCAGTTGATCTAGCTGTACCTCCTCTAGAAGGTGGGTTTTTGACTATTGAACTGAGAACTAAAAATGGTGATGAAATAACCCGTCTTAACTATCCTGTTTCGCGATGGACACAAGACACCTCTCTCCCACTCTCAGATGTCCCTCTCCTTAATTTTGCATCAAATTGGACGGATATCAGAAAACTTTATAGACATCTCGAGGATCACTTGCCACTCGGTACACCATCTCAGCAGAATACGATATTACGAGTGCTTAAAGAAACGAATGACATCGATATGATGAAAGGCTTTTTAGAGCAGTTTTGGGTTAATAAAAATCCTAATAATCCTCAAAAAGCATGGGAAAATTACGCTCATGAAGTGATGGTGGTTGACAGCATCTTTGGAGCTTGCAGAAGTGGTCATGGCGCAGATACTGACCAAGGCTATGTTTACCTCAAATATGGCAGGCCTAACACGATTG
>Ga0307984_1001093_pt1 | contig 11470 bp, 12 predicted proteins | sample EllFjometageno78_FD_203169 | JGI IMG/M metagenome (GOLD analysis project Ga0307984, IMG submission 203169) | Marine microbial communities from Ellis Fjord, Antarctic Ocean - #78 | ecosystem: Environmental > Aquatic > Marine > Unclassified | place: Southern Ocean | collected 2014-10-09 | reverse complement strand
CGTCAGGCCCACTGCCACTAATGAACTCTATAAACGAAATAGGCAGAAACGTGATGCAGGGCGGCAGTAGACGTAGTGCTATCTATGCCTCACTGAACTGGCAACACGGTGACGCACAGAAGTTCTTGACTGCTAAAGATTGGCACGCACTACCTATCGCTGAAGGCGTTACAGTGTTTGACGCTAAGCAGAACAACTTTAACTTCCCTGCACCGCTAGATATGACTAACATCAGTCTTAACTACGATGACAAGTTCTTAGATGCTGTCAACAACGGCTTCTTGCCTGAGACGTTTGTACAGAATTGCCGTCAAGCACTAATGACAGGAGAGCCAGGATTTTCCTTTAACTTCGGAGATAAAGAGAATGAAACACTCAGGAACGCTTGTACCGAAGTCACTAGTGAGGATGATTCAGATGTGTGTAATCTTGGAAGTATTAATATTGGCGCAATTGATGACATCGAAGAGTTCAGGTCAATCGTTCGAGTCGCCTCGATGTTCCTTGTCGCAGGCACGCTCACAGCAGACCTCCCAACTAAAAAAGTGTATGCTGTTAGGCAGAAGAACAGAAGGCTCGGTCTTGGCTTAATGGGTATGCACGAGTTCCTGCTGAAGCGTGGCAGTGACTACGAAGTAACAGAAGAGCTGCACAGGTGGCTAGAGGTGTTTAGAGATGAATCGGAAAGAGCTGCTAATCTTCTTTGTGACGCCCGTGGCATCAGTCGCCCTGTTGCGTATCGTGCAATCGCTCCTACAGGTACTATAGGCATACTCGCAGGCACTACAACAGGCATAGAGCCTCTGTACGCTGTTGCTTACAAGCGCCGCTACTTAGTTGGTGGTGACAAGTGGAAGTACGAGTACGTTGTAGATGCTACAGCTGAAGACCTGATTACTACACACGGCTTAGACCCTGACAAGATACAGACATCATCGTCTATGGTGAATGACTTTGAGCGGCGGCTGAAGTTCCAAGCTGACGTACAAGACTATGTTGATATGGCTATCTCGTCTACGATTAACCTACCGCCGTGGGGCAGTGAAGGCAACAACGAAGACCGTGTGATGGAGTTTGCTACTATCTTGGCTAAGTATGCACCACGTCTGCGAGGCTTTACTTGCTACCCTGACGGCTCTCGTGGCGGACAACCACTAACGCAGTGTAGCTACAAAGAAGCTATGAAGCACAAGGGCGTTGTCTGGGAAGAAAACTCAGAGGCTATGTGCAACGGAGGCGTGTGTGGAGTATGATTACTCAAGAGGAAGTTAAAACGCTTTTCAACTACGATAGCGAAACAGGAAAACTGACCAACGCTTGTAACAGAGGTTGTCGTGCTAGGAAAGGCGAAAAGGCAGGCTTCCTCAATGCGCAGGGGTATTTATGTGTAAAGATAGAACAAAAACAGTACCGTGTGCATCGATTAATATGGCTTTATGTTAAGGGGTCTTTTGAAGACGAAGTAATAGACCATATAAACGGAGACACACAAGACAACAGAATAGAAAACTTACGCTGTGTTTCTCGGTCTGGCAACGCAAAGAACCAAAAACTTAGAGCAACAAACAAGTCTAAAGTTGTAGGAGTGCATTGGCATAAAGCAACGTCTAAGTGGGCTGTGCAGGTTTCTTTTGACGGCAAACGCTACGTAGGCACTTTTGACGATTTCTTTGAGGCCGTGTGTGTAAGAAAGTCGCTTGAGCTTAAAAGCGGTTATCATAAAAACCACGGAAGACTGGAGTCTGTGGTATATAACTAAGTAAGGAAAAGCCCTATAGAGCATCCCAATCTCTATAGGGCTTTTTTGTGGCTGTAACACACGCACGATCCAAAGGTAGCACTAAGGATTAGGTTACTTCTTTTTCTTCTTCTTAGTTGTCGCCTTCTTCTTAGGCGGTGTAGGCTTGCTTTTATTTGAGTAAGAATAGTTCATAACAACCTCTTTTATGTTTACAAGTTAATAAATCCATGTTATTCTTTTGATGTCTCCGCCGCCGGTGAAGTAGCTATAGTGACCTAGTTAGGCATCTGAGCTTGTAGTGCCGCTTGCTCTGCTTGACGCTCTTCAGCAACTGCTTTGTTAAATAGGTCATAGTAGGCAAAGGTTGACTGTCCTAAAGAGCTATCGCCAAAGGCTGTTCCTCTAAGACTTGATAGATCAGCGTTGTTCTTCATTAACAATGAGGACAATACTCTAGCGTCTCTCTTGCCAGAAGGTGTGTTGCTAACATAAGAACGTGCAATAGCTTCTGCGTCGTTGCCTGCTCTTATCATGCCCTTCATTAAGTTACCGTTGTTCTTCAAAGCAGCTAAAGACAATCGCTGCAAACCCTTACCTACTAAGTACGAACCTGCAGCAGTGCCTGCACCAACAGCAACAGGAAGAACTAGAGAAGGATTTGCTGTAGCATAAGCAAACGTACCAAGAGCGCCTGTTATTGCGCCAGAAGCAAGAGCGCCTGTTTTAGCTCCTAAGTTTCCTAGCGTCATTAAGACATTTTCTAGCTTTCCTCCTTTTATAAAAGAGTTTATCGCTTCCTTCTCTGCTTTGGTAAACGACATTGTTTTCTTGTCGCTCTTCAGTAGAGTAGCCATTCCTTTTCTTATATACTGCTCGTAAGCCTTAGGGTTTGTAGCGTCTCTGTTTGCATCTGCAGTTATTTGGGCATCTCTGCTAACTTTGTCTATTTGTTTACTTGTGTTGCTTCTACGCCACAACTCTCTAGCAGTCTTGACAGCTTCTGCTATAGTTCTGCCGTCAACTGTCTGACTAGGGGCGCTGCCAGTCATTCTTAGTATTTCTTCGTCAATCAACTTAGCAGCAATGCCTGCTGTTCTTGCGATGTCGTCAGTTCCTGCAGCAGCTTGCTCAGCTAGTTTTCCTCTAGCTGTGTCAATAGTGCCAAAAGTAACGTCACCACTTTTAATCTCTTCCAACAGCTTTGTAACGCGGTTACGCACTGTTCCGTACATAGGGTCATTAGTTATTTCGTCATCAAGAAACTTACTAAGGTTAGAAGAAAGACGCTGTGTGCTTTCCTTTCCTGCTTTAACGCCTAACTCGTCTAGTTGGTTATAAATGTAGCTAGAAGCGCCTTTTAAGGCTTCTGTGCTTGGTACAGCTTCGTTCAAAAGCCTATTGGTTGCAAAGTTAGTCACTTGCTTTAACAAAGACTGAGCAGCCGCAGGCGTTATGATCTGTCCACTAAGACGCGCAAACTCTTCAGCGCCTTCTGGTAAGAACTCCGCTTGTCCTGCAAGAGCTGCAGCGCTTTCTCCACCTAAGCCGCCTGATATGCCAAAGATGATGTCATCAATAGACTTACCAGAGCCTAATAGCTCAAACACGTTCTTAGCTGTTCCTGTTTGCAAGCCTTTAGCAATCATTTGAGTAAAAAAGCGTTGAACAGGCGCTCCTGACATAACCATGCCTGTAAGTTCGCCTGTGCCTGCTGCGATGTCTGTTGTAACACCTTCGCCTGCAAACTCTCCTCTTTCAGGAACCATACCACGTAGAGAAAAAGGAGCTGCAAAGCCTTCTGGCTCGATGCCAAGCATAGACTGAGCATAGGGACGCACTTGTTGCTCTACAGCACGTATTGGCGTTGTTGTAAAGTCTATTAAAGACGTAATAGGTCTATTAAGACCTGCTGCAACTTCGCCTGTAATGTCTAAAGCACGATCAACACCAGACTTCTGCACTTCAGCTACAGGAGACGGAGTAGGCGCAGGCTTGTCCACAGTTTCGCGCAAAGGTAACGCAGCTTCTAAAAGTTTTTTAGCAGCGTCAGCGTCGCCTGCGGCATGGGCGTTTTTTGCAGCCTCTGTTAGCTGCTCATAAGTGTAATCTGCCATTATTGACCAACTCCGTATTCAGAGTACAAATCGTCTACATTTAGGTCGCTTGCGTCAGTAGCGTCCTCTGGAACTTGCTCAATGCCTATCCACTGATCAAGCGTAACTTTACCTTGTGCTTTTTTGCGTGCGCGTTCAAAGTTTTTCTTTATCAAATTAAGACGAGTTTTAAAGTCTTCTTTCTTCATTCCAACTTTTAGCGTCGTGACAAGGCTTCTAAGGTCTTCTAATTCTTTTTGAGTAAGTTGACCAAAACCAGAAGAACCGTTAGAAGAAGCTGACCGAGCCTCTTGTAGTGCGTTATATCCTAAGTTAGCTAGTATGCTGTCTACATCACCGCCTAAGGTGTACGTGTCTGTGCCTGCTACGTACTTCAAAATAGAACCGCCAAAGCCCGGATCAACATTATTTTCTAAAGCGTCTTCAACCATGCCTATAGAAGTCAACACGTCTCCGGTCTTCTCTCTAAGCATCTGCCTGCCTCTGTTTGCAGCATTAACTTGTTGCGTATACTCAGCTAGCTTAGCACCAACAGGCTTTTGAACCTGCTTAGGAATACCATTAGCATCTAACACAGGCTTGCCTTCTGCGTCTCTAACGTTCTCGTACGTCCATCCAGTTGGCGGTAGAGGCTTTAAGTAAAGCTGCGCTCTTCTTAGTTTTTCTGGGGTTCCTTCTGCTGCAGCTACTGCTTCAGTGTAAGCAAACCAAGACTCAGATGTGTAATTATCTCTGTCTATTTTCTCAACACCAAGCGCCCCTGAGGCTACAGCAGGCGGCACTTTCCACTCTCCTTTAAAGTTGTCCCAAACAGCACCGTCTTTAACATCAAACCTGTCTTTGTTAGGAGTTATAGCCTCCATCAAACCTTCTATGTTGCCGTCATAAGAGCCTGCTTCAATGCCGCTAACAGCAGCGTTCTGTACAGAAGGGTCTAAACCGTCAATAGACATTACAGTGTCCATCATAGCATTGCGCTGTTGTGTCCTTACCAGTGCTTGTTGCTCTTGTGTTCTTTTTTGTGCCGTCATCTGAGCAGCTGTCTGCCGCAGTTGTAGAGCCTTAGCAGGGTCTATAGCGTCAGTCATAGACGCTAATCGTATTAGGTCTTGAGGGTTGTTTGGGTCTACGCCTTGCATAGCTTCACGCAGCTTTTCAGAACCTGTACGTGTATCAACGCCAAACAAGCCACCTGCAGCGGCACGGAGCTGTTGCTGTTGTCTAGGTGCGTTAAGTGCAGCAACGCCGCCTACAGTGTCTAGCACGCTAAGCAGGTCAGACTGCTGTTGACGCATTTCAGCAGCAGGGTCTGGCAAGATGTCAGAGAATAATGAGTTAATGTTAATTGGATCTGCCATGTTAAGCTACTCCCATCTTTCGTAGAAACTCTAACGAACCTTCAACAGGCGCAGCAGTGTTGCCGCCGCCTCCTAAAATGTTCTGTAGAATGCCTTGCAGCAAACCAGTCTGTGTAACCTGTCCTTGCGCTCCAATCTGACCTGCTAACAAGTTTGTAATCCCTTGTATGCGCTGCTGTTCTAAGTTAGCTGCTGTACGTTCTGCTCCTTGTTGTGCTGACAAGCCTGACTGTAACAACGACGAACCAAACTGCGCTCCACGAGCCTGTCCTGTAGTAGCAATGTTAGACAAGTCAATAGCAGGCTCTAGAGTATTAAGCAGTTGCTGTTGTGGCATATAAGACTGCTGTAAAGCAGAAAGCCCTACGTTACCAAGAAGCCCAAGCCTAGCCCTAGTCTCTTGCAAGCCTGCTAACGTCTGTGAAGACTGTAGCTGTTGTTCAGCACGCGCTTGCTCCATAGCACTAACGCCCAAGCCTGCCTGCTGTTCTGCTATAGCCTTCTCAAGCGCTAGTTGCTCTGGTGTGCCTCCAAACATTGACGTGCGTACACCGAGTCTGCCTTGGCTTGCAAGACGCTCTTCCAAGCCTAGTCGAGCACGCTCCTGCTCTGGTGACACTGCAGCCTGTAGACGCTGCATAATCTCAGCTTCTCGCTGCTGTGGCGACATAGAGCCTGAGATAAGTCCTAGTACGTTAGCCTGCTCAGCTGCACGCTCTTCTGGACTACCAAGCATACCAAACGCGCCAGTGCCAAAGCTCTGTAACTGCTGCTGTAGAGCTTGCTGCTCAGGAGACAGTGTTGTTGTTAAACCGCCTTCAGGAGTTGTAGAGACACCGCCAATGCCGGACGTTACAGTGAAAGGTTTAAACTGCGTCTGCCCTACAACGTCAGTAGCAGCTGTCTCAGCACGCTGCATAGCCTGTGCGCCTAAGTCACGAGCGCTTTGTATGCCTTGTTCAGCTCCATACAGAGCACCTGCTCCTGAAGCAAGCCTAGCTGCTGTGTCGCCTGTTAGAAAATCTAGTAAACCTGCCATTATACAGTCCTTCCTCTAGTTAGATCGAGCAAGCCTATAAATTCAGGCTTTAAGTAATCCATTTTAAACTCACTTGTAAATATCTCATCAGCTAACGGTGTAGCTATAGTGTTGAGTGTTAGCATACCTGTCAAACCATCTCTACCGTCTCTACCGTCTTTACCATCAGTTCCGTCACCACCATTAGTTCCGTCTCTACCATCAGTTCCGTCAATTCCGTCAGTGCCGTTAGTTGGTGTTGTTACTGTAGGCGGCGTAGTTGTTATTGATGGCGTAGCTGTTGTAGGCGGCGTAGGTGTTATTGTAGGTGCTGTGTCAGTTGGGCTAGCAACTCCTCCACTAGTATCCACAACAGCAGTATCGGCAGTCCCAGTAGTATCAGCGCTAGTGACAGGAACCTCAGTAGTAACAGCAGTAGTTGTTTCATTAGTTATTGTGGGTATTCCTGTGTTTATGTCTACGTTAAGTATCCCAACAGACTTGTTAGTCTCTGCATCTACTACGTGTTCTGCGGCAACGCCGTCAGTTCCTATAATAGGAGTAACTGTGTACACTCCACCGTCTTTAAGAACAGCGTTACCTGCGTTAGGCACACTGTCGCCTCTAGTAGAGCTTATAAAGCTGTCTGTAGCTGCGTTATATGTCCATTCTTCGTTAACATCACTTACAGTCTCTGTAGAGCCTCCTGACGCAACTGAATCAATAATAGTATCTAAGTCACCTGTTAAGTCTCCATCGCTCTCTAACGAGCTTGTAGAGCCTCCTACAGGGTCTACAGAGGCTTCTGCAGCTGCTCTGTCAGCAGCGCTTGGTACATCAACAAACGGCTGATTACTGCCTACAGTTAAACCTATTAGTTCTGATGCTAAGTCGCCTCGTGTGTTTAGCGTCTCTGCTATCTGCTCTGGTGTTACGCCTGCTGCTTTAGCTTGCTGTACTGCGTCTAGTATTAACTCTCCTGCGCCCTCACCTGCTCCTTGCAAAGTAGTCGCAAGCCTAGATTCTGATGAGTATTTAGCTGCTTCTTCTGGCGTCATTGGCGTTTCTTTTAAGCCGCCACCGCCAAACAAGCCCATAGCGTCAAACAAACGATAGGCTAGCGCTGCTGCAGGGTTAAAAGCACTTAGCACAGCCAACCCTGCTGACTCTGAAGAAGACTCTTTTCCACTTAACATACCAACAGCAGAACTCAAGCCGCCTGTAAAGGTTGCTGTAGGGTCTGTAATAGCCGCAGCGTCGCTACCGCCTAAGTTAATGGCGTAAGGGCTTTGATACGGTACGTTAGCAGCTGCTGCAGGTGCTGCTGTAGTTAAGCCGCTATAAATGTCTTTAGCAGCGTTAGCCAGTGTGTTAGCTTGCTGTATAGTGTTAATAAGCCCTAGTGTTTGATCTGTTCTAGCAGGCTCTGGTGCTTGTGGTAAGTTTTGCTGATACACAGAGTTAATAACGTCTACAGGCACACCAAACTGTGCAGACACTTGCTCAGGCGTAGTTTGCCCTGAACTAATGAGATTAGTAACAAAGTCTATCTCTGCTTGGTCAAACCCGCCTTCAACAGATACATTGCCGTATATAGACATACCTACTCCTTAGTCGCAAAGCTCTGCTAGTTCTTTCCAATCGGCCGCAGTCCAGTTTGACGTATCAGCTCCGGCAGGGAGTTCAACTGTGATTCCAGATATATTGCCTCCAAACACACCACTAGTCGCAGACGTGTTGCCTTTGATACAGGCCATAGCGTTGTCCTCCGCAGTAATCTCAAGGCTATTGAGCTGCGTACAGCTTGCTAGTGCTAGAGCCGCTAGTGTCAATACTAATGTCTTCATTTGAACCATCCTGTTATCCATTGATATGTCCTCACTGGGTAGTACAGCGCTGCTGATCTAACACGACCAAGCCCTAACACACGTAGAGCTTCTCTAAAGACCTTGTCAGCTTGCTTCTGATCTGTTACTATCCCCAACTCAACACCGTGTGTACATAGATAATCATGCACGACAGCAGCTCGTCTGTTCTTGGCATTCGCTACAGGGACTACAAACTGCATAATCTGTGGTACACTAGCTAAGTCTGTAAAGTATCCTTCTGGTACTGCAATAGTCTTACCAAGAAGGTCTGAGTAGTATACCAGTTCTTGCCTTAGTTTCCAACCTTTGTCAACTGCTTCTGCAATAAAAGATGTAGAAAAATGACTCATCTAATCCTCTCTAGTTAGCACTGTTAGCGTTGGTTTAACGTCTTCTTCAGGCTCTATAATAAAATAGTAAAGCTCTAACAACTCTTCTATGCTGTAGTTACCTGCTGTAGCTCTAACTAGCTCTAGCATTAATGTCTGCTTAGCCTCGTTAAGAGTCATTAGTAAGTGCCGCCATCAACAGTAGACAAACTTACTGTGCCTGTAACGGTTAGACTAGCTGCTGTGACTGTGCCTGTGAACGTAGGAGATGCTAGATTAGCTTTACTGTTTACTGCAACAGCAATAGCGTCAAACTCTGCACCAACTTCAGTACCTTTAATTACTTTAGCAGGGTTGCCACTGACCATAGCGTCTTTAGCTGCAAAGTTAGTAATCTTAGTGTAATTACTCATTAAACAATCCTTCCTAGTAATGCGTGAATGTTTATCTCTTGTATAGCAATAGTCTTGCCTTCTACTGTTGTTTCTACGCCTACAGCTACTACAGTTCCTTGACCGCTAGTGTTGATCTTCTGACGGTTAATAAGAGCAATAGACGACGAGTATTCAGCCTCTGTGTTAAACTCTGAGATGTTGTACTGACCCACGTTAGACTTAGGCAAGACATAAGCCTGCTTAGTGTACGCACCAGAGTAGTCATAAGCCCAGTTAAGCACTACAGTAGCTTCTGCGCCGTCAAACGTAGTTAAGTTAATCTTCTTCAAGAACTTGAGCTTAGATGTATCACCAAAGCTCAACGGATGACTAAAGTAGCTAAGCAAGTAACCTGTAGTGTTGTCTGTAAAGCCTGAGTAACTAGCTACACCTGTCTTAGAGCCTATGTACAACGCCTCTGTTGATATAGTTGTAAAGCACAGCGGGTTAATGTGCGACCATGTAGTTGCTCTGTAGCTGCCGTCTTGTAGCGGAAACCGTGTATCAAAGCAGTAGACAACACCTAGTTCTTGAAAGTTAAGCAGCACAAACGCCTCACGAGGAGAGTAGTGCATACTGATGTTGCCTGTCTCTGCTATAAACAGTGACTTAATATCGTTGTTTACGTTCTTAGAGATGTCGCCAATGGGCGCTGACTTCTCTTGTATAGTCCTTGCAATGCTACGCACACCTGAGTCATCTAAGAAGATCAAGTCTTTACCAGTGGAAACTACAGCGTCTCGTGACACACAGCCTACGTTAGATATAGTGTCTGATAAGACCATAGTAGCCGGATTGTCTGCGCCTGAGTAGATAACTATAGAGCTGCGCCCAAAGATCACTAGGAAGCCGTTGTGAGCCGCTAGAGCAACGATAGTGTCATACCCTGTAGGCCACACCTTAGTAATGTCTATCGAACCTGTAGAGCCTCCTGACCACGCTGTACCGTCTAACAGATCAGACCAGTAGATTGTAGACTTGTCATTAGTAAAGTCTGCTACCCATAACCTACCAAACGCTGCTAGACACTCATTACCCTGCGGCGGTGTGCCTGTGGAGTGTGTATGAGAAGACATCTTATCCACTGTACCTGCATGATCTGAGTACATCAGCGGTTCTTGACCACGCTGAAACATAAACATATGGTCATTGAACGATACAAACTTCCAGTTGTTAGCAGCAATAGTGTAAGACGAAGGTGTTGCGTCTACTAATGTTGTAGTGCCTTTAAATATCTTGTTGTTACCTGCTGATAAGAATGTTACGTCTCCGTCTTCAGCAACAAACTCACCCATAGACTCAATGCCGTCAGAGCTACCAAGAACAGCAGGGCCGTTAGTAGTAAGCACGGCATAGCCCTTACGAGAGGCAACTCTACCTTCTTTGTCAATTACACAGTTATCTGCTACAGCAGCAAAGCTAGGCTCTTGCGCTAACGGCGCATCTTGCGTGTTAATACCTGCAAAACCAGGCGCTGTGATTGTAATGCTTTGTAGTTGTTGAGCCATTTAAGATTCCTTAGACTGCTACGTAAGTAGTGTCTTCTTGGTACTTGTTAGCATCAAAAGCTACAGCGTCTGACAGCGCTACATCAGCCATAGCAAACTGTTCTGCTGCTGACTGACCACCTGTTTCGCCACGCTCGCGTAATGCCATAGCTAAACCAAGCTGCAACACAGGGTTGTATGGCACTTTTAGTACATCAGCGTCTGCTGTTAAATCAGCCTGTCTAGCAAACGCATCAAAGAACAAACTGTAGATGTTGTCTGGCTGTGGGTATACTTGTACAGTAATGTCTCCATTAGCGTCTGTACCAGTAAAAGCAAACTTAGAAGGAGAGCCTGAAGCAGGCGTCATTAGTTTATAAAACCTGTTCATCTCTGTTCTGTTGCTAGTCATAAACCTAGTCTTGCTTGTTGTGTTCAATGCCTCTCGTACTTCTACTTCTTGTCCTGCGTTTGTTAAAGGATACACAGACGTACCGTTAACTGTGTCAAAGTCAATAGAAACACGTAAAGCAGACCAACTGTGTGAGTCTTCTACAAGCTGTTTAGCGTCATTAACAAAGTCGCCAATCAAAGCTGAATAGCTTGTTTCAGCTACAGTGTCTACTTGATTTTCACGAAGCCTGCGTAGAACACTGTTTACTAGTTCTAAATATGTCATCCTAGTTTCCTATGTATGTAAAAACAGCGCCTATGCTTGCAACAATTACTATCCAGATTAGCCGCTCTGTTACTCGTGCGCTAGCCATGTTCTCAGCTAAGCTGTCCATCTTATTCTCTATAGCGTCTACTTTAGTCTCAATATGTGACTGCCTGTTAAACACAGTGACAAGTCTTTCTTCAACACGCGCTAAGGACACGATAGCTTCTTGTAATGTGTCAATCTTTTTTTCTACTCTGCTTAAGCGGTCTTCCATTTTTAACTACCTTTTTAAACTGCTAAGGCTCTACAGGCCATGTAATTGTGTGTGGAAATCCTTCTTGCGCCGTAATGTCACGCAACCCCTGACGATAAGCAGCCATATTAGCCGGCATAGTTACGTCAGACATTCCTGTCCAATCGGTCTCGGCTAGCTTGGCATCTCTACTAGTTCGCACACCTG
>Ga0307984_1001087_pt1 | contig 11501 bp, 21 predicted proteins | sample EllFjometageno78_FD_203169 | JGI IMG/M metagenome (GOLD analysis project Ga0307984, IMG submission 203169) | Marine microbial communities from Ellis Fjord, Antarctic Ocean - #78 | ecosystem: Environmental > Aquatic > Marine > Unclassified | place: Southern Ocean | collected 2014-10-09 | reverse complement strand
TCTTAGGTTTTTTAAAGACCTCAGAGGCAGGGTCAACACACATCAATTCATTTAGTCCAGCGTGACGCTTACTGTCCTCTGTTTCAATATCAAAGCCCACAAAGGCTTTACCCTGCTGTGCTTTGATTCTGTCTAAAGCAATACTTAGATACTCCATATTTCGAGCATCGACTAGTTGCTCAACCATACCTGTAAATTCGTTAATTCTGCTTATCATCGTCAATTCCCAAATTGTAAAGCGGGGGCAAGCCCCCAACTATTTATACTTCTAGCATGAACATTTCACGAAGAAGCTCTTCACCTTTTTTGGTGTCACCGTCACCTTGTTTAAAGCTTTCAGCAAACAATTCCATTGGAATTTCCATAAAACCAATCACTTGGTAATAGGCTCTAAGCTTATCTAAATTTTCCCAAGTGGCGACAGCAAGTCCTTTACTTATCCCGAGAGCTTCTTGCATTTCAGTTATGTCTGTTTCTTGCAATTCAATTGAATCGTCTTGAAGCAGTTCCAACCAACCGTTGCGCTGCTCTTGAGTGGACTTTTCCCAACTCTTCAAGCCGAAGCGATTAAGGCCGTCAATATTATCTGCCTTATCACCCACTAAGGTTTTAACCAGACGCATATCACTAGCTGAGTAACCCGCAAACTTAGGGGCCATATATTCAAGGGTTACGTCGCCGTTTAACAACTGGCGGAAATCTTGGTCGTTCGAATTAATCTCGACTTTTTGATTACCCCCTCGACACCTAACAATCTGAGCAATAACATCGTCACCCTCAAATCCATCCACTCGAATTTGCAGGCAATTACTGTGTGTGAGAAGTTCTCGGAAGTTCCCCATGAACTCGTAAAAGCTATCAGGGGTGGTGCTTGGTTTGTTTTTGTACTCGGGGAGAATGGCTTGGCGACACTTCTTAGCGTTCTTACCATCCCACACCCAAATAATCTGGAGTTCCTCTGACTGCATACAGGCTACGTCGTACAACACCTTCGTAACGGTTACCCCGTCTTTTTCAACTAACCGCCGCAGTAAATTATTACCGTCGATACATTCTATTTTCATCGTCAATTTCCTTGGTCAAAAAAGGGGGCTTAATAGCCCCCTACAGTAATTTTAAATAACTATTAAGCTTCAGCTTCAGCTTCAGCTTTTACTTCAACAGGAGCTTCACCCAGTAATTTAAAGGCTAGTACCCCCCAAGGCTTACGCCCCTTCATAACTACTTTTTCATTTGCCACTTCAACTAGTATATTCTTACCAATTAACCCATCACGCCCTACGCTCTGGTCAAGGTCTGCAAAGTTATTCCAACCTGTTCGTGGAGTAGAATGCCCGAACTTAGACCCTTTCGGGAAAAGAACCGTGCCATCAAAGCCTGTAACGTCTTCTTGAGCAATGATAATCATCTGAGCAGAGTCATAAGGATATTTTCTAGCGTTTTGAGTGGCTCGGGTGTAAGCCTCTATGACGGACAACTGCCAAGGACGGCCATCACTGCCTTTCTTACCCTCGTCGTCAACCGTGCTGACATATTGAACTTCAACATCTCCGGTTGGACTTACGGATTCAATCTGTACCGTCTTTATTTTGTTGACGCCATCGCCTTTACGATATGAAATTGAAGCTTTAAAGGGCTTCAAAATATCGTCACAATCTTTAGCTGTCAGACCCATCCCCGAAGGCTGAATCCAAGAGTCAACGCCAAGCGTTGTTTTGATTGCGTTACCTAACTCTTGATTTGGAGTGGAACCACCGCGCAGTAATGCTTGTAGTTCAGCAGGAAGAGTAGTTATATCGATATCCCCAACATCCATCGGGGCAGGCTGGGATGTTGGTGCTGAAATAGCTGTCGAACCGTCGTTAACTACCCCCGCGACGTTTTGCTCAATGACTGTGTTTGAGTCATCGTTTACAATTGTGGCTTCAGAAGTAGATTTTGCGTTTGCGATTATATCATTAATATTATTGTTCATTATTTTCTCATCGTCGATTAATAGATTTTAGGTTTAGATTTTTGATTATTAACGTTGTTTGCTCAACGTTGGGCTCACACCTTGCGGTATGAGAACTAACCTTATCAAGGAGCTGATTCAGTGTCAACACTGTCACGCAACTCCTTAACAAAGCTTTCTAAGTTTTCCAGCAAGAAGACACGCAGAGGCTGCTTGTCACTTTCAGGGGAACTTCGAAATTGCTTCTCCATTAGCGCAATCATCATTGCTATACTGGATTTTTCTTTTTCAGATATAGTTGTGGCTTTCGGCTTTATCACTTGAAGCAGTGACGTCACCACCATTAAAGTAACTAGCGGCTCATCCGTATCAATATCTTTTACCGTGAGGGTGAAATCCTCAAAGTCCACAGGCATTATGGTAGTACCTAACATTTACTTCTCCTATACGGCATTTAATATCGCATCGATGATCTCTACATCCACGCCCTCTTCAACCAGTAATCGGTTTCTTGATTTTTCTTTTAACTTTTCAGCGATATAAATATCTAAACCGCCTCTGTAGACATTTACGTAAATTCTAAGGGGGCGCTCTCTAACACCCCTCATGGCTCTGCGGTAGTTCTGAATGAACGTAGAGTCCTGCCAATCTAAGCTATTAAACACCATGCTATCTACATGCCCCCAGTTGTAGCCAATACCGGCTACCGCTGGGGAGCAAATCATTACCTGAAGCTGCAACTCTCGGAATTGGTAGTCCAGAACACCTCGGTCTGTGGTCTCTCGGGAATTCATCACCCCATGCGTCATGCCTCGACGCTTACACATTTCCGAAACTTTGTAATGATTATCCACCGCCTTATCAAAGATAATAAGTGGTTTACCCGTTTCCTTGTGGTCGTCCAAAAGATTCTCTAAATGCGCTTCTTTAGAGTCCGTAGGATGCGGGGTCAACCCAAACTTTTCAGGTGTTTGCATAATGGCAAAGCAGTGGGCAATTCCCACAGCCGCATTATCAGCTTCAAGAAAATCATCCCCAAGCATAGAAATCTGCTTGTTCTGCATATCCTTGTACGCCTTGTATTGAGGGGCGCTCATCGTACACATTTGGATGAAGATATCTTTCTTCTCTTTGCCGTAAACCTCTTCAAACGTTACTCGACACGAATGCTTGTCGAGTATTTTTTGTAGTCTGTCGTGGTTTTTCCAGTGAAACGGATTACCATATTCGTCGCGTAAACTGTGCCACTGCATAAAAGATTCGTAGGTTGGGTAATAGTTAGGGTTGACCACATCAATAAACGAGTAGGCCGAATTTAGCCTTCCCGAAATCATGGTGCCCGTCATCGATAACAGAGCCCCACCTCGTTTTAAAAACTCATAAAACTGAAGCGTCCGTAACGCGCCGACATACTTTCGTTGGTAAAAATTGTATTGGCAGTGTGTGGAGAAACCTAAGTGATGCTCGTCTACAGCCAAGTGATATGTATCGGGGAATTCCTCGACTATTTTTTTCCAATTATTAGCAAAACACTGATACCCCATGATGAATACTTTTGTCTGCGTATTGTCTAACTGCTTTCGTCGCTGTGGAATTGAACCATCCAGCAAGATTACTTCGTCTGGGGTTAAGTTTGACCACAACAGCAACTCAAAATAATTTTTTACTAATAGTGATTTAGGCATCACCCAAATCACTCGCTTATCTTGAGACTGAGCGTAAATCCAAAGAGCGGCAGTCGGAGACTTGCCTGTTCCCGCCTCACTTAAATCTCCCGCTCGGTGATTTCCGAGAAGAAAAGCTAGGTGCTTGTTCTGATACTCTCTGAGCGTGAGGTCATCGCGCTTCTGCATGATTCTCTCAAAATCAAACTCAGGATTGTATCTCGGCTGATTGGGTATTTTCATCGTCAATTAAACTCTCTTCAACGCCATACATACCGATTAATTGAGATATGGCTTGCTTATTGTCAGCTACGGTTAGTGGGTTACAGTAGGGCGTCATTTGGGCCAAACTGGGAAAAACTTTGAATAGGGGAGCATCTACAATTCGCATCACCTTTAAAATAATCAGAATATCCCAACTATCGCCGTCTCGTAATTTTTTAGAAAGAGAGGGCTGCTTAACCCCCACCATTTTTGCGAGTTCCGTTTGCGTATGTTGGCTTTTAGCTACAACGTTCCGTAGAAAAGCTAAGTCGATATTCCCCAAAGTCACACCCTTCTAATTAAGCTTAGATTCCAAATTAAGACTGCCCTTGCAATATTCTGCAATCAGATACGACCCTATATGCTCCAAGGGAAGGGATATTAAATCCTTTAATGATGTCAATGATTCAAGTTGCGTCTCAATGCTTTTTACTGACTTCGGCAACACCAATTGCTCGGTACAGCTAAGGATTAGCGTTCGAGGACATGTCTTATTTAAATCGTGAAGCCTTCGAGCCGTCAAAGCATCTTCAGCGTTAATATCCATAAGCACTAAAGGCTGAATATTTGTAAGCTGAAGCTTTTTACTTAGAACTTGGTTCGTCTCTGACCACAGGGGCTTAACCGCTGTGTGTAATGGAGATGACAACCTCTCTAAACAACTAAGCCATTCTGTTGGGTTATCAATCGAAGTCTGGTCGAAATGATACGTCTCACCATTAGGTAATGGGAGCATAGCTTGAACTAGTGGGTCATTTACAATTCGCAAGAACGAGTTCCAGATTTTATTACTTAACACTCTCTGTGCTAAGTAAACGTTAATCTGGTGAGGACATTGGTTTTTTAAGTGTTTAACACTTCGGGTTGCCCGCTTGTCTTTTAGTCCAAAGAATTCCCACCCATACGGGCAGAGGTCTTGAAACAGGTAAGAGATACCATCGGTGTCCGCGTGAACCCCGTAATGAGACAGCGGTGCTGTTTGATTATTCATCGTCAATTTCCAAATTTTAAAAGTTTGCGGCGACTATATTATTCAAACTAGTGTTGAACCAATTAGATAGTTTTAGTAGCTCGCTTAGGGTAATTTCTCTCTTTCCAGCCAGTAAAGCCTTCCAGCCCCCCTTTGTAATACCGAGGTGAGCCTTTAAACTTTCTAGCTGGACGTCATTATATTCAAAATGGGCATAATAATCGAGCTTCATTCCGATTTTTATGTGAAGTTCACTAATGTGTGGGTTCATCTTCCCATCTTCCCGTTTCTTCAAGATTTTTAAGCCTGTCGGAAAGCTCATGTACTTCATCCAAACGGATGTTACTGAACGTGTCTGGATGTACTTTGTTAATCTCACGCATAGCTTCTAACAACTCGTTAGCAATCTCACTGGTTTGATCTGCATTTAATTTTGCCGTTAACTTAAATATGTCACTTAAAAACATCAATTCACCTCAAAGATGGACTCAATGTGTAGAGTCGGTCTTTTTTTGTTAATTATCGGAGCCAATACTTCTGGATTCATATTGTATGATTTACAGAAGAACTCACAGTAAGTTTTCCTCAAAGCATAATACTCATTATACTTTTCGGTATTCAGTTTTTCTTTTTTCCTTAGTCCATATTCTTCCTCCATTGTTAAATAAACGTGTTCGGGCAAATGCCATAGGTGGCTTGGTTGCCAATAAAAAGGATTACAACTACTAGCCCACTCATCGGTGAGCTTTCCAGCTCTACCCACAGGGAACGTAGGGAACGTCACCAGTAAATAGTCGGGAAAGATTAAGGCCCACGCAGCCTTAGCGCAGGATAATTCGATACTTACTCCGTCAACGTACAATCTAACTGAACGCTGTTCCGATTTGAGTAACCCCCACTTCTTCGCTGCGCCAAAATTCTCCCTTGCTTGAAGAATGGCTTGCTTCCAGTTAACTCCCGAATGATTTTTCTGGTAGTGGGCCAGCAACGCTTTGTAAACAGGCCGGATAAAAGGCGCGTGATACTCCCTAGACCATTGCTGAACACTTTTACGCAACCGAAACCTCTGAAGGTTATGCATATTACCTATGCAACTTTTGGTAGTGCATAACCGCGTCATAAAAACCGATAGAAAAATCATTATCCTCAGATTCCACCTCAAGGAAAAAATAATCACAGGCTGCTTTTACATTGCTTTCCTGAATCATTTGCTCGGCGCATTTAAGGCCTTGCATATATTCAGAGGACTTTGGCATAGACCATCTCCTGCTCTTTGATAGTTGACCGGACTAAGGCTTTACAGTGGGCACACTTGTATCTGTGTGTTCCGTCTTTACTATAATTCCCAGAAGTCACATCAAACCCTTCAAACTTACGCCGTGACATATCCGCAGGGAATTCTGCTGAATTGCCACACCCACAACTCACTGAATGTATCTTACATCGCATCGTCAATTTCCTACTGATTTTGCTGGGTTTGAAGTGCCAGTATTACGCCTAAATATATGGGGTTTTTATTGAACTTGAAATTTAAAAAATTGAGGTGCTGCTGCGCTGTGAATGTTTGAACTATACTCATCGTCGTTTACTCCAGTGGTTATGTTGGGTTTATCTTGCTTTGGGTTGTGCCATGAGCATTGCTGTGTAGGGGGGTTACCTACTACCCAACAGTGGTCGGTTTTGAACTCAGTTCTGTGTGAACATGTTCTACAATTGTTAGTTACTGCCCAGTTCATAGACACCTATTTAGCAGCGAAATAGTCACGGGCTGGGTCCCCCCTAAAAAATATATTCTTGGAGCGTTGCCCCTCCCTTATGAGTATTCACCAACATAGGTGGGATAACAATGCTGACTCCCGAAGCTAGCCTCCTAATGTGGCTGCGACGAGCATGGGGTGCCGGAGAAGCATGAGTCCCCCCCTGATAGACTTTGTTTTTCTTTTTAGTGTTGGGTTTTATCTGAACCGTAAAAAAATCCTGAGGAATAGCTGTCTTATTTTTACGTGCTTTGTGAATAGAAACCTTACCCGCCTTGTTTGTCACTAGCTCCGTATTCTGAGAGTTTATAACTTGTACGAAGCTAAGGAGCGCCCTGACAGCCGTTGAAAACAGCGTGTTAAGGTGTAATTTTTTTTCCATCCTTTCCTCCTCACTGATGTTAAAATCATTAAAGCTTGAGGCGGTATCAGGATGTACTGATATCACTTTCCATCGTGAATCCTTCGTGGCTACAATCTCCCCGTTAACCCCCTGAAATGAAGTCCTCATCTGTTTTTCTTGGACCTGAACCTTATATTCTACCGCCATAGTTATATATGCCTTGTGTCCTTCTACGCAGACCAATAAAAATACACGGGTAAACCCGTTACAGTTAAACTCCAAACTAAAGTCATTAAATGGTAGGGGTGTCGGCACTTTTGCCCATGTGTCCCGACTAAATTTTGGGGAGTCGTCGGCGTTAAACGTCGGTAAAGCATCAATTTGCGTACAAACCAAACGAGGATAGGCATCAAAGAATGGCCCTGTTACGGACAGTTCCTTAACAAAGGGTCTAAGTTCATGTATTGTAGATTTCATAAGTATTTGTTTCCCACATCGTCAATTAAATTTTCGGTTTTTAACTCAGTTTGGTTAATATTACCCGCTCAGATTTATTGGCGTATATATTCCTAAGCTCGCTTAAACCTTCATTGTCAAGGCTAGCTCTACGTTCTTGTGATTTCTGAGTGCTTGTCTTTGCTACCATTAACTACTCCCTTATTACGTAGAACTTTAAGTAGGTTCCCGGCTTCTAGCTTCCATGATGAACGTGCTGCTGCAAGTGCTGCTGCAAGTGCTGAACGTGCTGCTGAATTTGCTGCAAGTGCTGCTAACTCTGCTGCTGAAAGGGCTGCTGAACGTGCTGAAAGTGCTGAAAGATCTGCTGAATCTGATGCTGCTGCAAGTGCTGCTGACTCTGCTGCTGAAAGGGCTGCTGAACGTGCTGAATATGCTGACTCTGCTGCTGCTAAATTTGCTGCTGCTGCTGCTGCTGCAAGTGCTGCTAACTCTGCGGCTGAAAGGTCTGCAAGTGCTGCTAACTCTGCTGCTAACTCTGCTGCTTGCCAATCAATATCTAAATCACCGTTTAGATATTGCTGATGACAAACAATAATACCATTAATTTCATTAGCAACACTTGGGTTATTTTCAGCTAACGTGGTTAGTCTTAGTATAGCTATCTCATGCTTAATATTCTCAGCATCCCCTTCGTATTCACAAAAAGCTTCGATACAATCTACCGGCCACTTCTTAGCATCCTCAACACTTAAACCTTCAAAAATAGCTTCAGACAAATAACCCAGCCAGAGTGGTATATTATAAAGCTGACACGCTCTCTCAATAGCATTATTATCTGACTGCATAGTACATCCCCACATACAGCCTTTACCTGTATCATTATCAATCCAAGTGCTCTGAATGAAATTATCTAAATGAGCGTGCTCTATCATCTCTGTCACTAAGTGTTGCGGTGTTAATTGATTCATAATTCTCTTTCTTTAGGTAATTAGTAAAAATGCCCAGCTTTTTAGCGTCAAGGGCTACAAGTCAACATTTGTAGTTAAGCGTAGTCAATTATTGTAATTCACCACTCCTTTTGCCCAGGAGGGCGGTTGATTAAATGCCGTGCTTGGATTCATTCATCTCGTTAAGCTCTTTTTCTGCGTAGAAATTAGCCATCCAAGATATTTCCATTGGTTTTTTGCCAGATATTTTGCAGCAATTCCAGTACGTATGCTGCAAAACAGCCAGCTTGTAATCTTCTGATTTATTAGGAAAATCAGCATCGACATTTGGCTTGCCGTTGGTAAGTGTATTAATTAAAGTTTCAAGGTGTAGTATTTTGGCTTTAGTGTTCATAACATTCTCTTCATAATATGTTTGATAGTCATGGTGTTCTTTAGTTGCAATGTAACCATTTACACCTATTTTGTGATAAGGAGGTCCATAAACGAAGACATTGTCTTCTTCTACTACAGACCATATTTGTGTATCTGCATAACCTAATTCAGTTGCTTGTTCTACTGTATTAAAGTAGTCACCTTGTTCATCACGTATTTCTTTAAATGGAAACTCTTCTAAATTTATATTCATAAGTCTTTATTCATTTAACTACCCTCACTGTTTTACAAATTATACCTGCGAGCAAAAAAATTATCTGTAGGTGATAGTTTCTTAGACTTTTCTTCGAATTTTTCTTCGTGATCTTTAAGTCGCTCTGTAAAGCCAATTACAGACTGTTTTTTGACGTCTTTTTGCTCGGCTAAACGTTGTAATTCTTTAAAGTTCATAATTATCCTATTTGCACTTAATAATCTGTTTTGTAGTTAGTAAAAATGGACAGCCTTTTAGCCTCAGGGGCTACAAGCCAATATTTGTAGTTAAGTGTCGTCAATTATTGTAATTCACTACCCCCTTATTACGTAGAACTTTAAGCAGGTTCCCGGCTTCTAGCTTCCATGATGAACGTGCTGCTGCAAGTGCTGCTGAACGTGCTGAAAGTGCTATATTTTTCATGTACAAAGCGCCAGATTGCTTTGCTGTCATTTTCATTGATACTGCTACATTACTCATACCCCCTCCTGTTTATGTGTGGCCCGAATATCGTGTATTCGTATGCCGTGGTAAGCCATTGCGTTGCCAAACGTACTAACACAGCAGCCGTAGCGAGCTGCCATATACGGCATCTTAAAACCATCTTTAATCATCTGCTTAATCTCCGGCACTCGGGGCAACCACTTACTGTTGTAATTTAAGGGCTCCCCCAAAGAAACACCCGCTAAGAGTCGGCGTTTTTTAGTACTTATGTGCATACGTTGATGCCTCCACTTTTCTTGTGGGCATGTCGCAGGTCGGTACTTCGAACACCAAACCTCTGCATTGCCATCCCCATCGCGCTGCGCTTAACCTTATAATGTATAGCCATCTGTGTGACCGTAATGCCATGTGTTGCCATTGAAATCATCGCTGGCACTCTAGGCTTCCAGTACATGTGGTAATTCAAGGGTCGGCTCAACGGAATGCCGTTTATAACCCTCTTTCGGACTGTCGATTCGTGCATTATAAAACCTCTCAGAAAAAGCACCGTGCTGTAATATTAAATCGTAAGCTTCTTCTTCACTAAAATCGTGGCAAGTGGGGGACGCTAACCAAGCAAACCCACAAAGATGTTTAACGTTGAAATTTTTCAGTAATTTTTGGTGTCTGTAATTAAGAAAATCAATCAATTCATGCTGATAATATAATTTGTCAGAGATTACTATGTCCGCCTTGGTGTAGTTATCCGGTCCGTCTATGCCTAAAACGACCATATAAATACTCCATTTGTACTCAACCTTTGTTAGCGCGAGATGCCGCCGCTCTGTTACTTCCAGCTCATTACCTTTCATATCGATGAGCTTGCACAAGCCCTCAGTATTGTTAACATTTATAATGCAACAACTCTCTAGGACGTTAGCCTCTGTTCGCATAGCCGCTTTGTGCGGGTTGTAAGACTTCTTACGACTGCTGTGTTTTAAGCGGCCCATTGGTATACATCCTTACCTTTAACATAGTCACTTCTAAGCACAAGCAGACCGATACCTCGGCGTTTTAGCGCAGAATTGAGCGCGGACTTTTCGCAATTAAAATGGTCGGCTAGCCCCTGCATCCGATACCCCAAATGTACTACGAGGTCTATCAGCTCAACCATCCGCCCATCCCAAATATCCGCTCGTTTATCGGGCGTTAAGCTATTCATGTGTTTTTTCCTGTTGCAGAAATCCGGTGTTGTAGATAAGTCAACACCTGTAATTTTAACGTGTCTAGGTCACAGTTATTTTCAATATGCTTGCTTACCAGACCCACGCTCAGCCCTTTCTCAGATACGTGAGGCCGCACTTGCAACGAAGCCCCCCGAGAAACCTCAATAACCACCCCACCCGTAGCCCTAACAGCGATAGCTTCACTATCAAAACGAACATCCGTAATAAAACAAATAAGCGTCGGGGAATTCCCCGAATACACTTTTTGGTCTACAGCAATTTTAGCCATTAAAGTTTTTACCCAAAACTCTGGATGTAACCCTCTTCCGACTTCTGTACCGATATATTGCATAACTTCTCGGGGTGAAACCTCCCCTCGGTCTGAAAAGTCATTAAGCGTCGTAAAGAAAGCGGAGCAAACTTCTCTAGGGTTCAAACCTAAGCACCTTGCCGCTACAGTCAGCCTCAAACCTAAGCCATAATGTCCTAGGTTGGTCGAACTGACCTTCACCACGACATCTTTAAGTGCGCCGTTTACATGCTCTTCTGTCCAATCAAAATACAAACAGCAAATGGTCTTAATTTCATCCGCAAACGCATAGCGCAGAGTCTTGGGGTAACAATCTTGCATTAAATCCGCAATCGTATCTTTACCCGAGCCTGCTTTACCTGCGATACCAACAATCATTACAGTCGCTCCAAAAGCGAGATATCTATAATTTCGTTAGGTGGGTTCAAGTCCACGGGGAAGTCATCAGTTTCAGGCTTCAGCGTCACCTGACAGCCACGTTGAGAAACCACCGAAAATATTTTGTGTGGGTTGTGCGCCAATTTGACGTACTCGTTTTGTTGAAATGGTCGAGACA
>Ga0307984_1001086_pt1 | contig 11514 bp, 24 predicted proteins | sample EllFjometageno78_FD_203169 | JGI IMG/M metagenome (GOLD analysis project Ga0307984, IMG submission 203169) | Marine microbial communities from Ellis Fjord, Antarctic Ocean - #78 | ecosystem: Environmental > Aquatic > Marine > Unclassified | place: Southern Ocean | collected 2014-10-09 | reverse complement strand
TGGGTAATTGAGATATTCGATTTCCAATCAATACAATTTACAGGTATTGTAGACTTACGTTCATTGATTGAATTATTAAAAAGAAACACAATAAAATAACATATGAAAGCAAAAGTATTTTTAGATAAGAAGCAAGATGTACACTATGAAGAGCATGGGGTATATGCGGATGTGAATAGTAAGATTGCCGAGTGGATGGAAGAATATACTAACCAAAGGGTAATTGAGGAATTAAAAAACTTACCAACATTAGATACACCACTTGGAGAGCTTATTACTATAAGTTACTATGATGTACTAACTAGAATTAAACAATTAAATAATAAATAATATCAACATCAAGTAAAATCTATAAAACAATTTAATTCATAATATGAAGACATTATTTAAATTACTATTTTTAGTTTTCGTTGTAACATCGTGTTCAAAAGATATTGATGAAGTTATAGAGTTTAATCCATTACCAACAGTATTTAGAGATTATAATGATAACTCATATAATTTACGACATACTCCTTTATGGATAGATCACTATTCTATTCCGAAACAAAACAACATTAGTACTCAACAAGATGGGTATTTTAAATGGTATGATGTTGGTGGAGCTATTGCGGATTTCAATAACGATGGTTATTATGATATACTTTTTGCTCCAACTGGAAATGATGATGTTGAAATACGATTACCTATTGAAATTTATTTAAATGAAGGGGATAATGAAACATTCACAATCGCCCCTACTTCTTTCATCTCTAACAACATTGGGTTAAGTTCGGCTAGAAAAACTCTAATTGGAGATTTTAATGGAGATGGTAGACCAGATGTATTTTTTGCAGACCATGGAATACACGTTGGATTTCCTGGAGGAATACCAGGACTTTTATTAAGTAACGGTGATGGTTATAATTTTGAACTTACTAATTTACCAAGAGGATTCTATCATACAGCAACAAGTGGTGACATTGATAATGATGGAGATTTAGATATCTACATTCCTACAATGGGAGATCCAATTTCGGAAGGTATATTCCCATTTTTAATTAATGATGGTTCTGGTAATTTCACAATAAACAATGATATCTTTGAATCTGAAATTGTATCCATTTCTTCGGAACTATACGATATAAACAACGATGGGTTCTTAGATTTAATAACAGGAAATAGCCAAGTAAGAATCTTTTATGGAGATGGTACTGATTTTATAGACAAACCATATATTCAGTTAAATGGTGAAAACGGATGGGCAGCATATGATTTTGGTTTCTATGATTTGGATGAGGATGGTTATGATGATATCATAGTTATGTATTCAGATGCGAATGGATTTAAGATTAGAATATTCAAACAAAATTCAGATAACAGTTTTGAAGAAAAAACAAGTGATTGGATAGAAAATAATATTGGACAAAATCATTCACTTGTATGGATTCGTGTTCAAGATATAGATAATAATGGATTCGTTGATATAATAGAAAATGATAAAGGACATTTTAATAGTGAAGAATATAGTTGGTCAGATGTTTCAGGAAATACCCCAGTAAGATGGGAATGGAATGGAGCTAAATTTAAAAAAATAAATTAAACAAAATAAATATATGAAAACATTCGCAATTACGTTTCTAACATACGACTCACAAGAGTCAGTATCAGAAACAATCACAGTTCAAACAAAAACTGTTGATTTAGCTTTACAGAACTTTACAAGAACAAGTAATCCACATTCACGTACAGGTGGCAGAGTTGTAGGTATAGTTGAAATACAAACATCAGGCAAAAACTTATAATATGAAAAACAACAACGAGAAAGAATTACCAGATATCAGAAAAACCGCTAAAGAAATAGTATCTCTATTAGATGGAGTAAAAAGTAACTATGATGCCATTGATATGTTGGAGGTATTATTAACTAAACGATTTAAGACGATAGAATCGTATAATGTTAAATACCACGAAGTGCAGTATGCTGAAACGGTTTAATAGAATTATAGATATTACAGGTATTATAATATTAGTACTTCTATGGGGTATTGCAATTTTGATTAGAACCATAGTTGATGGAGTAAAGAAAATATTAAAAATAAGGAGATGAGAAAAATAATGATGCAGTGTACGATTGAGGCGATACACAAAAACAAACCAGAGGTACTGAAAGAAATGGAGAAAGGCCCTGCATTTGAAGTTGGTGGAAATGAGATAGATGGATTTCATTATATATGGGATTTAGAAAACGTTACACCAACACGTAAATTATTAGATGGTACACATGTAGTTGAGTTGGAAGACCCAATGGAATTAACTATAATGACAAGGTGTCCAGAAAAATGGATACTACAAGATATAGAAACTGGTCAAGTATATAAGGGAAGTCAAGACCCTTCACCAAGAGAACAATGGAAATTAATAACTACAATCGAAGAACCTAAAGAGTAAACCAATATGGAAGAAACAATAAATGAAATTATAAATAAGTTAAAGACGATTTTTGACCCTGAAATACCGGTTGATATATATGAGTTAGGATTGATTTATGATATTAGTGTAAACGAAGATGGTGATGCTAAAATTTTGATGACACTAACATCTCCCAATTGTCCTGTTGCAGAGAGTTTACCCGTTGATGTTGAAAATGTAGTTAAGGAATTGGATGAGATTAAAAAATGTGTGGTCGAGATTACATTTGAACCGGCATGGTCTATGGAACAGATGAGCGAGGAAGCTAAATTAGATTTAGGTATGCTTTAATTAGGTTATGTGGAATATTTTTCGTATATTTGTATATGGATAAATACTGGTGGACTTATATAGTCAAATGTAATGATGGTTCTTTATACACAGGAATCACCACAAACTTAGAACGAAGAGTGGATGAACACAATAGTTCAAACAAAGGAGCAAAATATACAAAGACAAGAAGACCTGTTAAATTGGTATATGCTGAAACTCATAAAGATAGGTCAGCCTCATCGAAACGAGAAAGTGCAATTAAGAAATTAAATAGAATAGATAAATTAAAACTGATAAGTTATGAGTAAACAATTAGAAAGAAGAATCACAGTAGATGGATATACCTTCGGATTAAGTGATGGTTGCTATTGTGCAAAAGGAATACCTCAACGATTTGAGAAAAACGATGAAGCTTTAATGGAAGCAGCAAGGGAAGTTGAACGAATATTGTTCAAAGATGGTATTAAATCAACCTCTAAATTTGTAGGAGAAGGTTGGATAGACGTTATAATGTATTAAATTATGGTAACACAAGAAAATAAAGACGATTTAAAAGAAGTATTGAACCGAATCAAATTCTTAAAAGAAGATTTTGAAATGTTGCAAGATGGTAGATGGAGCTTAGAATATTCTGATGGAACAGAAGTAGTTGCTTCAATAGAAAATTGTGATAAGATAATAGAAGCCGTTGGCAGATTAACACCATCAGAATCAAATGAGTGTATAAACCGGGAGGTATTCCAAAACAACCTCATAAGTAGTGGTGGATCTGGTTCAAAACAACGACATGCAAAGTACCAAATCTAATAAATCATGAAAAATTTAATAAAATCGTTCAAAATGTTGGATATTCCAACTAAAATAGGGGTATTAGTTGCAGTATTCATTATTATTCCAAGTTGTATAGTAGCAATGTTGGAGATGATAATTAGAATAGGATTTAAAATATAGATTATGAGAAACAACGCAACATTTATTGATAAACATCAATTAAAATTGTTAGGTGAGTTAGATACGTGGATATATAATACAACTTGGAAAACTACCAAAGAACAAGATATTGCAAATGAAGTACGTACTTTAATAACTGTAATCGAGAATAGAGGTCATTACTGGGAAAGTGAAGCAGATTTACTAAATGAACTTAGAGAACAATTTGTACAATATAAAAACAACCAAAGATATGAGTAAATTAATATGGGAGATGTATAACACAAATAGAATCTCAATGGAGGTAGCACAAGAATTACTTGATTGTCATTACAATAAACAACCAACAAGTTACAGATAATGAGTCTTTCATTCATAATATTATCAGTATTTTTGTCATATATACTTTTTGTTACATACTTAAACAATAGAGATGAATAATGATCCATTAGAAATTGATGCATTAAGAGAAGAAATTCGAAGGAATCAAGAAAAGAACAAAACATACCGAAATTCGCCCCAACGTATCATGATGAAACAATTTGAAGATTGTGATAGGGATGTATTTAAGTTTTGGGATTCAATTGAATGGGATAGTTCGTGGTTAAAACACGATACTCCAGAAGAAGCAAGAGTTAGAGATGTAGAACGTGAGTATAATAGACATCCTTTTAAGAATTTTATAGTAAAAGAATCAATAGACGTAATATAAAATATGGAAGCAGCAGTTACAACGTATAATAAATGGTATTATTACCTAAATAGAAAATTAGTTAAACAAGAAAAACCTTGTTTACCTGATGATTTCGTCCACATACACAAATGGGAAGGATGTTTTAGGGTATATGATGTCAATACATACTGCTTTACGATATTACGACAACGTACTTATGTACAATTACCATGGGATCAGTTCAGATGTAAGAAAGGCGAAGGTATAATGGGAGAATTATTGGATATTAGGAACAATATGAACCGCAATCACCATAGATTAAGTGTATTAATATCTAAATTGAGGTACTAAAATGAGAAATAATCCCAAATATGAGTTCTAAATGATGGTAGAAAATAAAGATAGTTTTTTAGAACATAGAAAACACCAAGAAAAAACACATTTAAGTAATTCAGATGCATCAAATCCCATGAGCTCATTACTTACAGTAGAAATAAACACTACTGAACTGTGTAATAGAACTTGTGTGTTCTGTCCAAGACACGATGCAACGGTATATCCGAATAGAAATTTGAATATGTCGGTAGAAACTGCTACAATAATAGCAAATAACCTAAGTAACGATGGTTATAAAGGTAAAATATCATATAGTGGTTTTAGTGAAAACTTATTAAACAAAGATTTTAGTAAAATTATTAAGATATTAAAAGATAAACTACCAGAAACTACTGCAGAATGTAATACAAATGGTGATAAACTTACACCTCAATTTGCAAGAGAATTATTTGATGCAGGATTAGACCTTCTCTATATAAATCTATATGATGGAATAGACCAAATTGAAAAATTTGATAAGATTATGGAAGGTATTGATAAAACAAAGTATAAATACAGAGCACATTATTCACAAGCTGATTATGGATTAAATATCAATAACAGAGGAGGTTCTATAACGTGGTTAGGAATGGATGAATCTGATGTTGATGAATTGAAAGGTAAACCATGTCATTATCCATTCTATAAAATGTTTGTTGATTGGGATGGTGAAATAATATTCTGTTCTAATGATTGGCAAAAAGAACGTAAGGTAGGGAATTTGGTAAAACAAGGACTTAAAGATATTTGGTTGGGTGAAGATTTAACTACGATTCGAAAGAGATTAATAAACGGAGATAGAACTGAGAGTCCGTGTAATAAATGCACGGTGAACGGACAGTTGTTCGGTAAGGGAAGTTTCGATATATTAAAAGAACACATACAATGAAAATAGCGATAACCGGTCACACAAGTGGATTGGGAAAAGAACTATATAGTAGATACGATTCGGCTCTCGGTATAAGTAGAAACGAAGATAGTATCGCTGCAACAGAAAATATTATTGAAAGAATTAAGGATGTTGATATATTTATAAATAACGCGTATGATGGATTTAATCAAACGATTTTATTAAATGAACTATTTAACATATGGAAAGATAAAGAAAAGACAATTGTTAATATAGTAAGTAGAAGTAAGTATCCTAATATATCAAAGGGATATCTATACTCAGCATCAAAAGCATCTCTATCTCATCTTTCTAATAACTTACGATTTGTGAGTGATAAAAAATGTAGAATAATAGATATCAATCCTGGTTTACTTGAATCGGATTTACCATCGTTGAGCTATAAAGAAGTTGCTGACACAATTCAATACTGTATCAATCTACCTATTCATATTGAAATAGGAGAAATCTCACTATGGCACAAAACACCATATAGTGTAATATCAAAACTAAAAGATGAAAGAAAAACTTAAAATATACATAGGGTATGACCGTGGTCAAGATAGTCCTCCTCGTTATAATGAAATAACAAACTCACCATATGAGGTATGTAAAAAATCTATTGAAAAATATAATAGTGATATTGAAATAGTACCACTAAAACTAAACGAGTTGATTGATAATAACATTTACACTCGACCTGTGGATCCTGGAGCTACTACTGAATTTACATATAGTAGATTTTTAGTACCATATCTTAATAACTATAAAGGTAAGGCAGTATTCATGGATTCGGATTTCCTATGGCAATGTGATATAGAAGAGTTATTAGAATTCTATAATTCAGAACTTTCTGTAATGTGTGTACAACATGATTACGTTCCTAAACAGGCAACAAAGATGGATGGTATAAAACAATTTAACTATCCAAGAAAAAACTGGTCAAGTTTAATGTTATTTAATTGTGAACATCCAGATTGTAAAACACTTACCCCTGATATAGTAAGTACAGAAACTCCACAATATCTTCATAGGATGAATTGGACAAGTGATAAACTAATTGGTAAAATCCCATTAGAATATAATTGGCTTGAAGGAGATTATGGTTCATCTGTTGAACCCAAAGTTATTCACTATACTAATGGAGGGCCTTGGTATAAAACATGGGATGGCGACTTTCGAACTAATTGGACTGATATTTACGATAGTATATGATAAAGTGGTGGAAAGGTATATTTGATGATTTATCACCATATGATAGATTATCTATGGATAGTGTATTGGATAGATACCATAGAGGTATGAAATCTTTTGATCAATTCGAAGGTAGCAGTAAACATGGTGCCACCTTTGTCAATATACACGAAACATATTTTAAGTATCCAGAATTATTAGAATTTCACAGAAAATACAATTCACCACATTGTAATCCATTGGATTATAAAACAAAGGGGAATTATTATGAACCTAATAAAAAACTATGCTTTAAGTTAACAGAAAATTGTAATTTTGCAAAAAAAGAATACGAGGATGTTCTAAAATTCAGAGGACACACTAGTAACTATAATGGAAGAGATGGGCAAATAAGAGGTGGATTTGCAACACCCTCAATACATGACTATTATTATTTACCAAAGATACATAACAAAATCACAGGTGAATGGCTGTATCAAGAAATTCCACATGAGTTAATTTATAACAATCTTAGAACAACATCCAATGGAGTGGATATATCAATTTCTAAACAATTTGTAAAAGAGGTAACTAATGGTATTGGTTGGGATGATATTGAGAAAGTAAAAAAAATTGTAGATGAGTATGATGAGAAATATCCTGATTGGAATCATGATTTTCCAATAAACGGATTTATGCAAATGAGAAAAGATGGAATTTTATTTCCGGCAGTATGGACACATTCTTATAAAATAATGTACCATAGTTTTCATAGGTTGGTAATGACTTCTTTTAATGAAATGGATTTTCCATACATCATACCCATTCCCTACGGAAAAACAAAATGGACAGGTCAATCGAAGTTGAATAACTTTTATCATGAAGGGGAGTATAAGTACCTCAATTTTCATTATGACTTAGATAATAAAAAAACAGAATATGAATTTACTAATGAAGTAATAGTTATAGAAAAAACACCATGGACGTAAAACGAGGAACACATAAAAAATTAGGATGTATTATAGTAATAGTTGGTACAATAATTGTATGGAGTATAATTACATATCTCATATTTGGATATAGATATATATGAGTCCAGAAAATATAAAATTATTAGTAATTGGTGTTGCATTGACAACATGCGGCCAATTAGGAGTATGGTTTCAGCACAATTGGCAGTTTGTAAACAAGAAATTCGGTCCAGAATGGTGGGGATGGTATTTAGCGGCCATTCCAATAACATATTTGTTCTTAAAAGGAACACAATATAACTATTTAGCGTTCGGTGGAACGGTTTGGCCCAATAGATTCATTGGATTTACAATTGGAGTGATTACATATGTATATTTAACAACAACTTTCCTAAACGAACCAGTAACTTGGAAAATAGCAGCACAATTAACACTATGTTTATGTATAATATTGGTACAATTTATATGGAAATAAGAAAATATGAGTAATATATCAACCGAGGCATTGGTAGAATTTTTCAAAACAAGTATAAATTTTAATTTATACCAAAGATTAATATCATCCGATGGTAAATACTTTGCAGCTTTTAAACACATCTACGATTGTAGGCCTGATTTAGTATTAGAATATGGTGGAGGTCAAAGTACATGGATACTCCAGTTATTTCTTAATGAATTAAACTATGGTGGTATCGTGCATTCATTTGAATCAGAGAAAAAATACTACGATTACCACATAGAAAGTGGATATAATGAATTTAATAATATTCACTTTACTAACGGTGTGGTTATTAATCGGGGATTTAAATATAATCACGATTTAGAAGCCTATAAAGATGTTGATTTTATTATTTTAGATGGACCTGACTATAATATTTATACAAAATGTACTCATTGTTTGAACTTACAACTATATGTGGAGTTATTAGGAAAGGAAATACCTTACTTTATAGATGGCAGGGAAGGAGATGTGTATCACAATGAAACTACATTAGGATATGTATCAGAAATAAAGGATGTAAAAGGAAAAAATGATGAATTATACTCACTAAAAAAAATATATGAGTAAAATATTTGAAATATTAGAGGGATGGGGTAATGTTATTAAGGATAATTTCAATGCAGTAGACCCACAAACTAAGGAATTGTCAATAAAACGGTTACTTTCTTGTGATATATGTAGTTTAAGACAAGGAAATGTCTGTTCACCTCACATATTTGGGTATCATATCGAAACAAATGAGAGAAAAAGTGGATGTGGATGCAATATATCAGCAAAAACTCTATCACGATCATCACAATGTCCTTTAGGTAAATGGTAAACGATATGATATTACTAACAAACGGAGATAGTTGGACACAGGGTGATTCACCTGCACAGAATATTAATTTGAAAGCTTCAAAAACATTAGATTGGTATGATATACCAGACTTAATGGGGTCATCTGATATGACCACAAGTCACCACGGACATGTAGAACGATATAAGTTTTATGAATCCGATGTCTGGCCAAAGGTTCTTGGTGGAAAATTAAAAATAGAAACGTTAAATGCTGGATTGGGTGGTAATTGCAATAGAAGTATATCAGAACGAACTATAAATTTAGTTAGTGATTTAATAAATAAAGGGCAAACGGAAATATTTTGCATAATAGGGTGGTCTTCAAGTCAACGGGTATCTGTATTTGAATTAAAAGAAAACTTTGATGGAAAGAATAAATTAAATAAAATACAATATAGGCCAATGATGAAGAATACTCGTGAAGGGATATCTGATATCTTTTATGATAATACAAATTTATATCAAGTAGAGCATTTACATAGTATAATAAATCTACAAAATTTTCTTAAAATAAATAATGTTAATTATTTAATGTTCAATGCATTTGATAAATTTGAATTAAATGCGCCTACATATTTGAATAAGTTAATAGATTTAAATTATTGGATAGATGGTGATATGAAAAAGGCACACTTTAAAGATTATATTATAAATAATAATTCCATAACAGATTGGGACACAAGCGATTGGTTTGTAACTTCACATCCAACTGATAAATCACATGTTGAATGGGGAAACTATTTATACAAGTATATAACTAATACTAATATTATAATATGAAACGAGAGATAGTGAGTTTTGGGTGTTCATTTGTAAGATACAGTATTGATAATGAAAACCCACAAAGGGAAAATCACGGAGCTACACCAACGCGGCCGTTAAAACAAAAACATGCAGCTGCGACAGCGGCCTCCAGAAGAGAAGAAACTTCCTTTTCAGTAGAACTGGCAGAAATGTTAGGTACTAATTCTATTAATAGAAGTGTTGGTGGTAGCGGAATTAGGTCAGCTGTTTATAAGGTATTGCAATATATAGAAGAAAACGATGTGGATAATAGTTTTTTAATAATAGGAATTACTGAATTTGTTAGGTTTGATTTTATAAGACCAAGTATAATAGACAAATGGCCGAAATTACCTAAAGAGGAATATGCCAAATACTATGATACCAATGATGTAGTTTTTGAATTAACCACACTTCTTAAACTTCTAACAATGTATTTAGATTCTAAGAACATATCACATCTTTTTATTAATACGGTGAACGATAAAGTAACTACAAAAGAATTTCTACCTACCTTTACATTCCCATGTGGTTCTGAGTTCTGGCGTAGTCATATTACTTCATATGATATTACATATGAAGGAGAACATCCTAATATATCTGATCATCAAATATTGGCAAAATACCTATATGATGCATTGGATTGAAATATATATATAACAATGAACGCACATTTTAAAAAAAATTTGGGGATTTATAAGTTATTCCAAATGGATTCCAAAAATTTCAAAGCTGCACCAGGTTCGGATCATGATTGGCCTTTGAACTCAACGGTTGATTTCATTCCAACTGATACCGAAGAACATTGGTTGAAAAATCAACAAATTCAAACAGATACTAAATCCGTAAACTACTACTTAGATAACCCAATTGAATATAGAATAAATAACCATGGGTATCGAACTGATTATAATTTTAAAGAAGGTGATGAGGTTAATGTTTTCTTAGGATGTTCTCATACATTTGGTATTGGACATCATTTGGAGAATACATGGTCTCATATCGTTAATGAAAAAATAGGTGGTAATTTTGTGAATCTTGCATTAGGTGCTGTGGGTATAGAAAACCAATTCAGACAACTTATGCGATGGAGTGATTTTTTTAAAATAAAAAACATATTTCACTACCAACCATTATATGCAAGAGAAGAATTACTATATGATGATCATACTTCTACGAATATTAAGGTAGGTAATATGGATTCTCCAAAATTTAACGATGTTGATAAGGATTGGGTATTATATACATTTGGACAAGATGCGTACATATATAGAAAATATCTAACAAATATATTAGCAATAGAAATGTTAGCTAATAACTTCGGAGCTAATTACTATTTCCACCATAAATATCTGAAGTTCTCAAAATCAGAATTAGAAAATAGTATTTTAGCAAGAGATTTTTCACATCATCCCGTTATACAACAATCTAAATTGGCAGATATATTCTTACTTAAAAAGGAAAACAACGATACATCAATCTCACTTGAAAATTATCCGAATAAATAAGTCGTAGAAAATTTGGTAGTTCCAATAAAAAGTTGTATCTTTGAATAACAATGAAAGATAAATATAGAAAAGAAGTAGATGGTGAATGGTATCTACACGAATTACAAAAAGATGGTAAAGGATTGAAATGGATAAAAATTCATTCA
>Ga0307984_1001083_pt1 | contig 11530 bp, 15 predicted proteins | sample EllFjometageno78_FD_203169 | JGI IMG/M metagenome (GOLD analysis project Ga0307984, IMG submission 203169) | Marine microbial communities from Ellis Fjord, Antarctic Ocean - #78 | ecosystem: Environmental > Aquatic > Marine > Unclassified | place: Southern Ocean | collected 2014-10-09 | reverse complement strand
TGCACATAGTAAATGGTACTGGAACTTCTCTGATAACTCATGCACTAGTCTATGTGCTTCGGGGTCATCATACTTAACCTTGTTCTTTGCAAGGAAATGTGCAAGACCGATGTAACCAATACCTAATGACCTTCTTGCAAGTGTTGACCTTTCTGCAGCTACAACTGGATACTCTTGGTAATCAATTAACTCTTCTAGTCCTCTTACTGCAAGCTCACATAGATTTGCTAACTCTTCTATCTTAATGATACCCACATTGATTGCACTTAAAATACATAATGCAATCTCTCCTTCTCCGTCAATATGACTGATTGGGTCTGTTGGTAATGTTATCTCTTGACATAGGTTACTCATGTTCACCTTATCAGTAAATGAACTATGACTATTACAATGGTCAATGTTCATGATGTAAATCCTACCTGTCTCTGCACGTTCCTTTAATATTGCACCAAACAATTCTCTTGCTGGTATCTTAGTCTTAGGTATCGATGTTGCTCTCTCATACTTGAGATATAGTTCATCAAATGCATCTGTTCCGAATGCTTCATATAGTCCTTTAACATCATGTGGTGAGAACAATGTGATATCTTCGTTCTTTAAAAATCTCTCGTAAAAGATTTTAGATAACTGAATGGAATAGTCTAACTTCCTAACTCTGTTATCTTCCGTGCCTTTGTTATTTTTGAGGACAATAATGTCTTCGATTTCTTGATGCCATATTGGGAAATGTACTGTTGCACTTCCACCTCTGACCCCATTTTGAGTACAGCTTCGTACTGTTGCTTCGAACTTTTTAAGGAAAGGTATGACTCCAGTGTGTTGGACTTCCCCACCACGGATTCTTGAACCAAGTCCTCGTATTCTTCCTGCGTTAATTCCAATACCAGCTCTTTGTGCAACATATTTTCCGATTGCCATGTCACTCGAAAAGATACTGTCGAGGGTGTCGTCTGAGTCAACCAATACACAAGATGCGAACTGACGTAAAGGTGTTCGGACTCCTGCCATAATAGGTGTGGGTATATTAATTTTAAAAGTTGATATTGCGTCGTAGTATCTTTTGACATAATCTAATCTCTTCTCTTGGTCATAGTTTCTAAATAGAGTCATTGCAATTAACATGTACATGAACTGAGGTGTCTCAAATATCTCCCCGTTACTTCTGTCTTGTACTAGGTACTTGTCTACAATCTGTTGTAACCCTGCGTAGGTGAATGTTAAATCTCGGTTGTGTCTTATGAACTTATCACATTCATTTATTTCTTCTTGACTGTATACCTTAAGGATGTCCTTAGAGTATACCTTTCTTTCAATATTCTTATTGATGATATCAAATAGTGGTGGATAGATTTTATTGTCCTTCCACTTGGTATTGAACACTGATTTCTGTACTCCAAAGAGTAACAGTCTAGCTGCAACAAATTGGTAGTTTGGATTCTCAAGTGATATCAAATCACTTGCAGATTTTACTAAAATCTTTTGGATGTCTGTTGTGGTAATTCCATCATAGAATTGTAGTCCACTGTTAATCTCTACTAATGATTCTGATACACCTGTAATATCATTACATGCCTTCTCTACCATTCTATGTATCTTATCTAAATCAATTCCTATCTTAGAACCATCTGACTTGATGACCTTTATACTTGTGTCATTCATACTTTCTTGTACTCCATTAATTTTAGTTTTGCTGAGAGGCCTGCACATGTACAAGTATTAATAATATCAAGTATGTCTTCAGTTGTTAATCCTTTCATAATCATATCATTGATATCTTTACAATCTGATATCCTCTTATCGTCCCAAATGCATACTGACCATCCTAGGTCTATTACCTCTTCTATCTTCTTGAGGATTTCCTTGCTTCTTGGTTCGTTATCATAAACTAAAACTGCGTTTTCTTTTATATTATCGTCTATTTTCTTAAAATCACTACCACCGACTGATATACTGTTAGGTAGGAATAAACTATCTATCGGCCCTTCAGTCACATAGATGGTTTTTGTCTTGTCTACTTTATTAAGGTTAAAGATGAGTGGACAATCATCTTGGAATCTCATAGTCAAGTATCGTAATGGTGAGTCATTGATTGCTCTACCCGATATACCTATTAGTTCCCCTTCCTCGTCAAAGAAAGGTATCACGATTCTTGGGTCATTTCCAAGAACTCGGTCTTTGTATTTATTAGATAGAAGACTTAGAGATTGAGCATTTTCAACAAACCATAATCCCTTTATTGCTTCATCGGGAACCTTCCTATCTTGTAGATACTTCCTTGCAACTGTCTTCTCCATAGCTGGAAAACAGACTGCTGGGATATCATCTACATTCATATTTATAACTTCCTCTTTAGGGGTAAACTTGTATACATTTGCACTTGGCATCTTATGACCACTTGCATGTTTTTTAGGTTTCTTACCACTTTCTTTTAACCACTCTTTTATATAGTCACGATGTGTTTCAGGGAAGTTGTCCTTTAGAAATTTAACGGACGAGGTTGACTTACCACAATTGTGACATTTGTAAACAAAACTCTGTTCCACTACAAAATGAAACCCTCTTGCTTTATGAGGATTCTTCTGAGAGTCCCCACAATAGGGACATCTGTGGTTTAGAGTATTGTCGTTTGTCCACTTTGCTCTATCTAAGTAAGATAGGACAAGGGATAAGTATTTGCGTTCTAACCATAACATATACCATATTATACAGTAATGGGGGTCGGATTACAAGGGGGTTTTGACTCTATTTTTGGGTATTCTTACTGTGTATTTCTTGGAGATGATTGGTGCATTCTTATACTTACTTATCTTAGGTTGTCTCTCAATCATTGCAAGTGATGACACTAGTAGTAACACTGCAAGTGGGTCAAACACAAAGATTAACATGAATATCACCCATCTAACTGCATTGTCAAGATACTTGACACTGTCCTCTTGTCCGTATATTATCTCTGCAATATACTTAATAGGGCCTACTTCTCTTTCTAATGTAAGTATGATTTGTTCTGAATCAAACTTCTCTAACTTTAATACGTCTATTGTATCATAAGATTCATCAATCAACAAGTTGAATTCTTCAGTTTTTATTATCATTGCATCCACGTCCCCTGTGGATGACTGTTGTAGTGTCTTAATCTCTGTATTTGCACTATTGATGGTATCCTGTGCCTGTGTCCTGTACTTGTCTATGTTACCTTGTTGTTCTGCAATGTCTTCTCTTATCTGTTCTCTCTGACCCTTCTGTTGTTCGAACAAAGTGTTTGCTTGTGCAACATAGTCAATGGTCTCTTGTTCTGAACCAGTAAATAGTCCACCGTCATCTGTAGTGATTACCTCTACACCTTTGTTCCTTAGTTCATTGACTGCAGTGTCAAGTGTCGTGAGTTGTCCTCTAAGGGATTCTATCTGACCCTTTGCATAGTCGATGTCACCTTGTACTCTGTCCCATGCACCGTCTCTTATCTCTTCCTGTTGTCCTATAGATGCACTGACATCTATCTTAGAACCACCCAGTGATGTAATCCTATCTTCATAGGTTGTTATCTTGTTCTCTTCTCTTTGGATTTCATTGTTGATACGAGTAACCACTGATTGCGCTTGTGCAGTATCACCTGTTTGGTCTGAATGTGCTTTGGATAGGTAACCGAATATACCAAGGGATGTAATGAACATTAACACTACTACACTGAACACTAGGTAATACTTGAAGTAGTTAAGTCTATCCCAAAACAAATGTAGATAGGCTGCACTGACAATCTTACCGAACTCTAATGCACCTGACATGATTACGATACCCATGAATGCACCAGCAAATATAGTTGCAAGACCGAGTACTGAGAAGTATGCAGCGATAGATGCAATTCCGATAGAGGTGGCTAGGGCAAGGTAATTTAAAAATTTCAACATAATATTATAGTGCGTTTCGTTTCAGAAGTCCAAGAATAGTCTTGTCGTTCTTCTTCTTTCTCACGATTGGTTCGTGAGTGGATACGGCAGCTCCAGTTGCATTCATTGGTGCATCTTCTTCGATGTCTCCCTTAAAGTATTTTTCCATTACTTCTTCTGCAATCTTCAATGAGGCTGCATCGTCACTAGGGTAATGCACCCCAGCATCTATTCTTCCTTGACCCGATATCCTTGCATTAGATATGATTCCTTCTGCATGGTCGGGATACTGTTTTGCATAATACAATCCAACAACCTGTCCTTGTATAGAATGGTTGGATGGATATGATGGTGATACAGTTGTGTCTGTTATAAATGGTCTCAAATTCAATTCTAATGCCTCTGCAATCTGTCGTGGTCTAGGTCTTTCAAATTTGTTTTTGAAGTGTCTTCCTACATGTTTAACACTCTGCATTAAGTCCTTTATTGTCTTTTCGTTGTAGACTAATCCATAGTCATCCATGTAATCTTTAATGAAGTAAGCAGGGTCTTGGTCTGTAAGTTCGTATGCTTTCTTTTTGAATGGAGATAAAGTGTTTCTATTATTTACCATGTCTTTGATTTCTTTAAGTGTAGTGTCACTATCGTTAGCAGGTGGTGGTGGTACATCCATCTCATCTAAACATTTAGAATCAAATAGTTTACCTAATTCTGTAACATCAATCTTCTTCTTGTTACCGTCGAACTTGATTGAATTTAGTTGTAACTTTGCTTCAATAAACATCATCTTGGGTCACCAATACTCTGTCTTCGTTTAAGGTTGCAACATAGGTTTGAATACCGAACACTACTTCGTACTTAGATTCTACTACTATTGATGTTCTTTCAGGGTATATCAAGTCATTCTGTTTGAGTTGTCTCTTTAGATTGTAAGTAACACCTTCGTTAAGTGTTGTTACACTTATTGCTTCTTCGATTTGTTCAGGTTCTAACTTCTCTTGGTCTTTCAGATGACGATAGAATTTCTCATAGAGTTCTTCTGCTTGTCTGTCATCTAAATCAGTCTCTTCTTTAAGTAGTAGAAGTGCAACAGCGTAAGATGCAAATGCACTCTTACCGAATGGAACCTTTTCTATAATCCGTTTGAGGTTGAATACCAATCTATGTAACGGTGTAAGGGAATTCTTTTCCTCTGTCGTGATTGGGTCGTTCCTTTCTTTTACGTTAGGATTATCGGGATTAGGTATGTATTTGATTCTGTTACCACGTTCATCTATAAATCCAAACTTATAAGCCTGCATTTTATTAAAAGGTGTGGTTAACATCTTCAGGATACGGAATACTATTAAAGTGTCGATGACCCTCATTTTACTTAATCTCTCTTTTCATAGTACTATTTAGGTGTTTGGAAACATGAAGATGGTGCTGGATAGAGGTTATGCTCCCCTGATTAATGATTACAAGTCAATTGTTATTCTGATTTAACTAATCCAGCCTACAGTTCTTTGAGTCTTTTAGTAAGTGCAACATCTAATGGAATATCTTTCTTCCATGTGTTTTCTACGTACCCAAGATAAAGTAACATAGTTCGTATTGATGACCAATAACTGTCACTTTTGATTTTGAATTCCAACATTCTCATTGATGCATCGTAACCGAATACATTGAATATTGTAATGAGGTGGTTTAACATAAGACGTTCTCTCATCTCTCCACTCTCGTGGTAACGATGTAATAGACGTTTTAGGTATCGGAATCGACGAAGGTCTTCATGGAAATCCTCAATGTCTTCACACTGAGGGTCTTCGTAATGTTTCATCGCGAATGCGTTAAAATTCTTTGCAGTTATCTTATCAAATAGACTCATAATATACTAGTATGTAGGGGGTTAAGAAAGACTTAAACTAATGTACCGTAGACTTTAAAACTTCCCGTTTCTAGTTGTTCGTATTTCACATTAAGTGAAACTATTTGTTCTTCTTTATCAAACTCATCGAATGGTGTATCTACTGACTTACCAAAAGTTTCACCATATCTTGAAAATTCAAGTATAAATGAACCAGTTCCACTAAAAGACTCTTCTTCTACTGGATTTTCTTGGTTTTGTGTAGGTGCATTCTTTCTTGCAAGACCTAGTTGACCTAGTTTTGCTTCCATTTGTGCAACTGCAGCTTTTGGATTCATGAATTCTGATACTGCAGTATGTCCCAAGATTGCATTGATTTTCATCTTTACATCGTGGTCTGTTATATCATGAGGGATATGTTCTGACGATAATCCCGATTCTGTTATAAAGTTTTTAAAAGTTTTCATATTTTATCCTATTTGTGCAATACCTACACCAAGTACTTCTGCATGTGCAGCGAATACTTCGTCTGTAGGGTTCTTCTGAACTACTTCAGATGAACCTACACCTAGTGTAAATGTTCCGATTGTTGCATTAGCAGAGGTCTCTACGGTTACCAATCTTGCAGTAGAACCACTATTGTGTAGTCTTACTGCAGAACTTAAACCGAAGTTTGACCCGTTACCTGTAGATACTCCACAGGCTGCTTCTGAACTTAATAATTTAATTTTCATCGTCTTATGCAACCGCTGTTATGTTACCAGCTGCAGTTCCAATTCCAACTACTGAAGTGATTGTTGATACAGTTGCTGTTCCAGCATCTTTAATCGTTCCACCAGCAAGTGCAACAGGGTTAACACCAATTGTAAGTACATCATCAGCAGCGATTGACGCTGATGCAGCTGCAACTACTAGATTGAATGTAAGTTCGTTAGTACCAGTTCCACTAGCATATACTAATGAGTGTGGGCCTCTTCCTGTTCCTGTTCCTTCATTACCGTTAAGTACTGAAAGTGTAGGACTTCCTGTTACGTCAACTGCTTCGTTGAATACAACTTTAGCAGATAGTGTTGAACCAGCAGACACGTCATGTGCAGTTGAAATCCAATCGATATCAGTGATATCAGCAGCACCAAGTGCTGTAGTTAGATTTTTCATTGCAACAAGTGTCTCAGTTCTATTTCTAGAACCTACTACTGTTTTTAATTCCCATCCGTGTGGTTTTGCAGATGTGTTTGTTTTATCAGCATCAGATAACCAGTTAGGTTTTGATTCTGTTCCCGATGTATGTCCCCATTGTGCCATTTTGATTTCCTCTTTTTTTTATTTAGAGACCTTCAACACTGCGTCGAAGACCTTTTTGAAAGATTTAGCATCCTTCTGTAATATTCTTAAGTATTTAGACCGTACAGGTGTCTTAAGAGACATTAATCCCTTATAAACTTTTACTGCATCTTCCCACTTAACCTTAGTTTTTTTCATGTCATCAGTTCTGATTTCCCCATCTTTTTTGAGGTCTTCCATCCCTGCTAACTGAACCAATACATTTGCATCAGGACGTAATTGCATCCCTACTGCAGTTGAACCCATAGCTTGTATTGCTTGTTGAATGACATCGTCGTCACTTGCTTCTGCATACTTACCTTTTGCCATTTTAGAGATTTTCTCTAACTTAGTTCTCAACTCTGCTTCAGTCTTTGATTGACTGACTGCTCTTGCAACCTTTTTGTTTCCAGTATCAGACATCATTCCGAAGTCTGCAACCTTTTCCATAACCTGTGCAATGACCTTAGCTTCACCTTTCATGTAACCGAGTTTCTTTAATTTCTCTTTAAAGATTTTATATCTAGCGTCTACTCTATCCATTTCTTATCCGTACATCTTTGCAAAAGATTTAAGGTCAAGAGTTTCAAATCCACCTTGTGTATCTTCTACTCTAAATGCTAATTTTCCTTTCAACACTACTGGTTTAGCAGTGTAAGTAGACATTGACGAATATTGTAAGGTAGACCTTCCTTTACCGTTATCAGTTCGTTTTAGTCCTGATACTTCTGAACCATAGATAGAAAGTCCTTTCATCTTTGGTGCTTCTTCTAAGTCTACACCTGCGTTATGTTCTTTGATTACTTGTACTAATGATTTCATATTATTTCTCGTCAAAGTGTGTTACTGTTGAAGGGTCACCATATGATGATTTACCCCTTGCAACTGAGTCAAAGTCTCTTAACTGTTTCTTATTACCAGTCATAGTTACATGAGTATCACTACCTTGCTTCTTAAACGATATCTTTAACTTCATCATCTTTGCAGACTGGTTAAACTTATCTGTTTCAGGTTTCTGTATACCTTTAACTTTATAAACAATGGTCTCTTCTTGTAGTGAATCCTGTGTCTCTTCTGTCCACATATTAACCATGTTTCTGTATGTATTGAACTGATTACTCTCGGGTACACAATTAGGAACTTCTTTACCGTTCTTCTTCTTCATTCCTACTTGTTTGTAGTTTTTCCAACATGGGTCGTCTTCTGATAGACCTTTACATGGATGTGTATCTTCTGATGTATTTGCTGGGTCGGGGATGTTTTTCTTTTTAAGGTCAGCTTTTCTATCTGCAACTTTCTTTGCACCTGCTTTCATAGCAGCTACTCTTGCAGCTCTTTTCTTATCATTCATTTCTTCAGAGTCTTTATTCTTTTTTGCAAATGTTCTTAAGTTAGCTGCTCTTTGTTTGTCTTGCATGTCCTTTCTTTCTTTATCAGTCATATCACTAGAACGTTTTTTACTACTACCTTCGTCATCTTCTGATAGGTTAATGTCTGAATTCTCATACATGTTTCTGAATGATTGTTCTACTGAGAATTTCTTTTGGAAAGGGTACTTACCTTTTAATGGTTCTGCATCCATGACACCTTCTTCCACATCAATTTTACCCATTTTCCTAGGTTTTGATACTTTAGCTAATTTGTTAAATTTATTTCGGTTCATAATAGTTCCTATGCAGTTTTAATTTTCATTTTCATACAGTCTTCTACCATACCCCATACAACATCTCTTACCATTGTATCGGCAGCTGCAAAATTGTTGTATTTCTTATCACAAAGTTCTTTTTCAATTTGTAGGTATGCCATTCCAGCAGGATTGTAACCCCTGTCTTTGGATTTTGACCATTTTGCACATATCTTTCTGATATCTGCATTCATGTTTGTGTTTGCTTTGACTAATTCGTTATCTAATTCCCCTTCCTTTTTGTTACCTAAAAGTGATAAGTAATAGTCTCCGTCTTTAACTGGATGTGAAGTAACAATGAAGTCTTTCTTGTTTGCTATCTTAGCATTACTATATACTTCTTTAGCAAATGTTGACCCTTCAGGTTCATTCCATTTCTTAAGAACACCTGCTTGTTGTGCTGGAGATAATAATTTAGACATTCCTTCAGTAAGTGTAGTCTCTTCTTTTAGACCCATAACTCTTTGTGCAAGTTTAACAAGTGTTTGGATGTTTGATGATTCCATTTTCTTCTTGTTTGCATCATTGACCTTTGCATATGCTTGAGTTAGAACACTTGCAGTGAACATATCTAACATAACACCACCAACTTTGGCTGCACCTTTAGTGTCAACAATCTTTTGGACTTCAGGCATTAAGTTCTTTGCTTCTGAGATAGTTTCTTCTTTTGAAGGTTTAAACTTCTCATCAAGGATTGACATTATGAAATCTTCATCAAGAGACTCACCGTCTAGTGTAGTAGACTCATTTGAATATCTAAGTGCTTGTTGCACTTCTTTGGACTTGAGGATTTTATCCCCATAGAATCTTTTAATTTCTTGTGCAGCCTGAGTCATTGCACCACTCATGTCAAGTGCAACTTCTACTGCTTTCTTAATTTCAGCATCTTTGACTGGGTTTCTACGGAAGTATGTGGATACTTCTTTACCCATCAATTTCATTTTCCCATAAGGCCCTAAAGGATTTACCTTACCATCTTTACTTAAAATTGTTTTTGCTTCTTGAAATAAATTCATAAAATTACCCTAACTCGTTTAATACTCGTTCTAATAAATTTGCATCTAATTCTACTGACTCTTTTTTATCTTTAGTTCTTTCAATTTCGTCCGTTTCTCTTTTTTTCTCGTCAGCATGTTTTTTCTTTAATGCTTCAACATCTTTTGCACGGTCAACTGCGTCTTCTTTGACTTCATCTTCGTCTTCGTCTTCATCTTCGTCGTCTTCATTTTCTTCTGACTTACAAGATGCTTTTAAATCCTTTTTATCTTTACCATAAGATGCGTTAAGACCTTCGTCTGTATCTGTTTTAGGTTTATCTTTTTTACCATCTTTACCAGCTTCATCATCTGAGTTCCAGTTTGCATCGATGTAGTCATAGAATTCCTTTTTCTTACCTGACTCTAGTTCTTGAGGAGATGTTACTCCAAACTTCTTTAATGCACCATCAAAGAATGCTTTGTATTCTGCAGATGATTCTGCAATTTTTCTTGATGCTTCGACTAGTGAATCTGAAAGACCTAATCCCATACCTTTGAATGTGTTACTCATTGTTCTAATTCCCCTTTGTCGAAATAATCGAATAGTTTTTCTTTTTTAACTTCGTCAAGTTCCATGGACTTTGCCAATCTTCCTAACATATTTTTTTCTGTAAGTTTTTCAATAGTCTTAATAAGAGACAAATTCTCTTCTGCTACTTCTTCCTTGTTCAAAATCTTTTGAGTATTTACTTTACCAATCAATGTGAATATAACATCTCTTGCTTTTAGAACTGCTTCATAATCTTTATTATACTTACTGTCCTTAAGTTCTTTGTCACCCATCTTTACAATAGACTGATAACCTTTCAGAACTGACTGCATGTCCTTAGACAATTTCTTTAATGCAGTGACTTCCTTGTCTGTAACTTCATCCAATTGTACTTCTTCTATAACACTCTCTGCTACAACTTCTTCACCAAACTTAAGGAATAATTTACCCTTTTGTTGTTTGTCGTCTGTAACTTTATGTCCAACCATTGCACCTATAGTGTTAATCATACTAAGACCCTTTTCAGGACTCTTACTATATTCTTTCTCTAGACTAGTTGCAACTTTCTTGGTAATCAACTTAATGATGTCTGCGACACCTGTTACCAGTTTACCTTCATCAACAGCAGGTGCTTCTTCAACAACTACCTCTTCGGCAAAATATGATGCTAATGCAGTTTCTACTTCTTCATTAAGAATTTCATCAGCAGTTTTCTCCACAGAACCTTGTTTAGAAACAATATTGTTTCTAACTTCTGCTAGTTTTTCTTGCCAATTTTCGGATTTGTAACTCATGATATTATTTATGTAATTTTAAACCTAACCACTAACTTACCTTTACCTTTTAACAGTCTATGGTAGGTCATTTCGGGTATATAATGGTCTTCTCCAGTGTTTAATTCAATTGGAAGTGCATTATCGTGTTGTAACTTCCATTCTTTTCCTTCTAATACATGTACATGACGTGACTCATGGTCTCTATGCCACACTAGTTCATCACTATCTACGGACTCGTCAAAAGTTCTTATAACAAACTTTGTTCCTGTTCCGTGTTGTTCTATAATCTCTTCGTATGGTTTAGTCATCGCCTGGATAGTAATTGTCGGATTTTTCTCTATATCCATAAAAACTGCCTTCCTTTTTCACCTCAAATATACCTTGAACCCAGTTATCTGCAACATCTTCTGCAAAACCTTCTGATTTATCATGTACCGTTCTAGTTTCTACTATGGTTTCAAATTCATATAAATCTATTTCAAATCCTTTT
>Ga0307984_1001081_pt1 | contig 11537 bp, 10 predicted proteins | sample EllFjometageno78_FD_203169 | JGI IMG/M metagenome (GOLD analysis project Ga0307984, IMG submission 203169) | Marine microbial communities from Ellis Fjord, Antarctic Ocean - #78 | ecosystem: Environmental > Aquatic > Marine > Unclassified | place: Southern Ocean | collected 2014-10-09 | reverse complement strand
ATCTTGAGAAAAGATGTCATTATCATTCTACCACCAATGTTAAAGGAGATAGCCATGAGAGTGCCTATATGGAAGGACAACGTAGCGTCATTCTATTTATAAAGTCAATGCTACAAAACGATAAAGTAAAAGGAAAATAATATGTCAAGCGAACAGATAACACAGGAAGCTGTGCCTGTAGAACAAGCGACTACAGAATCAGTAATACCAACAGCAACGCCTACTACAGTTAGTGGAGGAGATACTCCTGCACCACAAACATCTTGGAAAGATTCAATCAGCGAAGATTTTAGAAATGATCCTAGTATTGAAAAATTTACCGAGATAGATGCGTTAGCAAAAAGTTATATCAACGCAACTAAAATGATTGGTCAAGATAAATTAGTTATACCAACTAACAACTCAACAGAAGATCAATGGAATGAAGTGTATTCTAAATTAGGTAGACCAGAATCTGCAGATAAATATACTTTAGATTCAAAATCAGAAACTGTTACAATGGAAGATGGTGCAATTAAATCTTTTGCCGAACAATCTCATAAGTTGGGATTAAATAATAAACAGGCTCAAGGTATCTTAGAGTTCTATAAAAATAATATGGAAGGTACTGCACAGCAATCAAAAATTGATACTGAAACTTCTCAAGTTCAAGCTGAACAACAGTTGAGACAAGAGTGGGGTAGAGATTTTGATGGTAAGGTTAAACAAGCTGGAGCATTAGCAAAAGCAAATATCAATCCAGAAGTATTAGATATGCAATTACAAAATGGAATGAGACTTGGAGACCATCCTGAAATTATAAAAGGCTTTGCAAAAATGGCTGCTATGATGTCTGAAGATAAAATTCTTGGTACTGAAAGTGAAAATGTGGATACATCTAAAGATATTGAATCAGAAATTTCTGCAATATCAAATGATAAAAATGGTCCTTATTGGAATAGACAACACCCAGACCATGATAAAATGGTACAAAAAGTTTATACTTTAAGAGAAATGCTTAACGCCAAATAATAAATAATTTTAATCCCTTGTATTATTGTTAAAAATATTATAGGGGATTAGATATAAGACAATTCGTAAGAACCTTATTAACAAGAAGGAATAGACTTCTAGTCTAAAAGACTTTAAATCCAAGAATTGCCTGTCATCTTGATGGAGAACCTTTCTGATTTTAACATAAAACTAACAAATAATAATGGAGACAAAATATGTCAACACAAATAACTACAGCATTTGTACAGCAGTATTCTGCTAACATACAAATGTTATCTCAACAAATGGGATCATTATTAAGAGACAAAGTCAGAAGCGAAAGCGTTACAGGAAAAAATGCTTTCTTTGATCAAGTTGGTGCAGTAACTGCTATCCTAAAAACTAGCAGACATTCGGACACACCTCAAATAGATACACCTCACTCAAGAAGAAGAGTATCTCTTGCGGACTACGAATTTGCTGATCTAATTGATCAACAAGACAAAGTACGTCTTTTAATTGACCCTACATCCTCTTATGCTCAAGCCGCTGCAATGGCAATGGGTAGAGCAATTGATGATGTGATTATTGCTGCTGCAACTGGTACTGCCTACACAGGTGAAACTGGTGCAACTTCAACTTCAGCTCAAACAGCTATTGCGGCTGGTGCTGCAGGTTTAACAATTGCGAAATTAAGAACTGCTAAGCAGACTTTTGATTTAGCTGATGTTGATCCTTCAATCGCTAGACACATAATTGTTGGTCCTGAACAGATCAATAATCTTTTAGCAACTACTGAAGTTTCAAGTTCAGATTTCAACACAATCAAAGCATTGGTTCATGGTGAAATTGATACGTTCTTAGGCTTCAAATTTACTACATCAAATAGACTTGCAAAATCTGGTAATGACAGAACTTGTATAGCCTTCGCAGAAGATGGAATCACTCTAGGAATCGGAAAAGATATTTCCGCAAGAATAGACGAAAGAGCTGATAAATCTTATGCCACTCAAGTGTACTACTGCCAAAGCATTGGTGCTACTAGAATGGAAGAAGATAAAGTTCTTGGTATAGTATGCGTAGAAGCATAATCAACAATTAGATATATAGGAGATAAAATAATATGGCTAATTCAATACAATACGCAAAAACACTTACTACACCTTCCGTGAAGTTAAGTACAAACGAGCTAACAGGTAGAGTTAGGGTTGCTTTCGCAGAATACGAAGCAAGTGCCGAACAATCTACTGTTACAATGTTTGTCATACCTAATGGTGCTAGATTATTATCTGGTGCTGTTTCGCATGACGCATTGGCTGGATCTACTACGTTATCAGTAGGTTTTGCTGGTTATACAAATGCAGCAGGAACAGCAGTTACTCTTGATGTTGACGGTTACAAAGCCGCAGCAGCATCAACAGCAGCTACAAGTTCTGATGCTTTAGTTACTATGGCTTTAGGAAAAAACGCAGTAGTGGATGCTAACGAAGATGGTTTACCAGTTACAGTTACATTAGCAGGTGCTAATGGTACTGGTACTATTCAGTTGCAAATGTTTTACGTTTTAGACTAATAGAAAATAATTTTAGGCGGTGAAAGCGAGAGTGGAAACCGCCTAGAGTGCATGAAACAGATTAAAGATTTAAAACCTGTATTACATTTAAAAAAAGACAATTATGTATATAGGTATGTGTTGGTAGATAGGTTTAAACATGATACTAAATATCACTATGGCTTTGACATCAAACAAGAAAAGACAGAACAAGAGATATTTGCGTTAAATAGTAATAGACAAATAAGACGTAAATACATTATAAAGGATTAATATGGCATCAATTGTAGATATTTGTAATGGAGCATTAAATCAATTAGGAGCTACAACAATCCTTTCCTTAACAGAAGATTCAAAAAACGCTAGACTTTGTAACTCAAGATATACTCAAGTTAGAGATGCTTTGTTTAGAACACATCCTTGGAATTGTTTACAGAAAAGAATAGAACTTGCGGTAGATACTACTGCACCTACTTGGGGTTTTTCTTATGCTTATACTTTACCAGCAGATTGTTTAAGACTACTTAGAATATTAGATTATGATTCAAACCATAAAGTAGAAGGTAGAAAAGTTTTAAGTAATGCTTCTACTATGAAAATATTATACATTGCTAGAGTTACAGATCCCAATGAATATGATGAATTATTAAGAGAAACAATATCTGCATCATTAGGTGCTGACATTGCTTTTGGAGTTACTTCTAATAATCAAACAGCTAAAAATATGTATGAGTTATTTAAAGATAAATTAAGAGATGCTAGATTCGTAGATTCAACTGAAGGTCAAAATGTAGAACCAGATTTAGGCATGACAGATGAAATAGGTGCAAGTACTTTTATAAACTCAAGGTATTAATAAATGGCTAGAGTTGCAGTTGAACTAACAAACTTTACAGGTGGTGAGTTATCACCGAGATTAGATGGTAGAAATGATCTAACTAAATATTCCTCTGGTTGTGCAACATTAGAAAACTTAGTGGTATATCCACATGGAGCTGCTGCTCGTAGACCAGGTGCAACATTTGTAGCTGAAGTTGCTGACAGCGATAACAAAACAAGATTAATTCCTTTTGAATTTTCAACAACACAAACTTATATGTTGGAGTTCTCAAATTTAAAAATAAGATTCTATAAAGATAATGGTTCAATTTTAGAAGGTGATAAAACTATAACAGCAATTACTAAAGCTAATCCTGCTGTTGTTACATCTACTTCGCATGGTTATTTAGATGGAGATGAAGTATTAATTACTGCTGTTGTAGGTATGACAGAAGTTAATGGTAAAAGATTTTTAGTTGCAAATAAAACTGCAAATACATTTGAATTAACAGACAAAGATGGCACTAATATAAACAGTACAAGTTATACTACTTATAGTTCTGCTGGAACTAGTAACAAAGTTTATGAAATAACAACACCTTATACTACTGCACAATTATTTGATATTAAATTTGCACAGTCTGCTGATGTTATGTACATCACTCACCCATTACACGAAGCATCAAAATTATCTCGTACTGGTCATACTGCTTGGACATTAACTGATGTTGATTTTACTAATGGACCTTTCATGGATGCCAACATAACAACTACAACACTAACACCCTCTAGTGCATCTGTTGGATCAAGGAATATAACAGCGTCTGCGGTTACTGGAATAAATGGTGGATCAGGATTTATATCAACTGATATAGGTAGACAAATTCATTTTAATGCTGGTTATGCAGTAATTACAGCCATAACAAGTACAACAATAGTAGTTGCTACAGTTACTACAGCTTTTACTAATGCTAATGCTATTACAGATTGGTATCTTGGAGCATTTTCTGACACTACTGGTCATGCTTCTTGTGTAACTTTCTTTGAACAAAGATTAGTGTTTGCAGGAACAACAGATCAACCACAAACTATTTTTTTCTCAAAATCTGGAGATTATGAAAACATGGATGCAAACATTGGCGGAACAATAGCTGATGATGATGCAATCATTTATACTATTGCTTCTAACCAAGTTAATGCAATTAGATTTATGACAGCAACTAGAACTTTAATTTTAGGTACAGCAGGTGGTGAATTTACTGTATCAGGTGGTGGAACAGATAGTGCAGTTACTCCAACTAATATTCTAATTAAAAAACAATCTAATCATGGCTCTGCAAATGTAGATGCGATAGCCGTAGGTAATGCAACATTATTTTTACAAAGAGCAAAAAGAAAAATTAGAGAACTAGCTTACAACTTTGATGTTGATGGTTACGTTGCTCCTGATATGACCATCCTTGCCGAACACGTTACTGAAGGAGGTTTAACACAAATTGCTTATCAACAAGAACCTAACCAAATTATTTATGGAGTTAGAGGAGATGGTGAATTAATAGGTTTAACTTATCAAAGAGAACAACAAGTAACAGCTTGGCATAGACATATATTTGGTGGAAGATTTGGCATAGCAACACTTACAGTTTCAGATTATGCAAATATTACAACTGGTACTAAATTAACTTTAACAAAATCAGATGGTACAACTGTAGATTTTACATCAACAACTGGTACTGCAGGAACAGCTGAATTTAAAACTGAAACAAGTAATAATGCTACAGCTACAAATTTAAAAACTGCTATTAATACTCATGCTGATTTTACAGCAACAGTAGCAAGTGCAGTTGTAACTATAACTGAAACAGTACATGGTAGCACAGGATATTTAACAATTAAAAGTTTTGATACAACAAGATTAACTGCAGTTAGTGAAAGTAAAGCAGCTGTAGAAAGTGTATCTGTTATTCCAACTGATGACACAGAATATCAAGTATGGGTAATTGTTAAAAGAACAGTTAATGGTATTACTAGAAGATATGTAGAATACTTAAATGTATTTGATTATGATAAAGATGATAACACAACATTTAATTTTTTAGATAGTGCTTTAAGTTATAGTGGTGTAGCAGTTTCAACTCTTTCAGGTTTAGATCACCTTGAAGGACAAGTGGTTGGGGTATTAACAGATGGTGCAACGCACCCAGATAGAACTGTTGCTTCAGGTTCTATTACTTTAGATCGTTCTGCAAAAAATATTAAGATAGGATTAAACTACACATCTTTATTACAAACAATGAGATTAAACGCTGGATCACAAGATGGTACATCACAAGGTAAGACAAAAAGAATATATGATATTACAGTTAGAATGTTTGAGACAATAGGTGTTGAGGTAGGACCTGATATTTCAAATATGGAAAGAATACCATTCAGAAGTTCTGCTGATCTTATGGATGAAGGAATACCACCATTTACAGGAGATAAACAAGTTGAATTTAGAGGTAATTATGAAACTGATGGTTTTATATTTGTTAGACAAACTCAACCTTTACCTTTTACAATTTTATCGCTATACCCTAGGTTGACAACAAATGATGGATAATAAATTACATATAGTACCCTATACTGCTGAACATGGAAAGTTTATCTTATCATGTCAATTAAATCATAAATTGATGGATGAAGATGCTAAGTTTGGAGGAGACGCAATAAATTTAGTAGAAGATAATTTAGCTTTTACAGGTACTGTTAATGATAAACCTATCTTTGCTGCAGGTATGAAAATGATTTGGGGACAAGTTGCAGAGGGTTGGGTTATTGCTACACAAGATGTTTGGCAACATCCACTAGCAGTAGCTAAAGCAATCAAAAAAGATTTTGCACAAGTTGCTAAAGAAAATAATATTAAAAGAGTACAAACTGCTGTAAGAGTAGATTTTGATAAAGGTTTAAGATTTGCTAAATGGTTAGGTTTGGAAAATGAGGGTTTAATGAAATACTATGGCTTTGATGGTTCACATCAATACAGATTTGCGAGGATTTTTTAATGAGTTTTGTATTTGATATAGCAGCAGGAAAACAGGCATCAGCACTTGGTAAATATAATCAAAGTGTTCAAAATAGAAATGCTTTAGTTAAAGAACAAGAAGCTGAAGCAATAAAAAAACAAACAGAATTTGATGTTGCTAGATTTGACCAACAATTTGAACAATTAGTAGGTCAAACAAAAGTAGCTACAGCAAAATCTGGTGTAGAAAGATCAGGAAGTGCTTTAAATATTTCAAGATATAATGCTGAACAAGCAGAAATACAAAAAGATGTTATGGATTATAATTCTCAAGTTGCACAATCACAAAAAATGGAACAAGCAAACTTTGCAAGAATACAGGGAGTAATTGCCAGAAGAGAAGGAGAAATTGCTAAACTTGGTTATTATGCTAAAGCTGGAGAAAGTTTACTTAGAATAGGGACTGCTGGATAATGAGAGATTATAAATCAGAATATGCAAATTATCACTCTAAACCAGAGCAAAAGAAAAATAGAGCTGGAAGAAATGGAGCAAGAAGAATTATGAAAAAAAAATATGGTTCTAGTATATTAGGTAGGGATGTAGATCATAAAGATAGAAACCCTAGAAATAATAGTGTTAGTAATTTAAGACTACAATCTAAATCTGCAAACAGATCAAGAAATAAATAATATGCCAAAGATACCTACATTTACAGCTACAGCAAGACCTACTGCAGAAGCAGCTAGTGTTGTTTCTAATATAAAGGTAAATCCAAATCAAAGTGTAGCAGCAGCGTTAAGACCTTTAGGTAAAGCTGCAGAAGATTATTATGTTAAAGAAAAAGAAATTGAAACTAAAGTAAAAGCTGGAGAGTTAAGTGCAGATGCAACTGTAGAAATTTTTAATGCTGCAGAACAAGCTGAATTAAAATCTACACCAGAAGATGGAATGGCTTATTTTAATCAAAAGTTTAATGATATAAAAAACAAATATAAATCTTTAGCTCCTAGTAGAAATGTAAGTAATCTTTTTAGTATAAATTTTTCTCAAAATAAAAGTACTTATGTTAATAATATATTAAATAAAACAAGAACTAATTTAGTTACTACTAGAGTAAGTCAAGTAGAACAAAAAGTTAAATCAAATATAGCAACTGCTATTTCTGGAAACAAATTTGTTTTTAAAACTTTAGCTACATCTGTTGAACAAGATTATCAGGGATTGGTTAATGATGGAATTATTAGTCAAGAAACCTTTAATACATACAAAACTAATTTACCAGCTCTTATAGAAACTGAAATGGTTAAAAAAACTGCTGTTACAAATGCTTATGCAGCCTTAACTTTATTAGATGATAATAAAAATTATCCAAGTATTAAGGGAGATGCGAGAGAAGATCTAAGAAAAGAATTAAGACAAATAGCAACTTTTCAAGGTAAAGCTGTAGAATTTCAAACTAATAAATCTTTATTAGAATCTAAAAAAAAAGTTAAAGCTGCTTTACAAGGCAGTGAAGCTGATAAATTTTATGGAATAAACCCAGATCAAATTAATCAATATTATACAGGCAATAAAGAATATGACGAGCAAATTAATAATTTAAATAATAAAGTTATTAATAATGAAATAAGTTTAGATAATGATTATTTAGTTAATGATAAAATTATTGATAAAATTTTAAATAATGAAATTAAAAATTCATTTCAAAAATTTAGATTATCAGGCGAAAAAGATGCAAAAAGTATTACTGAAAGAATTGGAAATGGAACTGTTAACTTAAATGATGATAATTTTTTTGATAATATTTTTGAATCCCAACAAAATCCAGAATTAAATAAAACTAATAAACAATTTTTTAATTTTATAAATAAAGTAGTTCCTTTAATTGAGGGATCAACAAGTTCTAAATATTTTGATAATAATTATAATAATAGATTAAGTTCTTTTAGACAGGATATGTATAGTAAATTTGCTAAAGGATTAAAAGAAAATATACCAGTAACAAAATTATTAGATTCATTATCAGAAGATTATATTGGTAAAGATATTTTAGATTATGCTCCAACTAAATCACAAGTAAGAAATGCTCTTTTAGATTATGCTAAAGAAAAAGAATATTCACCATCAGAAAATGAGCCAAAGAAAAACGAAGGTGAATCACATTCAGAATGGCTGTCAAGATGGAGAATATGGAAAGTATCAAATTAGAAATAGAAGCAGCTAAAACTGCTGGGTTTTCAAGTGAAGAAATACAAAACTCTTACGCTGATGAAATTAATGCAGCTAAATCTTCAGGGTTTAGTGAAGATCAAATAAATAAAACTTACGGATTTGCACAACCTGAAAATAAAATAATTAAAGATTATGTAAATAAAATAACTAAAGATTATCTATCTGAAGAAATAGTTATCCCAGAAGATGAAATGTTATATCAATCAAAATTAAAAGAAGCTACCGAGCCATCATTAAAGGAAATTATAGTAGGTAAAGAGTTTGATGGAGCATATATTTCAGAACAAATACTTGGTAATAATCTTTACAATTTTTCAAAAAGAGCAATAAAAGGAGAAGGTACTCCAGAAGCATTACATATGCCACAACCAAAAGATTATACTTGGACAGAGGAATTTCTTACAGCAGCAGGTACACTTGCTATTGAATCTCCAATTTATGGTTTAAGTGCTTTAGCTGGTTCACCTGCTGGATTAATGGGAGCTGGATTTACAGGAGCAATGATACCAACAACAACTAGAGCAACTTTATTAAAAGTTCTTGAAAATCAAGATGAAGGAAAACCATCTGATGTTATGAAAATATTATTAGAAGAAACTTTAATGGAAGGTGCAAAAGAAGGTACAAAATTTGCGGTGTCAATGGCTTTACCTATGTTAAAAATTCCTGGTGTTGGACCTTTAGCTCAAAATTATTTTTCAAGAACAGCAGCTCAAATAGTTGGTTATCAGGGAACAGGTGTTTTAGTATTTGATGAGGAGATACCAGATATGAGAGAGTTTTCTCTTACCTCTGCTTTATTTGCTATATTTAATCTTAGATTACCTAAATCAAAAGGAATAAAAAAATCAAAACAAATATTTATTGATTATGGAAAAAAACCAACTGATGTAGCATTAGATTCATCTAAAAGCAGAACATTAAGAGAAGATTTATTGTCTGATAATATGAAAATTATTAGAGATTACGAGGTAGGTAAAGTTATTGATCCTAAAAATAAAATAATAGAACAAAAAATAACTGAATTAAAAAATAAAAATAAAGAAATTTATAAACTAGAAAGAGAAAAAAGTGAGAAAGATGGAAATACTTTATCTAAATTTCGTGAACAAATTTCAAAAGAAGAAAAAAAGAAAAATCCGAATATTTCTTTTACAGAAATAAGTCGTATAGTTTCACAAAAATTATCAGACAGAACAAATAAAAAATTAGAACCAATTCTATTAGAAATTAAAAAACTTGAGAATAAACTAGATACAATAGATGGTGTTAAGGCTTATGAGATAAAAGATGGTAAAGAAATAGAAATACCAAAAGAAGAAATTCAAGTTACAAGAGAAATATTTGACGATCCTATTGCAAACAAAGCAGCAAAAAACATTTCTTTTGAAGGAGTTAAAATTCCTCTTACTATAGAACAAATTAAACAAACAATTAAAAAGTCAGCTAAAACTACAAAAAGAAAATTTATTATTACAGCTATAGATCGAAAATACCCAGTATTAGAAGCTCTTCAAGAAGCTAAAATTAATACTAAAACAGGACTTGAAAAATTAAATGAATATGAATTATTAAGATTACAAGAGGGTATGCAAGGAAGATCAGCACACTTTATTGAATTTGGAACTCTTGATTTTAATACATTAGCTGAAAATGGACCTTCTCTTATATCTATTGTTAAACCATTTGTAAAAGATAAAACTGAAACAAAATTATTAAGTACATATCTAACAAACAGACACGCAGTAACTCTTGCTAAAAGAGGTAAAGATACACCTGTTGATATTCCTAATGCAGAAATATTTTTAAAAAAATATGCAAACAAAAAAGTTAAAGACCCAGATACAGGAAAAATGGTTAGCTATGAAGAAGCTGCCAAAAAAATAGATGCGTATCAAGATGCTGTCTTAAAATATTCTACTGATGGTGGACTTACAACTAAAGAATCTTACAACGCATACAAAGAAATTAATAAAAACTATATGCCAATGGCAGCAGAATTACCTAGACCTGGAGAATCTGGATTTATTAAAGGAGCAAGTAACCCATTTAAAAAATTAAAAGGTCAAAAAAAATATAAAATTATAGATCCATTAGAAAGCATCCTCAAAAATACAGATTATATTGTTAGAATGACAGAGCTTAATAAAACTAAAAATGATACTATGAATATAATTTTAGAAGCTAAAAAAAAAGATCCAGAATCTTTTGATTGGATTGAAAAGAAAAAAGGAGACTTAAAACCAATTACAGTTCAAAGAAAAGAATTAGAAAAATTTTTTGATAAAGAAACTCTTAATCAACTTTCAGATAAAGGTGTTCAAGAACTTGCTATATTTAGACAAGAAGTTGTTTATCCAGATGCTAACTCTATTTCTTTTAGAGACATAAAAACTGGTAAATATGAAATATATACAGTAGGTGAAGATTTAGCAACCGCTTTTAGAGTTATGGATAATCCAAGCATGGGTCTTGTAGCAAAATTTCTAACAGCACCAACTAGAACTTTAAGGTCTGGTGCGATTGTAACTCCGAGTTTTGCTTTACCCAATTTTTTTAAAGACACAATGAACGCAACTTTTTTATCTAAAGTAGGATGGGTTCCTATAGTAGATTCAATTAGAGGAATATTTCATGTTGTTTATAAAGATCCTACAAAAGCAACAGAAGCCTATAAAAGATATTTAAAAAGTGGTGCAGCATTTAGTACATTAAGATCAGTAGATAGAACTGTGTTTGATAAAGATGCTCATACCTTATTAAATAAAGGTGTTATGAGAAATGAATATAAAATTGGAATAACAAATCCATTAGGACCATTTAAATATTTAACAGATATTTCAGAATTATCAACTAGAGTTATGATGAGTGAAAAAGTTTATCAAAAAGCAAAAAAACAAGGTTTATCAGAAAGAGATGCTTTACAAAGAGCAGGTTTTGAAAGTAAAAATT
>Ga0307984_1001079_pt1 | contig 11541 bp, 11 predicted proteins | sample EllFjometageno78_FD_203169 | JGI IMG/M metagenome (GOLD analysis project Ga0307984, IMG submission 203169) | Marine microbial communities from Ellis Fjord, Antarctic Ocean - #78 | ecosystem: Environmental > Aquatic > Marine > Unclassified | place: Southern Ocean | collected 2014-10-09 | reverse complement strand
AGATTTGCAGCAGGTACTGATGTATCTATCCTAACATCTTCAGTAGTTACGTAAAAAGTATATGTATTATCTTTATAAGTTGCTTGTAGCATAGTATATAATAGAAATAAGTTGTTTTTATTTGGTTAATAAAGAAAAAGGGTAGCAATTAAGCCACCCTCGTTCAAGATTATAAGAAAAGAAATTAGAAATTTAGTCAATATCTACTGTAAACCCGTCAAAGTCTGCATTATCAAATGGAGCAGAAGTGTAATCATCTACAAATGGGAAAGGAATTGGCTCAAGCCCGTCAAAGGTAAGAGTGTATCCATTTCTATCCCCGAATCCTGCACCCGTATCCATAGTTCCTGCGTTTAAAGATAAACCATTAGAAGCTCCTAAGCAAATAATTGTGTTGTGGTCGTTAGTAAGTGTTTCATTTAATTGAGCAAAGACAACTACTTTAGTCTGACCGAAAAGTTTAATCTCATTTTGGTCTAGTGCCGTCAAACGATTCATAACCACAGAAACTGTTGGAGTATAGAAGATTGTTCCATTCTCTGTACTTCCTGTAATAGTTTCCGAAACAGAAGCTGCACCTAAAGGCATAGCGTATCTATAAAGGAAAGAACCTGCTACCATACTAATATCTGAAATTGAACCTGTTGCTTGTACTATTCCTGCTGTTTCTATTGGAGTGTTGAATTGGTCATAAACCCCAAAATATAGGTAACGAACACCACCCGATATTCTCGAGCAATCTAATTCACGTCCCCTAGTAAGTGCTATACAATGTGCCATTTTATTTTATTTTTTTGGGTTAAGGTAGTGAAGGGTTTTACCCCCTCACTTCCATATATTTATTAATTACGCTGCTAATACAACGTCAGCTCCGATACCAACTTGAACACCTCCTGTGAATCTTGCGATTAAACGAGTATTCAAACTTCCATTTAATGGAGCCATATCAAGCATAGTAATGTTTGTGCTATCTGAAATCAAGTCAGTTCCAAAGAACAGGTTAGATTTTTCTGCTGCTACTAATTTGTCATCTTCAAAACCATTACAAACAGCGATTTTGATTCCTTCAAAGAATGGTTGGTAGCTATCATTCATTTGAGACATATTGATGTAGTTCAAAGTAGACATAGCTGAGATGTATAATCTGTAAGACTTAGGACTCATATAGATGAAAAGGTCTTCTTTCGTGTAAATGTTAGAAGGAATAGCTGCTGCAAGAGCTTGTAAGTTACCTACAATGTTCCCTGCTGTATATGCCGTTCCTGCTCCACCTGTATTAGCTACATCAACTACTGAAGTGTCTACTGTTAAGATACCTGTTGTGTCTGTAGTTAATCCTAAGAAAGAACCTGCTCCTGTTGTTCCTGACCAAATAGCATTTTCAACTCCTTGAGAAATTCTTCCTGCTAAGTGAGATACTAAGTAGTCATCAAAAGATGCCGGTGCCGGTGCTCCTGCTCCTGCTCTCATTTCTAATGCTTCCCAAGAGTCTAATAGGTTTAAAGAACAAATCTCAAGATTTACTTGTAAGTTTTTAGGCTCAATGATTGCTTCTGTTAAAGCTAAAGTTCCTGCTGCTGTAAAGTCGCAAGTAGCGTCTGCTAACTCTGAACCTGACTCCATTTTTTGAATGACTGCTTTATACTTCACATTCTCCATAAGAGTAAGGAAGTTTAAAGAGTTTGCTTCTTTTAAAGCTGCTGATACATAAAATCCTGCTGCTTTCCCTGCGAACGTACTTGTTACTGTTGGTAATGCCATAATAATTGTTTTTTTTAGTTATTTAAGTTATATAAGAATCTATCTTGCGAAGTCATTCTTTTTAATTCTGTTTTACTTAGAGATGTTTTCTCTGAGCTAAATTTATTTGTATCTAAAGGTGCTGATGCAGGTTGTGCTGCTAGTTCAGTCTTTAGTCTTTCGTTTTCTGCTTTTAAGTCTTCTAATGTAGTTTCTGCTGAGAACTCAACTACTTCTGTAGTCTTAATAGATTTTGGGTTTACAGAAGGTTCAACTGCTTCTTCTGACATTTCCTCTACTTCTTCCTCTACTTCTTTTTCTTCTCCTTTAAGACTTGCCACTGCATCTTCTAAGTTTTGGATTCTTTTCTCCATACCCTCCCAATCAGCAACATCAGCTTCTTCTGCTAATTCTTCCTCAACAGGAGCTTCTTCTTCTACGTCTTCTGCACCAAATACTTCTGCAACAATTCCTGATTCTTCAACAGAAAAAGATTCCCCTGATTCTAAAACATAAGTTCCTGCTTCTAAAGGTATTACTGTACCATCTTCTGATAATACTGCTATATCTACTCCTGCAATTAATTCATCTGCAGTTGAAGTGATAAAAGTACCATCTTCTAATTTAGCTTGAAATGCCATTAAAACTTCTTCTTTGTCAAGTCCAAGAGCTACCAATATTTGATTTTTTAAATCCATTTTTAATTTTTTAGGTTCTATATATAATAGAACAATTAATCTTTTGTTTGATTTTCCTGAATAATCTCATTAAGTGCTTCAAGTATTTCTTCACTAGTAGGATTCTTTTCTGACATCTTCTCCATCTTATCTGTAAAGTATCCTTCAATGCTCAAGCCCTTCAGCTCCCCCCCTTTTATCTTTTCCCACAACTCGTCATTCTCAATCTTCATTTTTACAAACCAAGTTCCATCAGGTAAGTCATACCCATATAATTTAGATTTGTCGCTGTCGCCTTCTTTAATCCAAGACTCAACAGTTAATACTCCTGAAACTCTTTCTTGATGTTGGTATGTCGCCTTATGGTGGTTATTATGTCTCAAGTATAATTCTGAAGCCTTACGTACAGTTTCTTTTGAAAAGTAAACGTAGTAATTAGAATCAGTATTAGGGTCGTGTCTTATTATCTGCTTGTTAGGAATCAAAGCAGGAGAAATTAACATTCTCTTTTCTTCATCTACTTTAGCGAAAGTCAAGTTGTTTTTCTCTTTAGCAAAGAACACAAAGTCTTGCTCAATAGCAGGACTCGTTACTAAACTTATCGCATCAATAGCGAGAGGTTCATTTTCTTCATTTATAATTAGCTCTACAATTTTTGTTGCTTTCATAATATATAATAGAATTTAAGTTCGTTTATTTGATTTATATTGTAGCCCTTCTTCTAATATTAGCTAATTGATTCTGACTATTAGACATTTCATCAGTTACTACATAAGCCTTAGTCGCTTCAGGTGCAACTCCTCCTGATATATCAAAAGCTCCTGACATCATTTGAGGTGCAGGTGCTGAAGCTGTTGCTACTGCTCCCCCTCCTGATGAACCACCTGCTCCACTTGGGTCTGTACTCATAATCTTTGAAACTGCATTAGCACCCATAATTCCGTTTAATGCTGATTGAACAATATTATAAGGGTAAGGAACGTCAGCCATTGCTTTCATTATAGACTGCTGAGTGTTAAATATAGTATTCGCTACTGCTATTCCTTTAGCTGCTGCTGAACCTTCTTTTGCTAAGCTACCTGCCACTTTGAAGCCCATAGTTATGGTATTCATCTTTGACTCCTGAACAAATTTCTCCAAATCAGCTTTTTCTTTAGCTACTTTTTTTGCTAATGCTATTTCTTTTTTAGCATTTATTTGTTGTTCTTTGTTCCATTCATCATTTGCTTTTATCTTAGCATCCCATTCTGCGTCAATAACATCTTGTGCTTCTTTAGCTGCTTGTTCTTTTATAGCCTTTTCCTCATTAATGGCTGTAGTTATTTGAGTCTGTAATAGTCTTTGGCTTCTTAGTTTTTTAGTGTCAAGATTAATTAACTCAGCTTGTAGTTGTGCTAATTTATCTTTATCCTCAATAGTTTCCTTACCCTGAGCCATTTCTAAGATTTGAGCATCTACTAATAGTTGTTTTGCTCTTATTTCTTTTGCTGTAATATCTTCCTCTATCTTTTGTGCCTTTCTTAATAAAGCAATCCTTTCTGTAGCATTGAACTTTTCTCTATCTTCAGCTTGAAGTCTTATGTCGTTTATTTCCCTGTCAGCCTTTGCTCTATCAACTTTTAATTCCCTTTCTATGTGATGTGCCTTTTGCCTTGCCTTTGTTACCTCTCCAAGCACTTTAATTTCTTTTGCCGTTTCATCTACAAAATCTTTTACTGCTATTGTTGTCTTAACAACTAAATCCCTTGTCGCACCTATAGGGTCTTTAAAAAATTTAACTATACCATTACCTAAGCTTTCTAAGGCTTTCATTGGACTTGTAACTGCTTCAATAATAGTTTCCCCTAAGTCAGCAAACAAATCCAACACCTGACTAGTTACAGCACCAATTGCTGCCATTATTCTTTGGAATTTCTCTTGTCCTGCTTCAGAACTTTTAAAAGATTGAATCAAAGCCATAACTCCAATAACTAAAGCACCAATTCCTGTAGATATCATTCCTGCTCTAATAGTACCGAACATAGCCTTAGCTGTAGGAATGATTTTACTGAACCCCTTTTTTATACCATTCAAAGAAACTCCCATCACTTTGAAGTTACCTATAGTATCTACAGACTCCTTATTGTTTTCCTTCTGTGCGTCCTTGTGCTTCTTTACTTCTTGGGTAGCTTCTTTCTGTTCTTGCTTTAAAGATTTTAAACCATTCTTTTCATCATTAAGCTCTGCTGTTGTTTCTCTTATTTTGTCATTAAGCGTATTCATACCTGCAACCCAAGCACCTTTAGGGATAGCGTCTTGCTGAGCTTTTAACCTAATTAGCTCTTTCTCCTGAGCAATTATAAACTTAGTTTGTAAATTTATCTCATCATTTACTTGCTCTAAAGATTTTTTGTATTCCTTAGTATCTTTAGTAACTTCTCCAATGTTTGTTTTTACATCTAATACTAATACGTCTTCTGCCATAATTTTTTATTTATTAAAATGCTATATTTGTTGCTAATTCGTGTAAGTAAGCCGTTGCTGACCATAAGTTGTTTACGTCTGCACCCCCTTCTACTTGTACTGTTACGCTTGGTATATCGTTTTCCGTGCTATCTACTATTGTCATTGTGCCTACAGAACCATCATTAGCTAAAGTGGTTGTAGAATAGCTGTAAATAGTTACTGCACCATCATTATCACACCTTACTGCTCCCCTATGTACTTGATAACTGAAATTAGTTAAAGTTCCTGACCTACCTCCTGTTTCTAATTTTGTTAAGTATATCTCAAATCCTAGTATTGAATTTCTTTGTAAAGTAATAAACTCATCTACAATATCCTGAACGTGAAGTTTAGTTGGATTTTCATTTGTAGTCTTACCACTTAATTGAATTTTAGAACTTTGAGTGTAACCTGCCCCTATATTGTAAGAGCCACCTCCTAAGACATCTTCTCCTTGCCTAACTACCTTACCCATTACACCTGAAATTTTAGCGTTGTTCATACCACTAGATATTTCATTCCCACTTCCTGATACAGCATTATTCCTTGAAAAGCCTTTAACAGTATTACTCTCTCCCATTATAAGAGTGTTGTTTATACCTACTCCAATTGTATTTCCTGCTCCGTATGTCTTGTTATTAATATTAGAAATACTCTCCCCTAAATTTGGATTATACTTTAAAATTGAGCAAGTTCCTGTAGAATTATTATAAGTGTAACCATAAGCTTCACATTGCATCTGATTAGGGGTTATGTCATTTGTTCCGTCTGTAAAGGTAGCTATTCCTATTCTTGAAACTGATGATGGCTTAACTGAAAAGCCTGATATGTATGGTATCTCCATTATGGTATAAGTATGAATTCAACTGTTGCCAAGTCGTTCGGCTTGTAGTCTATTTTGTTCACTCTAAAGATTCTGTTCTTAATCATTACAGTATCATTGAACTTGAATAAAGAGATGTCTGATGGAGTAAGATTAACTTTAATAGTCATAGACCTTGTATTTGGATTATAAAGCTCTGCATAATAAGGTAACCAATACAAGTTAAACAGATTCCTCAATGTTCCTGCTCCAACTCCTGTCATTAATTGATTCCAACCAAAATGAAAATCTAATGAATTACCATCAGCAGGTATAGTTGATAAATGACTAAACTGCAAGAAGTCTGTTTCGGCAATAGTTTCTGAACCTCCATTTTGAGCAGGTATATAATAGCTAGTTCCTGAATCTTTTACTCCATTATTGTACATTATTCTAGGGCTATTCTCAAAACCTTCTGTAATTCCGTCTTTGTCCATAGCATAAACGGAAGGGGTGATAAAGTCAGGGAAGTTATCCATTAACGCTTTTACCACTGTAGCTGCAAAAGGCTCTGCAATTATCTCATCTGTTCCTTCTAGTATATTGAATTCATCAGTAGCATCATATTTTAAACTTCCATACAGATGACCTCCTACATCAAATTTATATTGATTAAAGACAAAGTCATCTTCATCTTCTACAAACTTAAATATAGTATTTCTATTCAAGTCTGTTAAAGGTGTTAATTTCATTTCTGAAACATCTATCTTATCAGTCCAATCGTGTTGAATACTTCTACTTGCTAAAGTTGTTCCTGATGTATTGTTTATAAACACATCTGAGTAAGGTTCTATTAAAATATTATTAGGGTTGTCTTCATCAGGCATAGTTATTAAATTGAACATAGTAAGAATACCTTTAATGAATTCCCACTGACCTAACTCCCCTCTTAATACATCTAAAAGTGGGACTACCTGAGCACCATTATTTTGGAATGAAAACACTATATTACTCATTGGAGATGATTCGCTAATTCTAACTGTATTAGCTGTAGGGGAACTAGATTGTGCTTGTATATACTCTCCTGTTTGTAGGATTGTAGTAAACGTACCCTGTAAAGTCTTTGTTAAATTACCACCTATACTGCTATTATCTTGGTCAAACACTTCTACGGCTTGTCCTAGAATATTAAATTTAGATATCCTAACGTCATTAGCCCTAGAACTTCCTGTATCATTTTGACATCTCAAGTAATAGTCTGCTGTTACCTCTAAATTATTAACATCTGATACAAACTTATAATCTGTATTATCCCACAATGTATTAGTCCCTGATGTGTTGTCTTGTAATTTGAATTTAGTCCAACTACTATTAAACCAATAACTACCACTTGATGTATTAAACGCTTGAGTAAAACCCCCTGACCTTAAAGGTGCTGCACCATAATTTTCTGAACCCCAATTAAAGTCCATATACAGCTTCTTGAAGTCTGCATCATTAAATAAATTTGAAGAATAAGTGAATGGGCTATCTTGGAAAATCCTATCAATAAGGTACTTTATATTAATACAAGGTCTAAATGCACTTTCTAAATTTGGTAGAATTGTAGTTCCTGTTGAAGTGTTTCTAATATACTGATGATTCCAATCTATAAAAGGGTATTTCAGTGTACTATTATCATCTCTAAAACCTGAAGTGCTATTGTAAGTGTAAAATATACCCGTTCCTGAATCGTTCCAACTATCTTTTATATTGCTTATATTATAATCGTGTGTTAATTCAGAAAAATCTAAGTCCCTAAATTCTGAGTCTTTCAGGAAGTCTGCTAAAGCTATCACTTCAGAATATAGATTAACACTATAACTAATCTCTCCGTTCTTATCAGTAACGTCTAAGAGCCTTAAATAACCTTCAAATAGAATAAACCCATCTTGCTTTAAAACACACTGAGTCTTCTTATATACGTTAAATATAATTCCGTCATCAGACCTTGTTATTTCAAAGACTTGGTCAAATATCTTATTGTTTCTTTTTGTTGCAGGTAAATTAAAAGCCTTTGAATAACTCTGTACTTTCTCAGCTACGTTCTTAAAGTTATCTACACTTAAAGTTAAAGGTAAATCTTCATCTTCATAAAGGTCGCATATAACTTGTCCGTTGTCTAGTATTCTAGTATCTCCTGAAGGTATTGCTCCAATTATAGGTTGAGTTGATATACTGCTTATTACTAAGTCTGTAGAAGCTGCGTTATAGTAGCTAATCATTACAGTCAATTCTGTAGAAGCTGCAATGAAAGTCTTACTTATTTGTGTTACATTTGAGTTGTAAGTTGTTGAAGTCAATAAAGATGTTCCTGAATAAACTCTTACCCCTACCCAACCACCAACTGCACCTGCAGGTATGTTAGCTGTCATAGTGTATAATGTACCAAAAGTAAGATTAGAAAGCTTCTGATACATTCCTGATATTTCACTTGAATCCCCTACTAAAGTTACATCCCCTAATAAAGAAGTAGGATAAGCTAGTGAACCTTTTCTGAATCTATACCAAGTATTTACTATATCAGCAGGTGCGTTCGTTACTGTATCTGAATAAGGATTTGAAGCCGTACTCGTATACGTTGGCGAACTATTTAAGTTTACAAAGTTAATCCCATTTACTATCGCTTCAGAAGGCGAACTAGAAATAGTATTAAATTGACCTCCATAACTTTGAGGATATAGTATTAGTTGTACACTCATTATACTGATTGGGTTCTAAGGATTTTACTCTTTTCAACTTCAAAAGTGTATTGGATAAGTTTATCGTTCGCTACAGTCTTTCTCGTAAAGTTAGAAGTAGTAAGTCTTGCAGGTGTTACATATTGATTAAGAAGCTGAGTTGTAGATACAGTACTTTCAAAACCTTCAAGTATATAAACTTCAGGGCTATTTATAAGTTCTTCAAACCACTCAGACTCAGCTTCATTTACAAAGTCTGTATTCATACTTATCTTTTCAGTTGCATTAACTCTAAACGCTTTCTTACCCCCCTTGTAACCACTAGGGCTGTATATGCTATCATTCCAAGTTCCTGCTAGTTGTTGGTATGTGCTTCCTTTAGTTGAGATAGTCTTAGTAGACTTCATATTGAAAGTGTAGTAATCCCAAGCACCCCATTGATTCAACCAAGTAAGTCTGATAGGCTCGTAGCCTTTAAGAGTAGGGCAGTTTATATTGATAGTATATCTATCTGAAATTGAAGTATTTGAAATGTTAAAAGCTTCTACTAGGTAAAAAGATAAGTTTGTAGTATTAGCAAGGAATACAGAACTCCAATTTTTTAAATTAGCAGGAAAACAACCTAGATGTAGTAATTGATTTTTAGTTGCTGAATTCCAAGTTGTATTACCACCATTAGCATCTACATTATCTATTGTTATATCTGCACCAAGCTGTACACCACTTTCATCATATAATTTAATTTTAAAGTATTCTAAAGTTGTATTAGATACATCTCCTGTTTTAGGTGTAGTCATAAAAGATAAAGTTCCATAATCATTTATGTTAGCATACTGAGTAGTTGGTGCATTAGTTAGTATTTCATTACCTATTGCTCCACCTCCTAATTGAAATATCTCTGTATTAAATCCAAAGTTTCCTGTTGCATCTCTATTTATTACGTCTGTGTGCTTAAGATACCCATTAAATAAAGTGTATTGGTTAGAGTCTGCTGAGTCCTCAATCAATTCTACGTTACCCGTTGCCGTTGTAGAACCCTCTATTTTAAACCTTATCTTTAAGTATCTTACCACATTATCGTTTAATGACAACTTATCAGTAAGGTGTAAAGGGTGGGATATAGAATTTAACTTATATTCACTACCTGAAGCTGCTAAATTATCAGGGCTAACAAAACTTTCTACAATAGAGCTAAAGTCAAAGATTCCTGCTCCTGCATTGTTTGGAGTAGTTTTGAATGTTCCCACAAGAGCTGTTGAAGTAGCTAAGTCAATGTCTACTGTACTGATATGAACTTCAGCTATGTACTTGACTTTATAGTAAGTACTCACTATTGAAGCATCTAAAGCTGTAAATATTACTTCCTGCCCTACAGGATTAAGTGTGTATAAAGGATTTTGTTCTATTGTTAGTGCCATTTTGTTTTATTTTGGTCTGTAAAATTCTGTAAGGTAACTTCTAATATCAAGTGTTAATATTTTAAGCATATCTTTTTCTAGTTTTTTAAATTCTAATCCTAAAGGTTTTTGGAAGAAGCTAATACTCTTTATTCCATCCCTTTTAATTTTCCTGCTTATCAAGAAAGCAAATCCTGAAACGAATTGACCTGTAGTCTTTGACCTACCACGCTTAAATCCTTTTGGCTTTATTCCTTTCCTTTTAATCCATTTAGATAGTATATCAATAGGAGGACCTTTAGTTGTGTACTTAAAAGGACTTACCTTTACCTTACCATCATAATCTGTGTAGCTTCTTTTTTCTTTATTACCTGAAACACCTTTATCTAAAAACTCTCCGTAAGATGCCATATAGAATTTAGTAGAGTAACCCCCGTCCTCTTTTGTTACCTGAACACGTATTGACTCCCCTAAAGATGTATCTCCTTTTGCTTTCTCTAAAAGACTTCTTGAATCCTTTACGACTTGCTTTCCAAAGCTTTCTAAGTATCTTTCTATGTTAGCAGTATTCATAAGCAGTTATTCATAAGTCAATTGTTATTTTCCAACCTTTCCAACCTATCTGTATTGTTAGATATCCTATCTTCCATTTCATTACTTACCTATTGATGTATCAGCCATTGGTATATCGCAAGACTGAAAATCATTTGCTACAACTATTGTTAATTGAAATACCCAACCCGTAAGTAAGTTGTCAAACCTCTCTGTAAAAGGCTCTAAACTATATTCTGATTCTGTAAAATATACAGGAGCATTAATATCTAAAGATAGTTGAGCTTGCCATTTACTATTCCTAAAGATACTTATAATATCTACACACGTGCTAAGGCAATCAGACAAAACTTCTTGTTCGTTGCTTAGATTATGGGTTGTACTTGTACTAGGTGCTGAACCTGAAGTAGGCTTCCAATCTGCTTTCTCACTTACTAAGTCGCATACAAATATTTGAAAGTTATAATTCAACTGACTTGCACCTGTAGTTACACTTACAGGATTAACGTGCATCAATGGAAAAAGAGTTTCTTTGGATAAATCTATGTCATAAATATCCCCTACTGTTGTAGTCTTTATGAATTTATGCTGAACACCTAATCCTTCAAGTGTCATTATTACATTATTGTATGTTTTGTTTCTAACCATTTCTTTTTACTTTATTTTGTGAGTTCAAATCTGTTTCATAACTTAACCAAGTCAAACACTCTAATAGGCTAAGCTTTGTTACTGCTTCTAAGTTTACTATTTGCTCGTTACACAACCTGTGCATTACACCGAACCAATTCCATTTCGTTGCAAAGTCATTACTAGCTACTGCGTCTTCGTTTCCTTCAGCGTTACCATCAAACACGATAGCATAATCTCGCTGCACTCCTTCGCGAAAGTGTAAAAAAAAACCAATGCACTTTGCACTTGTTCAGCTGAAATCTGTTTCATCTCCTCTGCTCTGAGCCGAATATCCCCATCATACGCATCAATTATATAAACCTCGTTCTTCTTTAGTTTTACAGGACGATAGAGTACAGCCATCAACTCAGGAAGATTTGTTTCTATTCCATTCTTAATGAACTGCTCAATGTCTGCGTATTCTCCTAAACTAATACTATCTAAGTCAGGGTGGAATCCGTACTCAACACCATTAATCTCTATCAGTCCTTTAAGCTTTG
>Ga0307984_1001072_pt1 | contig 11587 bp, 5 predicted proteins | sample EllFjometageno78_FD_203169 | JGI IMG/M metagenome (GOLD analysis project Ga0307984, IMG submission 203169) | Marine microbial communities from Ellis Fjord, Antarctic Ocean - #78 | ecosystem: Environmental > Aquatic > Marine > Unclassified | place: Southern Ocean | collected 2014-10-09 | reverse complement strand
GCTCCAACCCACCTCGCCTTGGGCCACCGTCGCGTACGGATAAAGTGTCGCGGCTAGGTTGTAGGTGTGCTGTTTGGTGATCGCCGGCATGTAATTGATCGGCAGGTCAAACAAGAGCATATTTCTATCCGACCGGAAGCTCATGTTGTCTACTGCTTTTCCGCTCAGCAAGAAGCCCAATCCTTTTTTTGACCAGCCGAGATTTACCAGCAAACCCTCGCCCTCGCGATAGGTGAATAGGTTCTCAGCGCTCGGGTCGTTGATTTTTTTGACGTACTCAAACGACGCTTGAAATCCGCCGTGTTGAAGCGCACCTCGAAATCCCCAGCCACCCACATTTTGCGGGACCTCTAAAACGAGGGTGTCCACAAGGAAGGTGCTGCCGGCCTGGAATCGACTGACGAAACTACCGCCCAAGCTGACGCGCGTCTTGGCATTGGCCCATTTGGAATGAAGTTGGTTGACGTCCAAATCGGCATCGAAGGCCCTGACAATGCCTGCACCGTTGATCAGGCCTGAATCGAAGTCCATGCGCTGTTTTCCGTAAAGGCCCTTGAGGGTCAAGCCGTCGATAGGCCGCCAAATCAAGCGAAAGCCGTCGAGGGCATTGTCAATGCCTAGGGCGCGCTGCTCATAGGCGCGCAGTAGCAGACCGCTTCCGAACTGCTCATAGAAATTGCCGATGGTGACGTCGAACTTCCCTTTGGTGTAACGCGCAAATCGGTATCCGACACCGGTGCCATGGAAGCGGCCAGGAAAGCCGAGCACAGGGTTGAGGTAGCTTTCATAGCGAAGGCCAGCAGAGAAATTGCCTTGGGTGTAAATCAGGTTGCCGAAGGCGTTGAATCCGGTTTTCCCAGGAGGTACAACGGCTCCGATGAGGGAGTCGGCGCTGTAGGTCTGCATCGTCATGGAAACGTTGCCAGAAATGTGCCCCGCGTTCTGGCCAGAATCCTGACCCGCATTTTGGCCGATGCCGCCGTCCAAGTTTCCCTGTGCACTCAACGTGCTCGCCCCTAAACCCAGGACCAAGACCAATGATGCAGAAAGAATCTGCGCAGAAGTAGGCTTAATCATTGCTCTCAACAAATTTGAGCAGTTGTTCGTACACCTCGTCTTCGTCACCGTCAGCATAGTTGTTGTGCTGCCAAATGATTTCACCTGTTTTTGGATCCACGAGGAAGGTGTGCGGGACGTTGATCACTTGCATGGAGCGAGCAAATTCCCGATTCGGGTCGAGCCAAACGGTGTAGTCCCAGCCTGCGGAATTGACATACGGAGCCACGCGCGAAAGACTGCGAGGATCATCAATGGACACGGCCACCAGCTCGACGCCGGTCTCCTTTTTCCAATCGCCGTAGTAGTCAGCGTAGGCATTTAGTTCGCGCTTGCATGGGCTGCACCAGGTGGCCCAGAAACAGATGAGGACCGGACCGTCGGCCTCGGCTATGAATTGGGCCGTTGAGACGGCACGGCTCTCGAGGTCCTTCAGTTGCACATCCGGGACGGATTGGGCAGAAGTCGCAGTGGAGAAAAAAGTCAGTGCGGCAAGGAAGCAGGCCGCGGCAGTTAAAGAGTGTAGATTTTTCATATCGAGAGGTTTCAGATTCCCTGGCTGTGGATGGGAGAACCGAAGTTTCCGCCTGAGCCGGGTCAAATATCGCACAAAAGTGAGGGCAAAAAAAGACCGGTGGCCTGCACTGGGCAAACCACCGGTCTTAAATATTGCTTACTTTGAAAGACGCTCGTCTTACTTGACGGTCACCCGCAAAGTAGAAACCGTTGCACCGGCCTCGACCGATACAAGGTAAACGCCTGCCTGCAGTGCAGAGAAGTTGAGCTCCACGCGCTGCTGTCCAGCGGGGATGTTACCCAAGTTCTGTGTCATCACTTGCTGACCGATCAGGTTGAAAACGTTCACGTTCACAACAGCAGCAGCAGCGATGTTCAAATCGAGTACAGCCACGTCAGAAACGGGGTTTGGATACACAGCAAAAGATGTCTTTGCGTCCACGTCATTCACGTTCAATACAACGGTTACGTCAGCAGCAGCTGCCTCTGACTCGTAGTTGTAGTTGCCGTTGTAGCTGTAGATGAAAGAAGAGAAAGTCAAATCCTCATTGACAGAAGCAACGTTGCAGAAACCGTCTGTTGAACCCCACTGTGAACCCATCATTCCGTCGCCGTAATCATCGTTCAGAGTGAAAGTGTAGCATCCGCCTGCAGGTACAGATACATACTCCTCGTAAGAAGTCTGATCTCCGTATGTGTTCATATCAACCGAGGCCATCACGTCGCCGCTGCCATCAGTGATTGACCAAGAGACCTCAGATCCCCAGCCATCCGTCAAGATGTGGACGTAAATTAGTGAGGTAGCCTGCGTTGCAAATGCCATGGAAGCGCTTGCTGTGTTGTTGCTGTTGTTGGCATCGTTTCCGAGCACCACATTGATTTCGAAATCAGTGGCTGATGCGAAATTGTGCATGCCCATCTGAACGTCCTCAATAGCATAAGTGTCGAGGTTGCCCATCCAATCATAGCTCATTTGAACAGCACCATTGTAAGAAAGCTCGATCGTGCAAGCGGTCAAGTTCTCGGTGCCCATGTTCATCATCTGAACGCTGACGGCAGAAGCTGCACCTGAACATGCAACGGTTTCACCAGTGTATCCAACCAAAGAAGCATCAGCAGGCTCACTTGCTGCAGCACACGAATTGGCTGTGGCCACGGCGATATGACCGGCGGCATCTGCCTGTCCGCTTTCGCTCAAGATGTGGTTTGGACAGATCGTGTAGATCGTAGGGTAGTACGTGTTCTCGTATAGGTCGAAAATATTTGCACAGTCGTCGAACATAGGGAACGGCGTGCCTGTGATCCAGTCACCAGTCGTTGCGGTTCCTGTTCCAGCGAGATCTTCTGCCGTGGTGGTGTCGTCAGACTCCATAGAGAAAATCATGACTTCGCCCGTGCCATCAGGACCGAGTTCTTCCCAGACCTGATCCAATGCACCTGATTCACGGTAGCTCCAGCAAGGTCCACACCAAGTAGCGTAGAAGTCAATAATCACAGTGGTACCTCCGTCGAGTAGTTCGTAGAGGTTCCATTCCACCCCGTCAATGTCTGTTGCGGTGAAGTCAGGAGCAACACTTCCGTCGGGGAGTTGTGCGAAGGCGGTTGCTGAGAAAAGGAGTGCAAAAAGCACTGAGTACAAATGTTTCATTTTGTGTGGTTTAGGTCCTTGCGGGCGTGGTTTAGGGGCGAAAGATAGGATAGATTGCGGTCTTATCAACCCTGTGCGCCGTATGAAGGTTGCTTGGCCCCTGCGCACTACTTTTGCCCAATGAAAGACTTGAGAGGGTTCGGCCCGTCGATTTTTGCAGCAGTTATTTTCCTCATGGCTGTTAATGCTGGGGAGGCTTTCTCCCAAAGTCCCACCATGATTGCAGCTCCCGAGCAGGTTTTTGGCGAGGCAAATGGTGAGCCTTTGCTAGCAGAATGGAAGGTGACCAATGCAACGGAGGTTGCAATGACGATTTACGTTGAACGAAACTTTGTGCAAACAGTTGAGCCGTTCAACTATCCGTATGTGGCAGATGCTGAGGGCTCATATGAGCGCTTTTGCTGGGGCGGAACATGTTTCCCCTACGGCACCGACAGCTCGCCGGGCTCGTTGGCTTTGACAATGCAGCCAGGCGACACGACAGGGCTTGACGCCATTGGGACAGAGCAGTGGTTCATCGCTGACTATTATCCCAATGGAATTGCAGGACTCTCCGCGTTGGAGTACTGCTTCATTCCGACGGGTCAAGGCATGGCAACGACCTGCCACACCGTCCTGTATTGTGCGGACAACGAAGAGTGTGTGGTAGGCGTGAACGACTTGCAAGCCGAATTTTCTGGGTTCTCTCCGAATCCTGTGGTGGGCCTGGCTGGATTGGCCTACACAGCCCCCGAGGGAGGTGATTTGGTCCTATTTGACAGCATGGGCCGTACAGTGAAGCGCATTCCCCTGAACCAGGGACGCGGAGCGCTGTGGATCAATGGAGAAGAGTTTGATGCGGGGATTTACATGTACGCCTTGGATGTGGCTGGCAAGCTTAGCCAAACGGGCAGACTGCTTATTGAGCACTGATTTAGGGTTTTATGAGTAGAATTCTTAGGAAAGAAGCCCTGGACTACCACAGTGGGGGGCGGCGTGGAAAAGTCGAGGTCGTTCCGACCAAACCTTATAGTTCGCAACGGGATCTGTCTCTGGCATACTCGCCTGGTGTTGCGGAACCTTGTTTAGAGATTGCGGCAAATCCTGAAGACGTCTATAAGTACACGGCCAAGGGCAATTTGGTAGCTGTGATCTCCAACGGCACTGCGGTGCTGGGCCTGGGGAATATTGGCCCTGAGGCGTCCAAGCCGGTGATGGAAGGCAAGGGGGTGCTCTTCAAGGTGTTTGCTGATTTGGACTGCTTCGATATAGAAGTGGATGCCACCGATGTAGACCATTTCGTTGCCACAGTGAAGGCCATTGCTCCAACGTTTGGCGGCATCAATCTCGAGGACATTAAGGCGCCGGAGGCCTTTGAAATCGAGCGTCGCTTGATCGAAGAGCTCGACATCCCGGTGATGCACGACGACCAGCATGGCACGGCGATTATTTCGTCGGCGGCCCTTTTGAACGCCCTGGATGTGGCGGAGAAAAAGATAGAAGATGTGCGCGTTGTGGTCAGCGGGGCTGGAGCTTCAGCCATGGCCTGTACGGACCTGTACATTCGCCTCGGTGTGCGATTGGAAAATATTGCGGTCTTTGACTCAAAGGGCCATATCAATAGCTCTCGTAAAGAATTGAACGAGAAGAAGCAGCGATTTGCCACGGAGCTGAAATACCAGGATTTGGCTGCGGCGATGAAGGGTGCGGATGTGTTTTTAGGCCTGAGTCGCGGAGATATTGTCGAGCCCGAATGGGTCGGTGAAATGGCTAAGAACCCGATTGTTTTTGCATTGGCCAATCCCGATCCTGAGATCTCCTATGATCGAGCGATGGCGGTTCGTGAGGATTTGATCATGGCCACCGGCCGGTCGGATCATCCTAACCAGGTGAACAATGTGCTGGGCTTTCCCTTCATTTTTCGCGGTGCGATGGATGTGCGCGCGACCATCATCAACGATGAGATGAAGATGGCTGCTGTGCGCGCTATTGCGGCGCTGGCAAAGGAAAATGTGCCAGATGAAGTGAATGAAGCCTATGGTATCCGTGGGATAGCCTTCGGCCGGACGTTTATCATTCCGAAGCCGATGGACCCTCGCTTGATTTCGACCGTTGCACCTGCAGTGGCAAAGGCGGCCATGGATTCGGGTGTCGCACGGGCACCGATTTCAGATTGGGAGGAATACAAGCGTGAACTTAACCGCCGCCTCGACATCGACTCGGGCTTGATCCGTTCTTTGGGCGACCGGGCGCGGCACAATATCAAGCGCGTTGTATTCGCCGAGGCCGACCATTATAAAGTCCTGAAGGCCGCCGAGACAGCGCGCGACCAAGGGACGGCCTTGCCAGTGCTTTTGGGTGACCGAGAGACCATTGAGGGGCTTATTGAGCAGCATAATATTGAGCTGGGCGATGTGGAAATCATCGATCCGCTCGACCGAAGCGAACGGGCGCGTTGTGAGACGTACGCAGAGGCCCTGTTCGAGAAACGTGCCCGCAAGGGCATGACCATGTCGGATGCGCGCCGTCTGATGAAGCATCGCAGTTATTTCGGTGCTATGCTTGTGGAAACGGGCGATGCAGACGCGCTTATTTCTGGTTTGACTCGGAATTACCGCAAGAGTTTATTGCCCGCCTTGAAGATCATTGGAATGGCCGAGGGCGTGAAGAAAGTGGCCGGGATGTATATCCTGCAGACCAAGCGTGGCCCGATGTTCTTTGCCGATACGACGGTCAACCGCAATCCGACCGCTCGCGAATTGGTGGATATTACCTTGATGACGGCCCAGTCGGTTCGTGAATTCCGGATCGTCCCCCGCATTGCGATGCTGAGTTATTCCAATTTTGGTTCGGCCGAAGGACCGGACGCCGAAAAGGTCGCTGAAGCCGTGCGCATTTTGCACGAAGAGCACCCTGATTTGATAGTCGACGGTGAGATGCAAGCGAATTTTGCACTTAACGAAGACCTCGCCGCTGAAATCTTTCCATTCAGTGCCCTTCGAGGAAGGCGTGTTAATACACTTATTTTCCCGAACCTTGCCGCTGGCAATATTGCCTATAAGTTGATGCAAGAAATGGGCGGATTTGAAGTGCACGGGCCGGTTTTGCTTGGGATGAAGAAGCCCTTTCATATTTTACAACTCGGTTCAAGTGTGCGAGAGATCGTAAACATGGTCTGCATTGCGGCCTTTGACGCTCAGCGTCCAGCGAAATGATTCATCATCTGGTCGGAAAATTTGTCGAAAAGACCCCCACTTATGTGGTGCTTGAATGCGCCGGCGTTGGGTATTTGGTGCATGTCTCCTTGACGACCTATTCACAGATTTCTAATCTTGAAACGGGCCGGTTGCTGATTCATCCCGTGTACCGCGAGGATGCCCAATTGCTCTTCGGCTTTTATGAAAAGACCGAACGAGACTTGTTTGTCTTGCTCAATGGCGTCAGCGGGGTGGGGGCAGCTACGGCGCGGATGATCCTCAGCGGCATGGCACCCGGCGAAGTTGTGCAGGTCATACAGGCCGGGGACGATGGAGCGCTTAAGGCCATCAAAGGCATCGGCGCGAAGACCGCGCAGCGGATTATTGTCGATTTGCAGGATAAGTTGGGTGGAGACGATTGGATGGGCATTTCAGGGGCGGGGGCGACAGGGGAAGGAAATTCTACTATGGCGGCACACAATACTGACGCACGTGATGCGTTGGCAGCATTGTGCTCGTTGGGTTTTGATAGAAAACGGGTCAATACCGTGTTGGACCAAGCTATGAAGGCCGGAATCCAGGGTGTTGAGCCGCTGATCAAGGAAGCCCTGAAACGACTTTGACTGATTTGACCGATATGCGCTTGATCAAAATATTGACTTGGATCGTTGCTTTTGTGGCTGCATTGGCCGCTGTGACGACAACTGTCAGCGCTCAATCTTCCGCGGACAGCATTGTCCTCTCGGCGGATACCATTGATCTGCCCATGCCCCACGGTGAAGATCCGTACGCGGTGGTGGAGCAGACCGGTGGAGTCAGTTTGGCGTGGCCTGATGTGGTGCAGTACGGTGTGGATTTTGACCCGTCTACAGGCCAATACATCGTGCGCCAGCGACTAGGTGACACCCTTGACTTCCGCAACCCGACCTTTTGGACCCTCGACGAATTTATCGACTACAATATCGACCAGAACTTGAGTGAGTACTGGAACGAGATGCAGGAAGAGGAGGACGAAGAAAACCGTGCGTTTGCTCCTAAGTTGACGATAGATTCTGAGATTTTCGAGACGCTTTTTGGCTCCAATGAGATTGAGATTCGCCCCCAGGGTTCAGCCCAATTGAATATCGGCGCGCGTTACTCGAAAACCGAGAATCCACGCCTTTCAGAGAAGGACCGTGCCATCACCACGTTTGATTACGATCAGCGCATCCAATTGTCGATCGATGGCAGCATCGGGGACAAGATTGACATTGGCACGAACTACAATACCGAAGCCACATTTGACTTTGAGAACAAGATGAACATCGGCTTCCAGGGGGAGGAGGACGACATCCTTAAGAACATTGAGGCGGGCAATATTTCGCTGCCCTTGAACAGCTCTTTGATTCAGGGAAGCCAAAGCCTGTTCGGGGTGAAGCTTGAGACGCAGTGGGGCAAGGTGTACAATAGCACGGTTTTTAGCCAGCAGAAGGGCGAGCGCAAGGAAATCAACGTCGAGGGCGGTGCGCAAAAGCAAGAGTTCGATATCCGAGCGGACGACTACGAGGCAAACCGCCACTATTTCCTCTCGCAGTATTTCCGAGACACCTACGACCAGTCGATGCAGAACTTGCCAGTGGTCAACTCACCGGTTCGGATTACACGCATCGAGGTTTACATCGTCAATACGCAGGCAAACACGCAGGACGTGCGGAACGTGATTGCCTTCACAGACCTCGGAGAGCACCCCGACTATATGTCGACGGACTTGCCCATTTCTGAGCTGACAGACGACCCGAACTTGTCCGTCAATGCGGCCCGCAACCCTGACAACGCGAACAACGAGGTTTTTATGGCCATGACGGGGGATCCTGCGGTCATGGGATTCAGCGGTTCGGGTGCGGCCATCAGCAGCGTGATTGGGTCGGATGGTCAGCCTGTTTATAGCCCGGGCATACACTACGAGCGCGTGGGCAATGCGCGCCGATTGACCACCACCGAATTCACATTCAACGACAAGCTCGGCTTTATTTCTCTGCGCCAATCCTTGAACAATGCGGAAGTCCTGAGTGTGTCGTTTGAGTACACCATGGGTGGCCAAACCTACCAAGTGGGTACGCTTTCTCAGGACGGATATGCCGCTCCGGGCGCGCTGCTGCTGAAGATGCTTAAGAGCAGCGTCACGCGGGTTAGCCTAGAAAATGGTGACACCGCGCCACTCTGGGATCTTATGATGAAGAACGTGTACTCCTTGGGCGCGTTCGGACTCAGTGCAGAAAATTTCCGGCTCGGTATCTGGTACAACGACCCGGCTACGGGCGTGGACTTGAACTACCTCCCGCGCGAACCGTTCGAGGGCGAGCTTCTGATGCAGCTGCTCGACATGGATCGGATTGACATCAATGGCCAGGCCCAGCCCGATGGCGTTTTTGACTACATCGACAATGCAGCTACCATGGGCGGCACAATTCACAGCCAGAACGGACGGGTGTTTTTTCCGACAGTCGAGCCATTTGGTGGCACCCTCCGATCCAAGATCGAAGAACGTGTCCAAGATCCTGCATTGGCGCAAGCATTGATTCAAACGATCGTCTATCAACCGTTGTACGATAGCACCAAGACGGCAGCACAGCAGATGCCTTCCTTGAACCGCTTCCGCATCAAAGGCGAGTACCAGAGCCAGATCAGCTCTGAAATCATGCTCAACGCCTTGAACATTCCCGAGGGCTCTGTGACGGTGACTTCAGGGGGCGTTCGCTTGGTTGAGAACCGCGATTACACGGTCGACTATAATCTGGGTCGGGTGCGCATTATCAATGATGGACTGATGGAATCTGGTCAGCCGATCAAGGTCTCACTCGAGAGCAATTCGCTGTTCAATATTCAGACGAAGACCTTGATTGGTACGCGATTTGACTATGCCCCAAGCGAGGATGTGGCCTTGGGCTTCACGTTTTTGAATTTGCGCGAGCGCCCCTTGACGCAAAAAGTGAACATCGGAGATGAGCCAGTGAACAACACGATTCTCGGTGCGGACTTCTCGCTGACGCGCTCGAGCCAGCTGCTCACGGACATACTGGACAGGCTGCCCTTCCTAGACGCTTCACAGCCGTCGAGCATCAGTTTGAGTGCGGAGGCAGCCTATTTGATTCCTGGCCACAGCCGCGCCGTCGGCAAGGAAGGCAACGCGTACGTCGATGATTTCGAAGGCTCACAGAGCGCCATCGATATCCGATCCTGGACCCAGTGGCATCTGGCCAGTGTGCCCAAGCTCCAGCCGGATCTCTTTCCCGAGGCAGACTTCGAGGACAGCCTGTATTCTAATTACAACCGGGCGAAATTGGCATGGTACACCGTCGACCCCTCGTTTTACAGTGTCAATGGATTGCCGGACGGCCAAATCTCTGAGGAAGCGCGCACCGACCACTCCATGCGATTGGTCCGACAGGACGAGGTGTTCCCTTTGCGGGAATTGCCCTTCGGGACGCCGCAAAACCTGCCTACGTTTGATTTATCGTTCTACCCACAGGAGCGAGGACCGTACAATTATGTGCCTGCCGAGGGACAGGGTGGCGTAGCGGGTATGAGCACCGATGGTGAATTGCTTGCGCCGGAGGAACGTTGGGGAGGCATTCAGCGCGCTTTGATCACCACGGACTTTGAGTCCTCTAACGTGGAGTACATCCAGGTGTGGGTGATGGATCCGTTCCATGAGGATTCGGAGAATTCGACGGGGGGCGATTTGTACTTCAACCTGGGCAGCATCTCTGAGGATGTACTGAGCGACGGACAGCTCGCCTTCGAAAATGGATTGCCCTCGACCAACCAGGACGCACCAACCGTAGAAACGAACTGGGGCCTGGTCCCCGACCCCACCACCTTCAACGTGGTGAACGCGTTTGACAATTCGACGGGCGACTATGCAAAGCAAGACGTGGGACTTGACGGACTCAACAGCGCAGCTGAAGGCGCCTTCTTTGACGATTGGCTCACCAGTCTGCAGGGCCAGCTCAGTACCGAAGCCTTTGCGGCTATCCAGGCGGACCCTTCCGCGGATGACTTCCGCTATTTTCGCGACCCTGCGGCCCAGGCAGCCGGCGATGACATCTTGCAGCGCTATAAGAGATTCAATGGCTACGAGGGCAATTCGAATACGGCCCAGCCCGAGGGCTACCCCATCGCTTCTACGACCCTCCCCAATACGGAGGACATCAACCAGGACCTGACCCTCAGCGCTATTGAGAGCTACTACCAATACCGCATTTCGCTGCGCCCTTCTGAGTTGACCGAGGCCAATTTGGGACGCAACTACCTCAGCGACGTTATGACGACTTCGGTTGAGACCGCGGACGGCGTGGATCGGACGATTCGTTGGCTTCAGTTCAAAATACCGGTCCGATCGTTCGAAAGCGCCGTCGGTGGTATTTCGGACTTCCGCTCAGTCCGGTTCATGCGGATGTTCATGACAGGCTGGACGGAACCGATCACATTGCGTTTTGCACGAATGGAGCTCATTCGGGGCGAGTGGCGGAAGTTCGGCGCCTCCCTCGCCGGTCCCCAGGAAATCGAACCGGGAGATCCCGCTGCGACTTCATTCGCGATCTCGGCAGTTAATATCGAGGAGAACGGACAACGGCAGCCGATTCCGTATGTGACGCCCCCGGGCATTATCCGTGAGATTAATGTAGCGACGGCCAACCAAGCGCAGCTCAACGAGCAATCCCTTGCCATCGAAGTTTGCGATCTGCAAGACGGTGACGCGCGTGCAGCCTACCGCAACATCAACTACGACATGCGGATGTACAAGCGCCTGCGCATGTTCGTTCACGCTGAGCAAGCGCGCCAAGAAGAGCCTCTTGAGACGGGTGACTTGACATGCTTTGTCCGGTTAGGATCAGACTTCGTGGACAATTATTACGAGTACGAGATTCCTTTGGAGATCACTCCGTGGCATACAGGAGACCCGAATCTGATTTGGCCGGAAGCAAATTCAATTGACATAGAATTCCGCAAGCTGCAAAACCTGAAGCTCTCCCGTCCGTTGGGTTTCCCGCTGTTCCAGGCGTATACCGTGCTCGATGAGTCCGCGCGTTTGACAGTGAAGGGCAATCCAAATTTGGCCAATGTGGTGACGGTCATGATCGGCATTCGCAACCCCGATCGCGACGACAATCCTTTCGCGGATGACGACGGCCTGCCCAAATGTGGCATC
>Ga0307984_1001068_pt1 | contig 11601 bp, 18 predicted proteins | sample EllFjometageno78_FD_203169 | JGI IMG/M metagenome (GOLD analysis project Ga0307984, IMG submission 203169) | Marine microbial communities from Ellis Fjord, Antarctic Ocean - #78 | ecosystem: Environmental > Aquatic > Marine > Unclassified | place: Southern Ocean | collected 2014-10-09 | reverse complement strand
ACTATTACAATGGCAATCATTGATAGCGTAGAAGACACTCCCTGGCCTACAGCCCCCAGTTTCCTAGCATAATGGACCTACTAGCCATATTAGCGGAACTCGGAACTACTGTAACCGCAGGGCTAGTTATGGGATACTTTATATTTCTCGTTATTAAGCAACTACTGGAGGGAGTAGTAGAAAAGATTAAAACACTTACTATATTTTGTAAAGGTCTAGAAAGTCGCGCACGAACTATGAGCAATGAGATGATAAAGATAGATCTTTTAGTTTCAGCAGCACTTGAGCTTCGCCCCGATATAGAAAGAGTAGCACGCGCAGAAAATTTTATTGAAGATGGAAAAATTGACGTCAGGAGAGACTAATGGATATAGTAGCCCTAATAGACTCTTATGGGTTCCCTGCAGTAGCTTGTGGAGGACTTGGATACTTTATATATTTCATATGGAAGTATATAGGAGAACATATTGAGCCAGAACTAGAAACAATGCACTTTGCCCTAATTAAAGTAATAGATCAAGTAAGAATGCTAGATCAAGACTTAATTAGATTACAACAGAAAGTAAACGTGGTTTTAGAGTACCGCAGGATATCGAGAGAGAAAAATGAGAAAGATACTACTCCTTAGTTTATTACTAGCCCTGCCTACGTTTGCAGACGAGCTAGCACATGTATTTAAGTCCCCTTCGTTTAGTGGGATTAATGTCTCGTCTCATTACTTAACAATTGAAAATCAGGAACGTACGCGTAGAGAGGCAATTAAAGACGATATAGAGTCAGCCCTACTAGCAGCCGAGCGAGATGCTGAAAATACAACAATGGCAAAGTTTATTCGTAACTTAGAAAGCCGCATCTACGCACAGCTCTCAAAGCAGCTTGTAGAGAGCCTTTTTCGAACTTGTGAAGAGGGAGACCTAACTTGTACCACAGATACTTATGGTAGTTTTATGCTCGAAGGCAATTTAGTAACATATGAGCAAACTGCTTGCGATTCATCACAATGGGCATGCACCCAAGGAGAGGACGTTATTGTTATGACTATCGTAGATGCAGACGGTAGTGAGACAGTTATCGTTATCCCGATAGGAGCAGGATCTGGTGCGCCTTAGTATAATCTTAGCCCTACTTTTATCCGGCTGTGCACATTATCCCTCTATGACGGATTCTTGCGAGGCAGCAGTTATGAAAGTACTAGGAGAGTGCATAGAAGAACCAGTCGTTGAAAGACTACCCACATATCAGAAATTATTTGACTTACCACCTCCAGATAAACAGCCTATTGTAGCTGTTTACAAATTTGATGATCTAACAGGTCAGCGCAAACAGAAAGGTAATGCAGCTATGTTTTCTACTGCTGTATCACAGGGTTCTGCAACTATGTTAATAGATGCTCTCCGGTCGGCAGGTAATGGTTCGTGGTTCCGTGTAGTAGAAAGAATTGGAATAGATAACTTGACTCGTGAGCGACAAATTGTTCGGTCTACACGAGAACAGTATAAAGACAAGAAAGGCCTTACACCCATGCTGTTCGCTGGGATGATCTTGGAGGGAGGTGTCATTGGATTTGACACTAATATAGAGACAGGAGGTCAAGGAGCAAGAACTTTAGGTATAGGTTTCTCTCAGCAATATCGAAGAGATGTCGTGACTGTTCACTTACGTGCTGTTAGCACTTTAACTGGTGAAATCTTACTTAATGTACAAGCGTCAAAAACAATACTCTCGGTAGCAAAGGGATACGATGTTTTTAAGTTCATTGATATGGATACCCAACTTGTAGAAATTGAGGACGGTATGACAGAGAATGAATCAGTAACAAGATCACTTCGGTCTTGTATTGAAGCAGCAGTACTAGAAATAATATACCAAGGGCATGATCTAAGCTATTGGGTAATTAAGGATGGCCACCGTCACCCCCATCAAATACATGGGAATAACATTAGTCATCAAGCAGAGGTAAATGGAGAAGAAAATGAAGACAGCAATTAAGGTTGTTGCCATAGGAGCATTACTACTTCCAGCAACAGGATGGACAGTAGGAGCAACAGATAATGAGATTATGTTAGATCAAGCCGGTGACACACTAACCCTTACTATTGATCAGGTTGGTTATGGTAATAAAATAGGGGGAAGCATAACAAGTGGAACCGTAGCATCCGACTGGATACTAACAGGTAGTAGCGTGACAATGGATATTGATATGTTGGGTAATTTGAACCAAATCTTTGGTCCAACGTTATTTGATTCCACAGACGTAGATCTGAGTATGACAGGTAGTTCAAACATCTGGGACTGGAACGTAGGGGCAGGAGGTAGTGCCGATAGTTCAACAGTAGATGTTGCGATAACTGGCAGCTCTAACACGTTTGATATAGATTGGGGTGCAGCAGCATCTTCCGAGCGACTAAACTGGGACTTAGACTTAACAGGCTCTTCAAATGTATGGGATATTAATATAGATGCAGATGATGTAGTGTGGGACGTTGATGTTATTGGCAGCTCAAACAACTTTGCAACAACACAACTAGATGGAGCTTATAACTCGCTAACTATGGAGTACATTGGCTCAAGCGGTGATATTGATATACTACAAAGCTCGGGAACGTGCGGTGGCAGCATATCCAGCTGTTACGGAGTGATAAATGCAGATTTCGACAGTGAGAACGCGGTTGTTGACATTAAGCAAAAAGATACTACTGACTAGTGTATTCCTTATGTATTCTTCTTCGTTGCAGGCGGAATTCGTAGGGGATATCGGCGGTGTAACTGAACATACCGGTAGTGGGGGAATAAATCGTAATGGCGATCTTATTTCTACCGCTGTAGGTGTGGGAGTTATGCAGATGGATGCAGTATCAACCGTTAATGGAAGAATGCTGCTGACTTTTCTAGATGACTCTGTAGTACGGATGACGGAGCATACAGATATAGTATTAACAACGTATTACTACGATCCTATCGATAAAGCTAAGAGCAAAATGACAATGAGCTTTGTTGCAGGAACTGCAAGGTTTGCAACGGGCAGACTTGGACTAGTACCAAAAGAGAATATAGCTATAGTAACTCCTACTGCAACAATAGGCGTACGAGGAACTGACTTTACCACTACTGTAGATGAGTTAGGTAGAACCCTAGTAATATTACTACCAGAAACAGAATGTACAATTGACGGAGACTGCAGCCCTTCAGGGGAAATTACCGTTACAAATGAAGGAGGGATTGTCGTCCTCAGTGAAGCGTATCAAGCAACTATGGTTTCTAATCTTGGCACTTCGCCTACAGTTCCTACAAGACTAGATAATATTACTTTGAACATGATTGATAATATGTTTATTGTAAGTCCTCCTAAGCAGGTAGAGGAAGCTGTAGAAGAGCAGGCCACACAAAACGATAACCAGAACAGTATACTAGATTTTACAGAATTAGATACTGATTACTTAGCAGATGATTTTTTAGCAGAAGACGACTTAGAGTATAACGAGTTAGACAGGGACTTACTCGATGTGGACTTCTTACAAGATGTTTTAGTAGCAATTGAGGAGATAGACATTTTAAAACGATCTACTTCTTCAGCCCAGGGCAGCACCCTATTTACAGGCACAAAGATCGGTTTTGACAAAACTACACAGTTTAGCAGTATAATTGACAATGGTTCAGGTCAAATATGGTTCTATAGAGATGTTAATGGTGTCATCTCGGCTAGAATCCCCATTACTTCAAACACCACACTGGATACTACAAATGAAGGGAAAAGAAACGTTATTACTGTTGGCGACGGTCAGTCTGTTGTTATCATTATCAACCAAAGCGGAGGATAATATAATTAACTTAGATCAGTCTGGCGATGACCTAACTCTGCATATTGAGCAGGTTGGGCACAACAATCAAATATTACTATACAGCTCTGATTCTAAGATTACTGGAGACGACGTCTCTATACACCTACACCAGTATAATGCTAGTAGCAGTGCGAGTACAAACACTATTAAGCTTTGGCACATATATGGTGATGGTAATGCAATACGTTGGGGGCAAGGTGCAGCATTAAATAACTCAAGTGATACTACTTTTGAGTCAGACGGTGACGATAGTGGTGGGCAGTATGCCATGATAGACATACACGGTAATAGAAATTCTATTGCTGGATATCAGATGAACTCAGGTAGTGGGGCGCACACAGCAGACATATACATCTGGGGTGATGACAACACTGCATGGCTTAGACAAAAGAACAACAGCTCAAAAAACTTAGACTTGCTTATCAAAAATGATGATAATGCAGTATCAGTTCTACAGAAAGACCACGCAGCCCATACTGCAGCGATTACACTTGATGGAACTTACGGCACTAACTTAAATTTAACTCAGCAAACTAATACAGCCCAGAGTTACACACTTATCCAGAACTGTGTAACAGTAGCAGGATGTAACATCTCAGTGATTCAACAATGAAGTATTTTACTAGTATATGGACTTGTATTGTATTAGCACTAGTACTAGTAGGTATCCGGATAGAGGACCCCCTGCTTGTCGAGCAGCTGCGATTAAATTCTTTCGATCAGTACATTCGTTCTATACCAGACTCAGAGGCCCAAGGAGTCACTCTTATAAACATAGGTGAGGAGTCTTTAGCAGAGTTAGGTCAATACCCTTTTCCACGTCAAACCTATGCACAAATTATATCAGATCTGAGAGATGCAAACGCAGGTGTAATTGGATTTACCTTCCTGTTCCCAGAAGAAGACCGTTTCCAAGGCGACGAAGTATTTGCCTCGTGGATCAAAAACAACTGGGTCGTACTAGCACAGGATGCTCGAAGCAATGGTAGGAGCACTACGGCTCCGTTCGTAGGCACAGCTACTAAAGGTTTCGGAGACCCATACGACTTCGCATACAAGTATAAAGGACTTGTTACAAATATATGGAAGCTCGAAAGCCAGGCCGCAGGCGTAGGGCTTGTCAACGGCTCTCAAGAAGTAGATAACATCACACGAAGACTTCCTCTAATTTCTCAAGTCAATAACCAACTGTATCCATCGTTTCCTCTTGAGATATTAAGAGTAAAAGAGATGTCGAAGTCGTATGCAATGCATGTTGAAGAAGACGGCATACGTGATATCTTTATTCCTCCTTACACTCCTATCAAGACAGAGTATAATGGATCTATCTGGTTGAATACTAACTATACTTTCGAAGAACATACCTATGGTGTAGGTAAGTTACCTGATCTCAGAGCCAAGACTGTAATTATAGGCTTGACTGCGTCAGGTCTTTCTAGCCAACTCGCAACCCCACAGGGCCTATTCTACCCACACCAGGTTCAAGCTTCGGCGCTACAGACTCTTTTGGATGGCGTATCAATAACCCGCCCTGTTTGGGCTGACATTGCAGAAATATTTATTATTCTTTTTGGTTCAATTTTGATAATTTTTGCAATTTACAAATTTTCTGCGGTAACTTCGCTTTCAATTATAATTCCAATCATATTAAGTGTGGGTTACACTGCATACTACTTATGGATTGATGCTAAAGTTTTGCTTGATGTAAGTTACCCTCTCCTCACATACGTCTTAATATTTTGTTCGGCATCGTTTAACAACTTTTACATACAATTCAAGCTACGTCAACAAGTGAGGAAACAGTTTGAAACATACTTAGACCCTAGACAAGTGGCCCTACTACAAAAGAACCCTGAGATGTTAAAGCTAGGCGGAGATCGACGAGAGATGTCGTTCCTATTTATGGACATTGTAGGTTTCACCCCCATTTCAGAATTTTACAAGAACAAAGACGATCCAGAAGGACTAGTAGAACTAGTAAACGAGTTTCTTGATGCTATGAGTCAGATCATATTAAGTAACGGTGGAACTATCGACAAATACATGGGTGACTGCATAATGGCATTTTGGAATGCGCCCCTACCTTGTACTAACCATGCCGACATGGCAGTCAAGTCGGCAATAGAAATAGAAGAGAAAACAAATGAACTCAAAGACCTTTACAAGGCTCGGGGCTTACCTGATATTAATGTTGGCACTGGTGTCAATACTGGAGATTGTATTGTTGGTAATATGGGCTCTAAGTCCAGGTTTGATTACTCCGTTATTGGAGATGCTGTCAACCTTGCGGCAAGACTAGAAGCCACTGCTGCACGACACGAGTACTTAGACTACAAAACCATTGTCTCGAGTTATACCGTGGAGCAACTGTCTCCTGAGTACGATGTAACAGAAATAGGCAATATAAAAGTAAAAGGAAAAGAAGAACTGATTAAGATATATTCTCCTAGGTAGGAAAAATATATCTTGACAAAATACCCTCAAATGAGTATAATCTAAACCATGACAAAAGAATTAACTACAATTAGTCCAGAAGGACTCGAAGTTGCGAATAGCTATTTGATGTTTGGCAACATTGCGGGTGTCTGCCAGCATCTTCAGGTTACTGAACCTGAGGTGGTGGAAGTGCTTAATAAGCGAGAAGTTAAGCAGTATATTGACACTATCTACTTAGATATGGGATACCGTAATAAGAATAACATAGGGTCTCTACTAGACGATATGATAGCCTCTAAGTTAGAAGAAGCACGCGAGTCTGGTGTATACTCTAGTAAGGATCTAGCAGACCTATTACAGATGGCACATAAAATGCGCATTGACGAGATTAAAGCACAGACCGATCTTGAGAAGGCACAGGGTGGAAGCATAAAGAACCAAACGAATGTACAGATTAATGAAGCTGTTCCATTCGGTCAGGGAAACTATGGTAAGCTAATGGAAAAATTACTCAATGGCAACGAATCCTAATGATGTAAACTGGACGGTAAATACAACCGAAAGGTTTCTAGAGACCACTCGACAAGTTGATAAACTTGAAATGGAGCACCGAATGCATGAAGTTCAGTGCGAAGAGCGATGGAAGACTACTTTTCAAAGACTTGAGGGCATAGACGGACGCCTCAAAGGAATGGACCAAAGAATGTTAACCTTAGGTGGAACTATTATATTGTTCTTAGCAGGCTTAGTAGTTACACTAACTACTATGGGAGTATAGTTATGGCAGTAAAGAAAAAGAAAAAAGACTCAAGATTAAAAAGAGCAGGTGTATCAAAGTACAACAAAGCTAAGCGCACTCCAGGACACAAAAGTAAATCTCATATCGTAGTAGCAAAAGTAGGCTCTAAGATAAAGACAATTCGTTTCGGACAGCAGGGAGCTAAAACAGCCGGTAAGCCTAAAGCTGGAGAGTCTGCTGCAATGAAAGCAAAGCGTAAAAGCTTCAAAGCTCGACACGGCAAGAATATAGCTAAAGGCAAAATGTCTGCAGCATATTGGGCGGATAAAGTAAAATGGTAGAAAAAGAATTTCATCCAGCAGATACAAACGGTGACGGAGTAGTTAGTGGGCCCGAAGAAGATATGTATATTGAGGCAAAACGTAAAGAGCTAGAAGACGCAGACTTAATGCGAGATGCTCAACGTAACATGGCTTGGTTTGCACTCGGTGGAATGCTACTATATCCCTTTGCAGTAGTACTTGCAGAGTTTGCAGGATTAAGTGAAGCAGCTAAAACTCTTGGGTCTATGGCACCTACGTACTTCGTATCTGTAGCTGCAATTGTAGCCGCCTTTTATGCTCAACACGCCTTTACTGGTGGAACCAAGTGAAAAAATTACTAATAGCAGTACTACTATTATCGGGGTGTGGTATGCTCCCTAGCTTTTATGATGATAATGAGTCAATGCTTGCAGTAAATGTTCGCTACGAAGTGGATCGCTTAGACTGTGATAGTCCACGAGTACTTAGAATTAAAGGAAGTGTAGATAAGCTATACTTCTTTACACAGAGTAAAGGATCTAATGATGTCCTTAAATTAGTTCAGCTTATGAAAAAGACAACTGATCCAATGCCTGAAGTTATGTCAACTTACTTCTGTAATATTAAGAAAAGTATACTAGAAAAGCAAAGCAGAGATATTGCTGATGCGATTATGAGGAGATACTAATGCTCGAACTATCAGATCTAATTAATAGTGACAACAAGGAAATATCGTTCAAAGCTCAAGCCCTTATAGAAGTAGAGCAAGGCTTAAAGCGAAACCTTATATCTAAATCAGAAGCCAAAGAGCTACTAGAAGATATTGAGCGCACGACTGAAATTAAAGAAGGAGCAAGCGATATAGTGCTCAAAAGCCTACTGTTATCAAGTGTAGCAGTCTTAATGGAGTTAGTATGAATATTTATGAAAAACGAGGTAGATGGTGTTACAATGACTCTGCGGGTAACATACATAAGTTTGTAACCGAAGCAGCAGCTAGGAAAGCTGCAGGAATCTGTGAGTGCAAAGATTGTAAGTGCGATCCGTGCGAGTGCGTTGTCTCGCCTGTTTCTAAAAGTTTAGATCAAGTAAATGCCCAGTTTTCCGGCACATTAAAGTCCTTAGGAGATAACCATGAAGAAGCCTAAAAGAAAACTGCCTAAAAGAGGCCAGCGAACCGCAACTAATCGCAGACGAAGAGCAAAGAAATGAATAACTACGATGAGCACGTAAAAGAACTTAACGACAACTGGACTTATAAATACGACATAGACCAGTACGCAAAGAAAGAGTGCTGGAAGATAATGCACTCTGCTCCATATTTAGGAGATTGTGAAGACTACTCTTTAACTCTACTGTTTAATATATGCGATAAGTCTTACTTTAAGTTTTGGTGGAGTCTCATTACTCGTAAAGCAAAAATAGACCATGTAGGTGTTTATGGAAACGGTCATGCTGTTCTAAGGTATGAAGGTAGACATATTGATAATATACAAAGAAAATGGTGTACCAAAAAAGATCTAGAGTCTAAAGGATATAACTTCAGTAAAAGCTGGCTCTTATACGGACCTTATGGGGTTGCAGTAAAATTATTACATGGTAAAATAAAATGGCAGTCGAAATAAGCAGGAGAGATATTCTTTCCGATAAGATATACGATTTACAATCTGAGACAAGGTTTCTTAAACTCCCAGTCGATCCCTATTTGGAATTGTTGGGAATCACAGCACTACCTTCGCAGATGGCAATTATTAATGCGATTAACAGTCCTAAGTACCGTTTTGTTGTTGCCGCCGTCTCCCGGCGACAGGGCAAGACATACATAGCGAACATTATTGGACAACTAGTCTCCCTAGTTCCCGGCTCCAATATTCTTATTATGTCACCCAACTATGCCTTGTCTCAGATTTCTTTTGATCTTCAAAGGAATCTGATTAAGCATTTTGACTTAGAAGTAACGAAAGATAACGCAAAAGATAAAGTTATCGAAATCTCCAACGGTTCTACTATTCGCATGGGTTCTGTCAATCAGGTAGACTCTACAGTAGGCCGAAGCTATGACCTAATTATCTTCGACGAAGCCGCACTAGCAGACGGAAAGGATGCTTTCAACGTAGCACTTCGTCCTACTCTAGATAAAGAAAACTCAAAAGCATTATTCATTTCTACACCACGGGGTCGCAACAACTGGTTCTCTGAGTTCTTCTATCGTGGGTTCTCAGATGAGTTTCCAGAATGGGCTTCTATACGAGCTACTTATAAAGACAATCCTCGAATGTCAGAGAGTGATATTAAAGAAGCTCGTAAGTCTATGTCCGAAGCTGAGTTTAGACAAGAGTATGAAGCTGACTTTAATACTTATGAAGGGCAAATATGGAAGTTTGACTTTGAGAAATGCGTACAAGATTTATCACAATTCGACACCAGCAAAATGGATGTGTTCGCAGGAATGGACGTTGGTTATAAAGACCCAACAGCTTTCTGTGTTATAGCCTATGACTGGGATACTGAAACGTTCTACTTAGTAGACGAGTATTTAAATGCAGAGAGGACCACTGAACAACATGCGAAGGAGATCCAGAAACTTATTGATCGTTGGGATATTGATTACATTTATATTGATTCAGCTGCTCAACAAACAAGGTTCGATTTCGCGCAGAACTATGGAATCTCAACTATTAACGCGAAGAAGTCTGTCCTCGATGGAATTGGTCATGTTGCCAGTATCATTGATAACGGTAAACTTGTTATTGATCAAGAAGCCAAAGAATCCCTCATCTGTGTAGACTCCTATCAATGGGATCCAAACCCAAACTTAGCTCGTGAAAAACCGAGACATAACATGGCTTCGCACATGGCAGACGCACTTCGGTACGCATTATATTCATTCATAACCTCGAATATAACCTTCTGATGATACCTGTGCAAAAATAGTTATTGACAAGACACCCTAAAGCCGATATAATTCTTCTAATGAAAAATCAGGAACCCAAAAGCAAATGCCTAAGCTAAAACGTGATGTTGTAAAGTATGTACGCGACAAGGCAAAGTCTAGGTATAAGAAAGGTTCCTCTTGCGAGATTTGTAGTGAAACTGAACAGCTTGACTTTCACCACTACTATAGTTTAACGCCCTTGCTTAACCAATGGCTTGCAAAGAATAAACATAACCCTGAGTACATACAGTCGCTTCGGGATGATTTTATAGAAGAACACTCTGCCGAGCTTTACGATGATACTGTGACTCTATGTCATACACACCACTTAAAGTTGCATTCAATTTATGGTAAAGATCCTGCGCTAGGAACTGCAAAGAAGCAAATGCGTTGGGTAGAGATTCAAAGAGAAAAACATGGCTTGGTATAATAATTTATTTGGTACAACCGAAAAGCTGAATCCGGCTCAATTTCATGACGTCGCCACTAAGGAAAGCTCACGAGAGCACACCCTTAGTTATGAGCGCGCCTATGAAGAACTAGAAATTGTAAACCGTGGCGTAAACATGATTGTAGACGACGTGGCTGAGATACCTACTCTTGTTAAACCTCATACTAATACTAAAGGCGTTATTAAAGGCATTAAACGAGTTAAAGTAGAGACTCTACTTAATCGAGAGCCTAACCCTTATCAAGATATTAACTCTTTCCGTAGAAACCTAATTACAGACTTTCTTATTGACGGCAATATATTTATCTACTATGATGGTGCTCATATGTATCATCTACCTGCCGATAAAGTAACAGTACATGCAGACGAGAAAACTTTTATATCTCACTACTCGTTACTAGATGTAGACTTTACTGTTGATGAAATTATTCATGTTAAAGAGAATTCTTTCCACTCTATCTATCGTGGAGTTCCACGTTTAAGTCCTGCAGCTCGTACAATGAATCTTATGTCATCTATGCGTAAGTTTCAGGATAACTTCTTTAAGAACGGCGCTGTCCCAGGTCTTGTACTCAAGTCACCAAACACTCTTTCTGATAAGATTAAAGATCGTATGATCCTAGCTTGGCAACAGCGATATAGACCTGATGCGGGCGGAAGACGACCTTTAATACTAGACGGAGGTATCGAAGTAGATGCTATTTCAAACGTAAGTTTTAAAGAGTTGGATTTTCAAAATGCGATTGCAGAAAATGAAAAGATTATTTTAAAGGCGTTAGGAGTACCTCCAATTCTTTTAGACTCTGGCAACAATGCTAATATTCGCCCGAATTTACGACTTTACTATTTGGAGACTATACTTCCTATCGTTAGAAAAATTAATTTTGCAATGACTCGAT
>Ga0307984_1001067_pt1 | contig 11601 bp, 23 predicted proteins | sample EllFjometageno78_FD_203169 | JGI IMG/M metagenome (GOLD analysis project Ga0307984, IMG submission 203169) | Marine microbial communities from Ellis Fjord, Antarctic Ocean - #78 | ecosystem: Environmental > Aquatic > Marine > Unclassified | place: Southern Ocean | collected 2014-10-09 | reverse complement strand
GGCATGGTTTTTGAAACGAACAGGGGTACTAAAGCTTACCTAGTTTTTCCATTTAGGACCACCGAGTAAAATACCCCGATAAAGCAATTTACTCCTAAACTTTCCAACTCCAGCACATCTACATGCATCTCTATACATTTTGTGCACTTTATCATGTGGCTCGCTTTTAGTCACACAATAATAATCATGTATAACACTAGCGACTCTATGCTTCCCAACTAGCGGCGAACCAATAAGTGACCATAAAAAGCGTGGAATACTAGAACCATCAACAATAGCATATTTAGGGACAACCCAATTAAACCCATCACTATCGATAAATTTAAATTCATCCATCAATTGCATACGCCGCCCATCACTAAACCACAAAGTAATAAGCTGTCCAATAAAACAATTAATTGGTTTCGGCAACATAAACCACCCCTTTTAGACTACGCATCAATATAATTTCTTTGTCGTGGCGTTCTAGTGTCTTATTTATATATAAAATATCTGTTTTCAGAACTTGAACCGTACCATACGCTGAAATTACATTAGTGAATAAAAGCAGAATAAAAGGAGCCGATTTAGTAAAACTAAAATTGTCACTTCTATCACTATTAGACATTAACTTTCTCTAATATGTATTTTGCACCAATCATTAAGCCACCCATAACAACACTAGTAATAATTGTATACTTAATGTGTGTTTTCAAACCTTTAGTAATCACAATATTTTCCCAGTCAGTAGTTTAATAAGTCTAATTAACTTCATTCCTATATTTCTCCTTTAAAACCCTATCATCTGTCAATATCTCGCCCAGTACATCGGAATAATGTAAGGAATAAGTAATAAACGCCTCTTCGGACATTTTCCAATCTTGACCAAATAAATGGCGTTGCATCATTTCCCAAGAAAAAGATTTAACCCACTGGGCACGTTGTGAACCGTAATACCATTCCCAAAAATCTTTTGATGGCTGGTCTACTGCATTACGTACAATATCTTTTGTTTGCTTATAGGCATAATACCCGTATCCCAATACACCAACCAACAAAAGGTTAGAAAAAAGATTCATATTTCTATTGACTAAATCTAACATCGTTCGATATCTCGGTTATATAATTTCTGGTTTCTCTTGGCATATAATCAAAAGCATCAACACCATGCAAATCCATTACTTTCTTTACATTACCGCGACCCCAGTTATAACTCGCCAAAGCCAAATCCCAATAACCAAAAGCATCATATAATTTGCGTAAATAACCAGCGGCGTATGGTATTGCTTCCTGTGGGTCAAATGGGTCTGTTATTTCAGGATGCCAGCGAGGTACTATTTGTGCAATTCCACGCGCATCACTGCTTTTATTGTGTGCCAGAGGTCTAAAATGACTTTCTTGCTCTAATAATCTGAGCAACAAATTTTTAGGTATCCCTTTTGCTTTTTCCTCACTTCTAATTAAATTCAAATAAGGTGCACTATTTTTGTGTGGTACATAAACACGATTAAAAAAGTTAAAATAAAACATAAAAGCCCCAAGTCCGAGAAAAACAAATTTTAATTTAGGCGGCTTCATGGCTTTCACCATCCTTTCGCAATTCAGTTACCTGCTCCGTTGTTAGTAATTTAGCATTTACTATTTGACCAATCCCAGCAATAAACTTTTTATCGTCCAAATCTACAGAATCACGAAAGTTAAGTTTATTATAAAATATATTTAGTAATGGAACTGTTTTTGATTCTATCGCTAATAATAGCGACATGGGCAAACGCTCATAAAAAGCGCCTTTTGTTATGGTTCTGATAGGTGGTACATCTGGCGTGAAATTACGAAACTTTTTTGTATTTTCACTATATTTTTTAGTGAGTAAAGTTTTATCATCGTATTGTTGCTCTGTAATTTCCACCAAGTTTTTGGGTATATCAGCACCTACCCCAAAACTAAGGTTGGATACTGCCACAACTTCAAGTTCACTATTTAATTGTGCGAAAAATCTAAACATATTCTATAACTTCCCATGAAATATACTGCGTACGAAGTCCGTAACCTTCACATAGTAATGTAGTCGGGTTAGTCAGCCTACACCTAGCATTAAAAGAATAATTAGCGTCTATTTTCAAGCCCACCAATTTAACAAAACTTTTATTTAAATCTACTGCATTAAGGGTCACACTTGTGTTAAATGCGTTACCAGACACATTACCCCTTTGAACACTTTTTATTGGACTTGCGCTTGCTAAAGGTATCATTAGTCATATGCCTCAAAAAGTTGAACAGTTACACCCGTACCAGTACAGGATAATGATTGTTGTGAATTCCATTCAAAAGAGGAATCGGTTGTATAACCAGTGTCCAACACAATTTCACCATTTGGAACTATCACCAAACTTCTACGAGCGGCATTTTCGGGTACTATTGCATTACTACCAGACACCAACATGATTGACTCAAATCTTGAATATTTAGGTAATGTAGATAAAACGGATATCGCGCCATTTAAATCAAGTTGACCGACTAATCTATTATCGGAGATCATGCCAGCCGAAGAAATAACCAATTTTACAGTTACATCAACATTACTATCGTTCCGCACGTAAAAACTAGAAAATTCTTTTGTCTCAAAAGCCAGCCCAGCCTCTATTTCAAAAGTATTTGACCCGCCACTGATATAAGTGGGTTCAATAAATAATATATTGCCCCCACTAGATAGGCAGCGTATAAAATTACCTCGTGCCGTAACTTGTTGAGAAGTTCCGGCGGGTATCACTAAATTTCTATTAACAATCATAATCTATTTCTTCCATTGTAAATATGCAAAACCAGCGGTTAACAACACACCAAAACCACCCGCTAATTTAAGCATATCTTCTCTGCTTTTAGCATCACTAGCAGTTGATAAACTAGCAATCGTTTCTAGTCCAGATTCATTTTGTTTTGATATTTGTCCGGTAGCTTGCATAGTAAATTCTGATATACCATTTAGCATACTTTTTGCGGTTTCCCCGACAAAATTTAACGCTTTGTCAGATTGTGCGACGACTGTATTAACCGCTTGCCCCGCAAAATTCAGACTTTGTGTATTACTGGCTATTAATGCACTTCTATTTTTATCGGCGCTATTAGTAACAGCCGTTAATGATTGCCCAGCAAAATTCAGACTTTGCGTATTAGCAGCGGCTAACGCTTTTTGATTTGCATCTGCTGCTTTTTGTGCTGCTACTGTTTGTGCTTGGTGTGAATCCCGTAAACTTTGTTGGTTAGCCTCAGAACTACCCAATATTTCTTGAATTAATCCGCCAGCGAACATATAACCATCGTCTAGCATATTATCAACACTTGCGCGTTGTTCATCTAAATTCGATAAATTAGCCATATTCAATTCATATTGACGCTCGTTGTTAGCGTCATTTGTACCAAGTACAGAATTAACCAAACCAGCGCCCCAACTCAAAGTGTCGGTGGCCCCATCAAAAACTTTATTTGCACTGTTTTCGCTAGCTTCTAATACACTTTGTGTTAAACCCGCACCAAATTGAAAAGCATCATTGGTATTTTCTTGGTTCGAGTCTAAAAGCGCCATCGTCAAACCACTAGAATATTCCATACTATCCTGTGAATTCTGCGCGCTAGCTGTGATAAATGTATCTGTCAAACCCGCTGAATATTCTAGCGTATCGTTTGCGCTGCCAGCAATAGCCCCAAATGCAGCCTGTGTAACACCCGCACCAAACGACAAAACATTTTCTGTCTGACTACTAGCAAAATCTAACGAGGCAAGATTATTTTTATTTGATTCTTGTTGAGCACCCGCCACATACTCAAAAACATCGGCCTGATTATTTGCGGTATTTTCGTTTGAATTTTCAACAAAACCATCAAGAAAATCATATGCTGCGTTTTGTGAACCAGCGCCATAAAAAAGTGCGTTCTGGGTTGTTCTGTTATTTCCCGCGTTAGTATTCAGCGCCAAATCAATAGCCGCAGAAATTGCGCCACCATCCAAAAATTGATTACCATCACCGGATACAGCCAGCCCGTTGTTATCCCCACCAATACCAAAAGAGGTATTAAAGTTATCGGTTTCGTTGGTAACAGAATTACTCGACCGACTTCTAGAACTAAACAAACCCATTATTTTTTCGCCTTTTTATACAGTAAATACGCAATACCAGCGAGTGCAACATATAAAAGAGTATTATTTTGTTGTGACCCAAAAGAAAGAGAACCACCGTTAAACCCGCCGATAGTATTGGCCCCGCTTTTGGCCTCGCTTGATGTGTTTAAATTCAGGTTTAATGGTGGTAATGGAGGCATATTATAAAACCGCCTTCACTAGTAATATTGCACCAATAATCGCACCGGTAGTCAAAATCACATTTTTATTGATAGAAACACCACCTAGTGAAATATTATTTTGAGTTAACGCTCCCGCAACTGTTTGCACCGCTTCCACTGGTTGTGGCGCACTTGGTGGTATTTGTTCGGTAGGTGTATTTTTTGTGATTTCTTTTTGGATATAACCATCAAGCGAGGTATTCAAACCATTTTGTAAAAACGTTGTCCAATCCATATTTTTGCTCCAAAATTTTAAAAAACTCGCCAGCTATTAACTAGCGAGTAAACCACTTTTAAAAGGGATTAAACTTTTAATGCCGAGATAGTCTCAACCAGTACATTAATTGTACCAGCAGTATTCATATCTAGGCGAAAGCGCAAATCTTGAACATTTGCGGTCGGTAGACCTTCAGAACCGTTGCCGTTTTCAGTCGGGTCATAAACAAAACAATTGGCCTGTGGTACTCGCTGACCCTCTGACTGCAATAACTCATTTTCAGCGCGTGAACGTGAAAATGATATAAAATTATCGCGTTCTACTTCTAGTGAATCAATATCGTCACCCGCAGTAAAGAAGAAAATTCTATTTACTAGTTCGCCTTTCGGTAAATCCGCAATTTCAAAAACACCCGTCTGTGTCGGTGTGTAATTGTATTGTTTGGTTTTTATGATTGCGCCAGTCGGACTTGGTAAATCCTGATGTAATTTTGGTACACCTAGCACCGGACTAGTTGCATCCGCATGTATATCAATTTCAAGCGAAAAAGTGGTAATCGGGTTTGGGTTCATTTCTGAACGTGGCGCGCCTGTACCAATTTTTGTAAATTCTTCACCTGCGCGAGTTCTTAAACCGTGGCGAACCAAGTTTAATACTAATATACCGCTAGTTTCCGCCATACCGTCAAACTGGTTAATTGTATCCAGTTTAACCAAATCACGATAAGTCCGCAAAGTTTCACCGTTGGCAACTAATCGCGCCTCGGTCATTTGTGAAAGTGTCACACCTGAAAATGGTACTAAAATGCGTTCGTAAGATAGGCCAATCGGCAAACGTGAAACGGCGGTCGAACCACCCGCAACACTTTCAAATGATTGGCCTTTTCGTGTAGTTTTTAAGCTCATAGTCTTTTTTTTTCCTAGAAAAAGTTTTTAATGTTAAAATCCAAAATAATCTAAACCCCCACGGTTTAGATTATTTGAAAAATTTATTTCCGCCGTTGGTAATACCAGCGATTTGCGGAACTTGGTTAGCGATAGCCATGACAACCAACACCTTTGCGGCAAATTTCAAATAACCCATGATTTTTTCTTCCTATTCAGTTGATTCAGTTTTTGGGGTTCTGTCCCCGTCCTTTTTATTATTGGCATGATTTTTGTCGGCGGTCAAATCTTTTTCAGCAATTTTTGTACCAAGTTCAGTTTTACTAACGCCGAAACCAACGAGCGCGCCTAATCCAGCAAATAAAATAATCGAGTTCATTTTGTGTTTTCCTTTAGGTTGGTGTAAAAGTTCTGCCATATTTGGCGGTTGTGTATTTTGTCGTGTGCATATATTCGCCCTGCATAAAACCGGTTACACGAGCCAATTCCGGCGAGTTGTAATCTCTAGCATAAATTTTAGCATCATCCAAACTTTGCGCGAACATGAATAAATGTCTGCATTGGTCGCGCAACGTTTTAGGAATTAGCGCGCCTCGCTGAGTAATGTAGTGATTAGAGTGTCCCCAATGCCTACCCTTAATCGCGGTCTTTATTAGGGCTTTATCATTTTCTTGCGCCGCTTCTCCTGATTCATCAAAGAAAACCGCGCAACTTCTAGAACTCCAATATTCATCTAGAAATTCTTCAAAGTTATGTGTTTTAAAATCTGCCACCCATTCGGGGTCGCCCATCGGGTCAAACACTAAAACTCGTTTACCTGCTTTTGAAAATGTACCCGCTAGTTTTTTAGCGAGTCCAGTTTTTCCGCTTTCGGTCATTCCTAATATAAGTGCATGTGCCATAGTTTACGCCTCTAAAATCACGGTTTCTTTTTTCTCGGAATCTTTGCGTATTTGTTCTGCTTTTATATGCGCGTTCGCCTCTTTTGCGCCTTTGCGTTTATTCCACCAAGCGAATACTTTTTTACCGAAAGATTTACCCTTCTTTTGTGTTTCCGGCATAACAAAACGCGGGGCAGCATACGCGCCGATTGCAATGGTTAATCCCATTGCGGGTGAAATTTCAGTTTTACCGGACGATATATAATATTCACTAAATGCCGCCTCCATTGCGGCGGCTTCATCATATCCACCAGATTTTGATGGTGTCCATTCCTCACCACCTAACATACGTCCTAAACTAAAAAGCGCATTGGCTGATATTTTGCCCAAAGCGACACATTGTTGCTTTTCTTGGTCGGATAGTTCTTGCGTGGTTTCGACAACTTGGCCCGAATTTAGCGTTGTATTATTAGGCCCTTGTTCTGTGATACCCTTCTTTTTCACAATCGGTTTGAGCATCAAGATACCTGTTTTTGATATCGTGGGTTCGCCGTCCTTTTTCACTTTGTGCAAATTTGGGTCAAACGGTGTCCCGTTTTTGTCTACTAGGTGTGAATATTGTGATGTAGATTCTATTTGTTTGGTTTCCTCTAGTTCAATTGCGTGATTCTGTACATCACTCATTGAGGAAACCAAATCAGCGCTGATAACGTCTAAGCTGGCGTTATCCGTGGCCTGTGTAGGGTCTACTGTTTTGTGTGGTGGTTTTGGATCAGTAGTTTGCAATTCGGGTTTCTCATTTTCCGTTTTCGCATCAATATTATCTGTTTTCATAATCTTAATTTTGGCCTAGGTTTTGCATAGGTTGGCATTTTGGCAAATAACGAAAATAAAAGCAATAAAAACGAAACTATATATTATTCACGCTATCGAGAAATGCGCGGTTTTGCGGGTTTTTCTTTCAAAAAAGATTTAAGGAGTACCAAAACCGATAAAGATTTCACGCGCGGTGAAAAGAACGCTATAACCCGCGCGTGGCGGGACTATGAGCCAATGCGCGAAAACGTGTTAAACGGGTCGGCGCATATCGTAAAACCCAGACATAAGAAAAACGAATCAAAAACGGCGTATAAAAAAAGACTGACAGCAATCAGAAAAAGTATTAATACTGATTTTAAATACGCGCCATATGTTATTGCGCCCGTTCCGAGGGGTTCAAAAGTAACGTTCACAAAAGATAATAAAATGATTACTCAAAAACCAAACACAACCCCACAAATTTTTTATCAAGAATTAACAACGGACGAAAAAATAGATTTGACGGTTAATGCCAAGGCGGTTATAGAAGACAAACTCGCAAAACATTATGAAGAAAATCCAAGTCACCCACCAAAAATAGTGGGTTTGGGTCGATTCGGTTTTGTTTGGCGTATGACAGGAATTAAAAACATAGAAGATTTAGCCGATGCGTTTGAAAAAACCCACGCTGATTATACGGAACAGGGTAATGATATGACGAATTTTATAACTAACGTTTTGATAGGTGCATAACCATGAAAAAAATATTCGCTACTATTGATTGTGAAACTGACCCATTTAGTGTGAAACAAGGTACAGACATTAAACCGTTTATTTGGGGGATTTATACTGGTAAGGATTATTATAAATTTGATTCTACGTTGGAAATGGTTACTTTCGTTAAAAAGAAAGCATGGAATTTTTTCGCGCATAACGGTGGTAAATTTGATTATATTTTCATGCTGGATTTTATGGGCAGGGTAAATGACGAATACGGCGAAAAGGCACAAACCATAAAAATAATAAACGGTAGGATATCCCGATTTAAAATGGGGCGCGCAACGTTTTATGATTCCTATAATATTTTACCCGTACCACAATCCAAAATGAAAAAAGATGATTTTGAGTATTGGAAACTTGCAAAATCTGTCCGCGCTGCACATATGGCAGAAATTGAGGCTTATTTAAGAAGTGATTGTGTTAATTTGTACGGATTTGTAAAGGCGTTCCACGATAGATTTAACGCCAAAATTACGCTAGCTAGTACTGCTGCGGACCAGTTTGAGATGTTATGCGCGCCGATGCCGAAAAGTAATTTAGAATATCACGAAACATTTAAACCGTTTTATTACGGCGGGAGGGTTACACCGTTTGAAATTGGTATAATAAAAGCAGACAAAACCAAAAACGAAGAAATAAAAATTTATGATATTAATTCCGCGTATCCAACGGCTATGCGCTATAAACATCCTTACGGGACGGGATTAAATAAAAACGTTGTTAATATCGGTGCTTTTCTCCCTGATAATAACGGGGATATCGAGGCGTGTTTTATAGAATTATCATGTGACGTGTTGAGTGTTAACAATTTAAACTATGGTTGTTTCCCTGTACGTAATAAGGATGGTATTGATTTTCCGATAGGTAAAAATACTTTTAAGGTTACTGGATGGGAATATCTAGCTGCGATTAAGACCAATGCAATTAAGGATGCAAAAATATTAAATTGTTGGTGGTTCACTGATTTAATGAGTTTCGAGAAATATGTCGATAATTTTTACGCTGATAAGTTAGCGGCTGAAAGGGCGGGAGACGATGTTGCGCGGTTGTTTGCAAAATTAATGCTAAATAGTCAATATGGAAAATTTTGCCAAGATTCTCGACGATTTATGGATTATAAAATAGTGTCTGCGGAATTAGGGTATAAATTTTTAGAACATGGTAGTGTGAATGGTGAATTGTTTTTAGATATGGAATTAGGCGAAAATGAGGACGGGGAACCAAATGTAATACAAAAATGGACACAAATAAATAGTTACGCAAATGGTATGGTGATGATAGAAGCACCAATAGTTAAAGACCACACAAAGGACGGCAGTTTTTACAATATTGCTACGGGTGCGAGTATAACTGGTTGGGTTCGGGCGTTTATGTGGGAATCTATTTGCAAAGTCGAAAGACCCCTCTATTGTGACACGGACTCTATAGCGTGTTTTAATGGTGATAATTTAGAATTAGGTGATAAATTAGGGCAGTGGGATTGTGAACTCGATGGGGTACATAAAATGGCAATAGCGGGTAAAAAAATGTATGCGGCGTTTGTTACTGGTAAAAAGAGTAAGACAGCGTGTAAGGGTGTGGTTTTGACTGACAAACAAATAGAATCGGTTGCATTGGGTAATGAAGTGCAATATATAAAAGAGTCGCCTGTTTTTAGTATTAAATCTAGTCCTAGGATGCTAACCCGATTTGTTAACAGAAAAGATAAAAAAGACGAAAATGTGAAAAAACGCCTTGCATCTGCTGGGTAACTGCGTAAAATATCAGTTCTTGGAGTTACCAAGACAACCACTTTAAATCACTAATTAGGAAGTAAAATAATATGCCGAATCCAAACGAAGCAGCACAAGTAGTTTTCACACGTACAAAAGAAATCACGTTACCTATCATGAAAATCGCGTGTGACAAAAGTTATTACATTCAACCAACTGCTGCCATGTTTTTAGGTAAAAAGCTCGATGGTGATGATGAGGCAGCAACGTTGCTTAATTGTACAAATCTAGAAACGGGCGAAAGTGTACAAATTGTTGTGCCAAGTGTTCTTAAATCAATTCTTGAAGAATCTTATAAAGAAGATTCATATGTGGGTGTAAATATGGAATTTATCAAAGGTCAAAAGCCCAGTGGCAAGCGTTACCACCCATTTACAGTGTGTGAAGTCTCGGTTGGCTAATACGTAAAACTCACTAGGGGCTATGTTTAGCCCCTTATTTTTGACTTAATTTTGCTAATCCGTGGGGGATTAAAATGAATAAGAAACAAAGAAACCGCACCACCATGCACCAGCTAATTGCTGAAAATACAGCACTAGAATCGGAAAACAACAAACTAAAATCAATTTTAGCCGAAGTAAAGGAGTTCGAACATGCTGAAGCCTCCGCAGCAAATACCAATGTGCAACCTAAAGCTTAGTAAAATAGCGATAGCGATACAAATCATTTTATACGGCTCTTGATTGAGCCGTTTTGTTATAGGAAACAAAACAATGGAAAAACCTAATTTCATGAAAATGCCCTCAGTACCCAAAATAAAAAATAATTTAAGGTATGAGACGTTAGTTGTGGAGGTATCGCCAGAGATAAAGTCGCATACGGCTGTAATGATGGAACGCCTACTAAGTTGTGATTTAGATTCTATGACTACCAAGCAAAATATATGCCAACTTGCACAAATAACGGCTGTTTATGAAATATATAAACTAAAAGTCGAATTACTGAAGCACTAGTTATAGTTAAATATTAAACCCTATAAAATTGTAAGTGTGTTGCCGTTTTGATATTATAGTGGGGCTTTATTTCCTAGATAAAGTGATTTTAAGCCCCCACAACGCCGCGATTGGTTGAACTCTTTTCGCGGCGTTCTCGTATCCTGTGTAAAATGTTTGTTATAGCGGGTTTTGTGGGAAATAAATATTTTGTCTAAAAGTGCGGGTTTTGTTGTACTTTGTGGGTTTTACTGTAGAATGGTTGTTACTGAAGCAAAAGAGACGAAAAAATGAAAATCCGAGTTATTACAAGCCACATGAATACAAGTACAATTTGTCAACGAGTCGTTGAGGCTGATAGTTTTGATGAAGCGAAAGAAATAGTAAAATCTAGTCTTATGTCTTATTCTAATTATAACAAATATGCAATAAAAACAATAAAAGCAGAATTGATTAAATAACAAACCGCCCCGAAAGGGGCTAATTTGGAGTATTTTATGTTACAAATGATGTTACAAACAAAAAACGAATGGAATTTAGTTGGGATTGACCTTTTAAGGGTCGCGGATGGCAAAGTAGTGTTGTTGGTTATTCTTACAACTGATGAAAAAGAGACAAAAATTATTAAACGGGAGGAATTTTGTAATTATGATGTGGCTTTGGATTTTTATATGTCAGAAAAACACACTAAATGGGATAATGGTTATTTGGTGGTTCAAAAGTCTGATGTGGATTATAGGTAATATGGATATTAAACCAGAATTAGTTGTGGAAATTTTAGAGGTCGTGGAAACGTCCTATATGGCCTTACTTTTACAACATGTGGAATTAGTAAAGCGCATTATCACAGAGAAAGACGATTATAAGAAAATGTTTTTAAAAGACCAAATAATTGTTTTAGATGAAAAGTTACTACCTGTTAAGGTTCTACTGGATAAGGTGTATAAATTATGAATAATAAAGAATATAAACATTTGTGTTATTTGCGTAACAGAATACCAGTGGAATACGAATGGTTTT
>Ga0307984_1001066_pt1 | contig 11603 bp, 14 predicted proteins | sample EllFjometageno78_FD_203169 | JGI IMG/M metagenome (GOLD analysis project Ga0307984, IMG submission 203169) | Marine microbial communities from Ellis Fjord, Antarctic Ocean - #78 | ecosystem: Environmental > Aquatic > Marine > Unclassified | place: Southern Ocean | collected 2014-10-09 | reverse complement strand
TAGGATACTACGTCAAGGTAGTTATCCATTTCTTTTTGATAATTGTAAAAGTATTTTATAGTTCTAAGTGTTTCGTTAAAGACCATCTTAGTATTGAACCCAGGCTGTACTATATAGTACGTGTGAGTATCCTTTCTATTAGTCTTACTGTAGAACCATTTCAATGTTTTTGTATACCCATCAGGATGAGTGACAATGTGGAAGTCTTGGAATATTAAGAAAGAAGTAGAGTCTTTCGTAGTTATTTCACAATGCTTCATTTGTGCTAATGATATTAGCGGTAGCATACACAATGCTATTAGTATTGATTTCATATTTATTTATTTATAAGTGCCCTCCATATCCTCCTTCTGCTTCAAATCTCCATTCGCTTTCAGATTTTATTTCATTCCACTCTCCAGTTTCCATTCCCATTCCAAACTCATATTTTGAGGTTGCATGTTTTTCATCCATATCTTCACTCCATAAGTACTCATTATCAATCAGCCACTCTTGAACATCTACATCTTTAGGTACTTCAATTTCTATCTCTGTGAACTTATGATAGACTGATCGTTGTTGAATTTTTACTTTCATTTCTATATTATTTTTGTTTAGATTAGTTAAAAAAAAGAGATGAGCAGAATCTGACCGTCAACCAGCAAAATTGCTGTTAGCGCGTTGACTATTTAATAGCGCCTCACATGGCATTGTTTGGGCTATTCTTATATTCACTCATCTCTTTTATGAAAAGGAAGGGAGTAGTAATAACAGCAAATTTTAGTTATCATTCCGTGGCCACACGCTCCTACTCCCAACCTATTTTATTATATTTGTGAAGCTAATGCTCTAATCTGTTGAGGACTAAGGCTGTTAGCTATTGTGTTTCTTTTGTTCTTGAATCTTGCTCTATGTTTATTGAAGGCATTTATGACTTTCCAATACCTAGCGATATACTTTCTTCTCTTAGGATTGTAGTCTTCATTAGACATCTTAACTCTTTTCATGAGTTCATTATATGTAGGCAATGTTCTTTGTGTACCAGATAGGTACGTGATAGTCATATTATCTACATCTGTTATTATCCAGTCTGCATATCTCTTTCTAAAAGAAGCATGAGCTAGCTGGTATTTTGTTACTTGTCCAGACTTAGAGTCTAGTAGTTTTTTTAAATCATTAAGATATTCTGTAGTGATTTCGTAAGTTTCTTTTTTCATGTTAAAAGTATTGGTTAATGTTATGGATAATAGTAAAAAAGGAAGCGACTAAGCGCTTTCTCTTTTGTTAAGGAATAGTATACCTCTCTACCCGTTCTGGTAGTTAACAGGATAGTTAATTTTAAAGCAGTCTCTGCTTCCTGAAAGAGGAGAGTGTGCACACTCCATTCATTACTCTTTATTGTATATCTTCATCACTAGGTGCTGGTGTCATAGCTGTGAACAGGGAGAATAATACTCCTGCTACCACTGCTGTTGCCAGACCACTGAATGTACCAATGAACAATATTGGTAGTAGTAGTGTGAATACTATGTCCCAAAATGTCTGTGTTTTAACCAACCTTCTCCTACCGATGGCTTTATATACTATGATATAATAACCAACGGCAGCGAAGAATGATATTGCTAGTATGCTCATTAGAATGGCATTGCTTCTAGCGTTTGAGCTAGTTCAGCTTTAGCTGCTTGCTGAGGATTGTAGTCGTTATGACTCATACTGTGAGTATACTTACTACCTTCTTTGTTACTCCATACATCTGTCTTAACATAACCTTTGTCATCAACATTGTCTTTCATCCAGTTACAAAACTGTCTTGCATTGAAGTTAATCTTAATTACTGAACTACCATTTTCGAAGGTATGTTCTTTAATAAATACACCATCAGCAAAGTTAATTGCTTTCTTAGTTGGTGCTACTGTTACTACATGTTTACCTGTTACTGATTTCTTAGCTTTCTTAGCCATAGTTTTAATTATTTAATTTATACTAGTTTAATTGTTATAGTTAATAGTAAAAAAGGAGGAGCGTTAGCTCCGACCTATTTAGTTAATGAGGCTGTTCATCATTAGAATCATACTCAGATACTTTATATTCTCCTGAGTCTATTTTATCTTGAATTGTTTCCCAATGCTTATGTTCTAACTGATGGAAATGTATAATATTAAAGAATGAGCTATTTTCTAATTTATCATATGTTTCAGGCATTAATGTTTTTACGTGTAACACAGCTTCCTCATAAGCTTTTATTTCTTCTTTTAAGTAATAGATAGCTGATTCTGCTTTTTGCAGTTTAATCTCTATCTCTGTAATGTGTTCTAATCCTTGATTATCCATATCTTTATTTAGTTTAATTAATACTTATAATAAATAGTAAAAAAGGAAGGGCGTTAGCCCGACCTGTTAGTAGTTGTGGAAGTATAGCATATTGAATGTATCAATAGACTTGTAGTATAGGTTAATGATATTACTTACCATGGTATATCATCTATACAGTCAACTTCAAAGCATGTAGACCAGTCAGCTATATCTCCATTCTTATCGAATGAACCCATAACTATGTCTGTTAATGCTTGTTCTTTAGCTATCATTGCTAAAGGTTTTACATACCTTGTATGATATGTAGGTGTATCCATTGTAATTAATGTAGTACATTGTGTGCACTCTGATACATTGTGGCTTAATTGAAAGCCTGTTGTGTTGCCGCATTGGCAATCGATGTCAGTGGTTTCTATTGTTCCCATTATATAAAGTTTAATTAATACTTATATATAATAGTAAAGCATAGTATAAATATATGCAGAGCAATTAGATTGATATTAAATATGTGAGTGAAACGAACACAGTATTGATGAGAGATAGGCGAGCAGTGCGAAGCACATATATGCGAGCTATACTGTAGTTAATTTATCTTTTTGTAAACATAATATAAGGAGTATATGTAAATCTGCTAACATAAGGGGACAAGCACCTATATGTTTATAGATATAATACTGTAGTTATACTCTTAATAGTTGTGTATGCATATAATTCAATCACCTAAATACTTAGTATATTATGTATTAGTTAATAAAACAGTTGTAGGACTTGACATTGTCATTTAAATTGTATAACTTCGCACCTAATTATATGTATTACTTATTAATCATCTAAATACATTATATAGTTATATATAATACCTATTATAGTGTTAATGTTTAATAAATGATTGATAATCAACAGTTTATATATTAATAGTGTTAGTATAACCTATTATAGTGTTTAAATATAGTTCATTAGACTGTATCACACTGACACTTATATCCGCAATAACTATACATTTTTCACAGATATTAGTAAAAAGAAGAGACATATAGTCTCAACTTGTATAGTATTAGAATGGTTTGTTCCTGTTTTTATACTTATCTATTACATTGTTGACATCTTCTGTACACTTAGTAGTGTTGAATGAGCCATATGTAAATAGTAGGTAAGCAATAATAGTTGTAATGATAATAGTTAGCATAGTATATGTATGTATTAATTAATAGTTATTGTAAATAGTAAAAGGAAAACTAGGGGAGGGTGTCCAAAGTTTTGAAAAGGGGATGGGGATTTAGGCATATAGTATAACTCCCTCACTAAAATAAAAAATATTAATAATAACCATACTCACTCATAAATAAAAAAAAATAAATAAAATTATGTATCTTTGTGAAAACTAACACCAATAATTATGTATACAGGAAATCAGACACAAGAAGCAAAGAACTTAAGTAAGTTATTAGAAGATACAAGTGATAGCCCAATAGTAGGTAATAAGCCACGTCCTAATGTTCCAGGAGGTCCTTTAGTGGAGGAGTGGCAAAAGAATCCATATAAATCTCACGAACAATCTTCTTGGTTTAATCCTACTGGATATGCTACAGACTATTATTCTAATCTTAATAATGCTGGTGGTTATGGTGGTGGTATGCAAGATGTGTCAGTGCCAAAAGGTGCTGGTGGTACAGGAGGAGGATCTGAAGATACTATGGGTAATATGGATGCTAATCAATTGCTTGAATTAAATCCTTATCTATCTAAGAACGTTACATCTTTTGGTCATGGAGGTATGTTTGGTGAGTTTGCAAGACAATATGATAATGGAGGTGTTATACCTCAACCACAACAACAAGTGATGCAACAACCACAACCACAGGTAATGCCACAGCAAACAGAGTCATATGCAAAACAAGCCACTGATATGATAGCTTTAGCTCAGTTAGAAGCATTTGGAAAGAAGTTTGCTTCACAATTACCACAAGGACAATTACCACAGGCTAATAATGGAATGAAAATGAGAAAATACACACAAGGAGGGAGATTCTAATGGGAGAAATCGGACTAGAAGAGATGCTACAACTTCTCTCTAAAGAGAAAGGGGGTACGTCTAAACAATATAATCAGCTAATGGACTACATCTCTTTTCATGAGACGGGTCCAGCTCAGAGAATGAGTGGTGATGCTAAACAAAAAGGAGGAGGTCCTGGTAGAGGATTGTTTCAATTTGAAGTGGGAGATGGAATGGGGGGTAATATAGCAGTTAATAGAACTCATGCTTACTTAACGAGAAATAAAAAAGATATACCTGTCTGGTTAGATAAGATGTGGGATTCGAAAAAAAGTGCCGATGTTAGTAGTTTAAGTGCTGAGCAACAAAAAATGTTATTCTTAGGATATCACAGAGAGCATCCTTCATCTAATTTTAGTAAGGTATGGTCTGGTGAACAATCTACAAAGGATTTCTGGTTAAAGAATCACTGGGCTGGTTCAGGATCTTCTGATAAAGAAACAATACAAGCTAAGTCTGATTTATTTAATAAAAGTATGATAGCTAAAGATTCAGTTGATGCTATAAACTTAAGAAAGCAGGAACTATTTTCTATACAAGACAAGGTTCCTTTTCAATCAGCATCTAATGATATTAATAATGTTCCTGATATACAGGGTATATTGAGTAAGATATTTGGAGCACAAACATCATCTTTAATAAAATGAGAGAAGTAAACGGGGAACAAGGCAGAGTGTATAGTGTAGATGATAAATTCTTTTTAGAAAAGGTTTATGATGAGCTAGACGAGTTGATAGAAGACGAGAAGTTTATAAAAGCCAAATGCAGGAAGAATGGTTTTAATGTTCTAGAATCTTCTTGGTGTGTAAAGGATAATCCCACATATCTTATAGATCAGTTATTCGAATCAGATTATAACTCTAACTTCATAAGTCCTATAATTTTTTTATTTAAACTAACACTAAAGTACAAATAATGTATTTATTAAAGCTAAACAGGAAGGGAGACATATTTAAAGACGATGACGGCACCACGGGAGTACCTGAATTTCTTACACTCATTAAGAAAGAAAAATTCGGGCCTACGGCCCTCAAGTGGGTGGCTCTGGTCAGCGACTACGAAAGCCCTTATAGGCATTATATTGAAGGGGAGAGAATCAAAGCTGTTTCTAAAGACTTATACGATACATTTAATTGGAAAGGAGCTAAGGATGTTTCTGTGATGGCTGCATGTGCAAAATACACTGAACTACAATTCGATCCTTTAGATGAACAGCTTATAGCTTTTAATAATAAGATTAATCAGTTTACAGCTCTTATAGACGGGATGCACTTAGATGAGGAGAATGCAGAACTATTACAGAAGCTAATGATTGGGGTTGAGAAGATATTAAAGACAAGACAATCCTTATTAGACGCTATTGATCGAAGGGGTGAGAGACAGAAGATAGTTGGTAATAAGGGACTATCCTTTTTAGAAAGAAGGAAGGAAATAAAAGAAATGTAATGGCTGAAAAGAAGAACAAACACGATTTAGACTATCTATTTAAGAGATATACTAAGTTTTATAAGATGGCTGACTTGAAAAGAGCTGATGAATATAATGACTTAGCCATTAAACTACATGGTGTAGACTTGGGAGACAAGTATCATGCTAAGCAAGAAAAAAGAGAGAAAAAGAATGGAGCATTTGGACTGGGAAAAACAAAGAGACTAAGATATGGGTAAGATAAAATTTGATCCACAGAGATATCGTCCTATACCAAACGTAGGACATCCTGAATTAAATCCTGACTCTGTAGCTTATCAAGAGTATTGGGCTCAAGAGACTGATAGATGTTTGAATGGTTTTAAACCTAAAGGGCTTAATAAGATTTCGGGTAAGTATTATTTCTACCTTAATTACTATATGATCTTAGGTAATGATGGAACGTCTGGTAATCGTAAGAACTTAATACATCCTTGGTACAGAACTATGGATCATGAGTATTTTGATACTATAGAATTATGTAAAGAGGAAGGAAAAGGCATGATTGTTATTAAAGCTAGGGATAAGGGATTCTCTTATATGAACTCTGGAGCTGTAGCTCATGAATATACATTCTATCCTTTTAATGACGTTGGTGTAGCTGCAGGATTACAAGTTACAGCAGACGCATTCTTTGATAAGACTAGAAAAGGACTTAATGGTATACATCCAAACTTTAAACACTCAGTATTAAAAGACACTGATGGTATAATGAGATCTGGATATAAACAGAAGAATAAGGATGGTAAGTGGGAAGTAGGTGGTTATCAGTCTAATATCATATGTAGAACAATGGATAATCCAGAAGTCTTTAAAGGAGAAAGGGTTTCGTTGATGATATTTGAAGAAGCTGGGGAATTTAAGAAACTCAAGAACGCATACATGTCATCTAAAGCTTGCTTTATGGATGGTGATGTTCAATTTGGTGTACCTATTGTCGGTGGTACTGGTGGTGATATATCTAAAGCATCTAAAGATTTTATGGATATGTATTATAGTCATGATGCTTATAATCTAATCCCTATGTTTATTCCAGCATCAAAAGCTTACTATGGGTTCTTTGATATTAACACTGGAGCTGAAGACGAGAAAGGAGCTAGAGAAAAACTTATAACAGATAGAGAGAGTATACAGAAATCTGGAGATAACGAAGCATATAACTTACACATACAAAATTACCCATTAACTGTAGAGGAAGCATTCCTTAATACACACTCAGCAAGATTTGATATTGCATTAATAAACGCACAGAGATCGAGGATACTTTCAAGTAAAGATAATAGAAGTCAAATACAAAGTGGCTTCTTAGATTGGCAATTAGGAGAAGGAGATCCTGTAGTAACATGGAGGCCTCATCCAACTGGTCCTTTTAAAATATTAGCTCATCCTGAGAAGGAATATAAGCATTTAGACATAGGTGGAATTGATTCTTATGACCAAGATCAAGCTGGAGCCTCAGATTCCTTGGGTAGTGCGATAATTTATCGTAGATTTGCAAACACAGATATGCCAAGTGATTACGTGGTGGCTGAATACACTGATAGACCTAAGAAGAAGGAAGATTTTTGGGATGGCTGCCTGAAATTAGCGGTGTACTATAACGCTAAGATGTTGGTGGAATATACAAAGATAGGTATTTTAGATTACTTTAAGCGCATGAATGCATTGAAGTACTTAAAGGAAAAACCAGAGTCTGCACATAACCCTGGAACGAAAACTAAAAATACATATGGTGTGCATATGAATAAGCAAGTAAAGGCACTATTAGAAGATTTAATAGATGACTACTTAAGAGAAAGCGTTCAAGATATATGGTTTATAGACTTGATAGATGAACTTGCTAATTATGGATTACAAAATACGGATCGTGCTATGGCGTTTGGCCTTTGTTTGATTCATAATATTGACAATTATAGGATGAAAGCGTCTATAAGGGAGAAAGTAGAAGATATGGGATTTAAATATTATAAAATGGGGTACAACGGAACTCCGATAGAAATAAAATAAAACTATGGCTAAAAAATACACATCAATGCCTTCGATGGTAGTTGGAGACAAAGACAAGAATAACGAATGGTGCGAGCAAGTTCTCGATGCTATAGTAAGTTATATGGGTACTGATGGAGGGTCGTATGCCTCTTCAAGAGCTAAGGATATTAAAAACTATCAAGTATATAATGGTTCAATAAACCAATCTGACTATAAGTATATTACAGAGCAGTATGGGTTAACATATCCAGCCAGACTAGTTAACTACCCTATTATCACTCCAAAGATCGACCTATTAATTGGAGAGGAGTTAAGAAGACCTATCGATATGAAGGTAACTACAGTGAATAAATCTGCTGTAATCAGAAAGCATGATCATAAGGTGGGGTTGATGATGAAATCATTACTTGATGAGTTTCATGCTGAGATGAAGGAAACAATGAAGATAGATGTCAAGGAACAAGGACAGGGAATCCCTGTACCTGAAGATATTGAGACTTATATGAAGTATAACTATCGCGAGATGATAGAAGAAACTACTCAGGACGGATTAGAATACCTATCTAATAGATATAATCTTAGAGATGTATTTAAAGAAGGATTTAGAGATTTACTTGTAACTGCAAAAGAATTTCATAAAGTAAACATACAAAATGGAGACCCATATGTAAGAAGAGTGGATCCTAGAAATATAATATTCGATACATCTTCTCATTCAGATTACTTAGACGATTGTTCTTGGGTGGGGGAAGAGAGATGGCTTTCTGTTAATGAGATTAATGACGAATTTAAAGAAGGATTAACTACTGAGAATTTATTAGAGCTTGATAAGATGCGTAATGTATATGCTGGTGGCGATATGAATAACTATAACTCTGGCTTTGAATGGGTGGATGCTGGACATGGTAAAGAAACTAGAATAAGAGTGGTAACTGCTGAATGGAAATCACTAAGAAGTATTAAGTTTAAATTATCAGAAAATAAGTATGATCCTGCAAGACCATTTAGAAAGATGGTAAAAGATACTTATAGAAAAAGAAAAGGTGATAAGATCGAAAACAAATGGGTGGATGATATTTGGGAGGCTACTAAGATAGGTGGTAAGATTCTAGTTAACGCTAGACGAAGAGATAATCAAGTGAGAAGCGTAGATGATCCAGGAAAAACTCCATTATCTTATGTAGGTTGTGTAAAAGGTAATACTACAGGTTCTCCTGCTTCTATTATCGACTTATTAGATAACGTGCAAATGCTTTATAATATTGTTGTCTACCAAATAGAACTTGCTATGGCTCGTTCAGGTGGTAAGGCTGTAGTATATGATGTAGCTCAATTACCAACTAATGTAGGTATGGATATTCAACAAGTTCTTTATCACTTAAAGACAGACGGTATTATACCAATTAATTCTAAAGACGAGGGTAATCAAATGAGTTCGTTTAATCAATTCCAACAAATTGACTTTACTTTATCCCAATCTGTACAGCAATTAATTAACCTTAAGGTGATGCTAGAGGATATGGCTGGGCAAATATCTGGTGTAACTAAACAAAGAGAAGGTGCTGTAGAGAAGTATGAGTATGTAGGTAATGTACAGAGAAGTGTAATGCAATCATCTACAATTACTGAAAGCTGGTTCTATTCTCATGCTGAAGTTAAGCAAAGAATCTTAGAAAGATTATGTAATCTTATGAAGGTTGCTTGGGCTGGAGGAAAGAAAGCTGGAATGATATTAGGTGATGGTGCTTATAAATTCTTAAACGTAATGCCAGACATTGCCTTACAAGACTTTGGTGTTTATGTAGGTGATAGTGGTAAGGACGATGCTATGAAGCAAGTTGTACAGCAATTATCTCAAGCTGCATTACAAGCTGGAAGTGTAGATCTATTAGGTGTTGTTAAAGTACTTAGAGCAGATACAATGACTGAGGCTGAGAAAGTATTAGAACAAGCTATGGATGAAATGAAAAAACAACAAGAAGCTGCAATGGAACAGCAAATGCAACAACAACAAGCTGCTGCCGAACAGGAGAAAGCTAAATTTGAAGCTGAAGCTCAACTTAAACAAATGGATAATGAGGCTAAACTACAAGTTGCTCAAATTGCTGCAGAGTCTAGACTTGAGGTGGCTAAGCTACAAGCTCAAGTGGACAGAGATCTTCATGATACTAAAGAGAGAAACGAAATGGATAAAAAAGCTGCTGATTATTATATAGAAAGAAAAAATAAGCAAGACGAGTCGGAGCAGAAGGCTGTCGGACAGAAGCAAGCTGATAATAAAAAAGCTGGAACATCCACAACGTCAGACGATTTAAAAAGAGCAGCACAGAAGTTATAATAAATAATTCGTATATTTGCAAATCACGGGGAGTATTAATTTAAATAAAATAAAATGTCAAAAGAAGAGTCGAAGTTAGTAGAAGAGGTTGTAGATACAACCGAAACTACGGAGGTAAAAGATGAATTTAATCCATTAGCATTTTCAGAAGATGTTTATGGGGAGATTGGAGCCACAACAGAAGCACTAACCAAAGATGCAGATTCAGAAGAAGTGGAAGGTACAGAAACCACTGAAGAAGACCAGGCAGATGGTTGGGGTTGGGATTCTGAGAAAAAAGAAGAAGAAGAGGAAACTAAAACAGAAGAAGAATACAATTGGGAAGATGAAGAAGAAGCTAAGGTTGTAGACGCTGTAGAAAAACCAGCTGATGGATTAAGCTGGAGTGATGTAGGTAGTGAATTAGGATTAGAGGTAAACTCTAAAGAAGAGTTCTTAAAAACTATCAATGCTTACGCTGAATCAATGCAGCAGCAACAAGCTCCTGCTAATAATCAAATCACTGAACTAAGAAATTACTTATCTTTTAGTGATAGAGATTTAGTAGCAGAAGAATTAAAGGCTGATGGCATAGAAGCTTCAGATATTGAAGACTCATTAGACAAGCTAGAAGATTCTGGTATGATGAAGATGAAGGCTAAGAGTATTAGAAGAGTTATAGGTAATTCTATAGATCAACAAACATCTCAAGCTAAGAATGAGAAAGAACAAACTCAAAAGACTCAACAGAAACAAGCTACAGAAGCAAAGCAAAATTTAAAGAAAGAAATCAAGAACATGGATCAATTCATGGGAGGGAAAGTAACAAAGAAACAGAAGGAAGAAGTTTATCGCTACGCTACAGGTAGTATGATGAAGGATATATATGCAGATCACGCCAATGTTGCTGATGTCGCTATGTTCATGTTATACCGCACGCAAATCGAAAAGATTCTTCGTTCTCAAGGTTTAGAAGACGGTAAGGCATCTATTATGAATAGTATTGTTTCACCTAATCTAAACACTGGAAAAAGCAAGTCTAACTTCAAAGTGAAGTCAGGTACGTTTGATCCAAAAGCGTTCATGAACGAGTAAGTCTAAAAAAAGTAAGTCAAAGACTGCTAAAGGTTGAAAGTTAATTGAGCAAACAATAAAAATGTTTAATTAATAAAAAAAAATTTAAAATTATGGCCGTAACTTCAACGGGTACATATGGAAAAGGAACAACAGCTGCGAATGCACTTAACGCAAACTTGTTGCAACATCCAGAAATCGCAAGAACTTTAATATCTCTTTACCCAAGATATTCAATGACATATCTTTTAGAAAGAACTAGAAGAATGGCAAGTGAAAAAGTTTTAGGAGACAATTCTTATGAATGGAAAGTAATGAATCGTCTTAATAGAAAAACAATGGTAGAAACTGTTGGTACTCCTGCTGGAGGATCTGGTGGTGGTGCTTGTGCTGCTGGTGTTAAAATACCAG
>Ga0307984_1001065_pt1 | contig 11621 bp, 9 predicted proteins | sample EllFjometageno78_FD_203169 | JGI IMG/M metagenome (GOLD analysis project Ga0307984, IMG submission 203169) | Marine microbial communities from Ellis Fjord, Antarctic Ocean - #78 | ecosystem: Environmental > Aquatic > Marine > Unclassified | place: Southern Ocean | collected 2014-10-09 | reverse complement strand
CACCATTAGATTGGTGTCTGAGATTCTAGAATCAAATGGTTCATCTTCTATGGCCACAGTATGTGCAGGAACTCTTGCTCTGATGGATGGTGGTATTAAAATTAAGGCCCCAGTTTCAGGTATTGCTATGGGATTGATTACTGACAAGGAATCTGGCAAGTATGCAATTCTCAGTGATATCCTTGGAGATGAAGATCACCTAGGAGATATGGACTTTAAAATCACGGGTACTGAAGATGGTATCACCGCTTGTCAAATGGATATGAAGATCCAGGGGATAGGTATGGATGTTCTTAGAGAAGCTTTAGAGCAAGCTCGCGAAGGTCGTCATCATATTCGTCGTGAAATGCTTAAGGTTCTAGACAAGCCACGTGAAGATTTCAAAGAGCACGCTCCAAGAATCGTTGCTTTCAACGTTCCTGCAGATGCTATCGGTGCAATTATTGGACCTGGAGGAAAAATCATTCAGGAACTTCAAGCAGATACAAATACAAACATTTCTATCGAAGATATTGATGGAGAAGGTCGTGTTGAGGTTGCTGCTTCAGATAAAGCTTCAATCGAAGATGCTGTTGCCCGCATTAAGCAGATAGCTTTCCCTCCAACTGTTGAAATAGGTGAAATTTATGAAGGAAAGGTGAAGACAATCATGCCTTATGGTGCCTTTGTTGAAGTTCTTCCTGGTATAGATGGTTTGTTACACGTAAGTGAACTTGAATGGAAACGTGTAGACAATGTTGAGGATGTCCTTAAGGAAGGAGAAAAAGTGAAGTTTAAAGTTGTAGGACGTGATCCGAAAACGGGTAAGATTAAGTTGAGCCGTAAAGCGATTCTTGACAAACCTGAAGGATTTGTTGAGCCAGCTGAAAGACCACGTCGTGATCGAGGAGACCGAGGAGATAGAGGTGATCGTCGTGAAAGAAGAGATCGTGATTAATAAGCCGTGAATTTGAAAGACGAAAGTCCTTCAATTTTGCGTTATAAAGTATTGTTTGGCATTAAGTATAAATAAAGCACATGAGGCAGCTAAAAATAACGAAACAAGTCACCAATAGGGAGACCGCGTCGCTAGATAAATACCTCCAAGAAATCGGTCGAGTTGATTTGATTACCGCGGAAGAAGAGGTTGAATTAGCGCGTAAGATTAAAGCTGGAGATCAAGCTGCTCTTGAGAAACTGACAAAAGCTAATTTACGTTTCGTTGTCTCTGTATCTAAACAATATCAAAACCAAGGTCTTTCTCTTCCTGACTTAATTAATGAAGGAAACCTAGGTCTTATTAAAGCAGCACAACGTTTTGATGAAACCCGTGGATTTAAATTTATTTCATATGCTGTTTGGTGGATTCGTCAAAGTATTCTTCAAGCCCTTGCTGAGCAGAGTAGAATAGTTCGTCTTCCTCTTAACAAGATTGGATCGATCAATAAGATTAACAAAGCTTTTGCGCGTCTTGAGCAAGAATTCGAAAGACCTCCTACCGCGGTAGAGCTAGCGGAATCTCTTGATATGACTTTAGACGAAGTGAAGCAGTCTTTGAAGAATGCTGGCCGTCACGTCAGTATGGACGCTCCGCTTAAAGAAGGTGACGAGAGTTCTAGTACGATGTATGATGTACTTCGTTTAGGCGATTCTCCTTCACCTGATGATGATTTAATGACTGAAAGCTTGCGCAAAGAGATTGAACGATCTCTTCGCACGCTAACTCCTCGTGAAGCAGATGTTATTCGTCTTTATTTCGGCCTTAATGGAGAACATCCTATGACGCTTGAAGAAATCGGAGAACGATTTGATTTGACGCGTGAACGTGTCCGCCAAATTAAAGAGAAGGCGATACGAAGACTTAAACACACCAGTAGAAGTAGAATTCTTAAAGGATATCTGGGATAGTACGCTTGTACTTGACTACCGAATATTTCTTAAGTGTGTATCCTATTTTTAGACCTAAAGTAAAGAGGGTCATATTTGCATCATGAGTAAGATCGTTGCCTATATATATTTATCTGTCGTAGTCATATTTTTGTTTACGCTCAATGGGTGTACAAAAATCAACTATACGTCTGACCCTTATTCACTGTTAGAGTTTTCTGACGACACTCTTTTATTCGATTCAGTTTTCACAACGATTGGGTCTGTAAGCTATTACCTGTCTGTCAAAAACCCTCATGATGAAGCTTTGTTAATAGACAGAATTCAGCTGGAGGATGGATTGGGAAGTGATTATAGAATAAATATTGACGGTCAAGGAATTGATGAGTTTGGGGATCCATTAACGCAACTTCAAGATGTGACAATATTACCTCATGACAGTCTATATATTTTCGTTGAGGTTACTGTAGACCCCACAAGTAGTACATCGGCATTTATTAATAAGGACAGAATTAGATTTAGGACAAATGGATCCGATCAATTTGTGGTCTTAATCGCTTATGGAAGAAATGCTGAATTTCATCACCAACCAGGAAATTGGTTCGATTCAAGTAATCCTCCCGATAATATTTTAGAATGTGATGAAATATGGAGTAGTGATTTACCTCACGTTATTTATGGACCTATTCGAGTAAAACCAGGTTGTTCTTTGACCATAGAAGCAGGCGCAGAAGTTTATGTACATCCAGGAAGTGGGATTTGGGTGCAGGGAGGGAGCATACATATAGAAGGTACTTTGCAAGACAAGGTTGTTTTTCAAGGAGACAGACTTGAAGATTCATATTCAAATTATCCTGGACAATGGGGGCTTGAATTTCCAATTGAGTTTCAATATGAAGGGGAGAATGTATATTATACTGTAAGTAGAGGAGGTGTTTGGCTTGACCGATCTGCGAATTCTTCAATAAACCACGCTGTGTTTAAAAATGGTACAGTAGGCCTTTGGGTGGATAGCGTAGCTGTGGGTTCCGATTTCGCTTTGAATATATCTAATTCTGAAATTTCAAACATGTCCTCTGTTGGATTGCTTTCTCAAGGAGGTTTTATTAGAGGCGTGAATAATTTATTTACTGATTGCGGGGAGACATGTGGCGCTTTTACTTTGGGAGGTAAAATCGTAATGCACCTTTCTACTTTTGCGAATTATTGGTCCAATGGTTCTTTTAGACAAGGAGCATCTGTATTTGTAAGTGATTGGTATGAGAGTGCTGGAAGTATTATACAACATAGGCCATTTCATTCCGCAACTGAGTTTCAAAATTGTATTGTGTGGGGGAATAATGCTCCTTTAGATGATTTTGATGAGCTTGTTTCAAGCATATTGGACCCCAGTTATTATTCAGTCGAAATCTTTAAGTCTTGTGCCTTAGATGTTGAGGATCAAGATTTTCCTTATAATCTTTTAGATTCGGATTGCACATTGGATCAGGCACCTCCATTCCAATCAGAATTAAACAGAAATTTCAGACTTGAAGGAAACAGTACGATTTGGAATGGAGTCTCGTCGATACCTCCTTTTGAAGCTACTGATGTATCCACTGATTTAGATGGATACCCGAGATCTACATTTAGTCCTGACAAAGGATGTTTTGAGAGACAATAGTCATTTTCACGGGTTCATGTTTTATGTTTGTTCAAAATGTTCACAAACTTGAAGGAAACTTATTGAACTCATGTGCGTATCTACAAGAGAATTTCTGCAACTTCACATTTGATGACAACTGGTATATTAGACGCACTCACCCAACTCTTCGCTCTGTTTGCGTCAGGCAGAACGGAGAAGGAAGAATTAATAGGTAGGCAAACAGCTAGCCGATATCTGCGTGGTCGATTGTCAAAGAAAGTTGTCGATCATTATTTGGGGAGATATGATGATCATTTAAATACGTTTCAGCTAAAAAACAACAGCGGAGAATTGCCTGAAGCAAAACGACTTGCCAGACTGTCTACGAAGCTTCTCCGTACTTGTGAAAACATTAACAAAGAATTGGCTCACAGAGATAAATGTATTGTTTATCTCAGACTACTTGAATTTGTAAAGGTCACGAATGTTCATGTGAATTCGGTTGAATTCCTGAATGCTGTGAGTGCGTCTTTTTTGTTGAATCAGAAAGATGTTTCAGGTATTCATTCATTGGTGAATACAGATGCTCCATTAATTGATGCAATAGAAGGAAGCTTTGTTCTCTCTGATGTAAATGACTCACACGATTCTAATGGTGAGACGGGAAAACTAATAGGGTATAAACTCTCAAATGAGACCTTATTTCTTGTCAGGTGTTTTGGTGACAATACTGTTTATTTAAACAGCCAGTTAATCCCCAGCGGTACTGTAGCCATTATGGTTCCCGGTTCGGTGTTAAAGGGTGTCAATGAATCAAGGGTTTTCTTCAGCGATTTGGTGAGACAATTTATTGACAGTCCCGAACTACCGAAAATATCTTTCACTGCGCAAGACGTTTCGCATTATTTCAGCTTCCCCAAAGACCAAGCGTTACATCAATTTAATATCTCAGAGAGAGAGGGGAATTTGGTGGGAATTATGGGAGGCAGCGGATCCGGCAAGTCAACTCTTTTAAATGTCTTAAATGGCACCATTAAGCCCACCTTTGGGAAGGTGTTACTCAATGGCATTGATATACATCTTGATGCGGAGTTAATACAAGGAACAATAGGGCATATAGGGCAAGAGGATTCTTTGATCTCAGAACTAACAGTGCGCCAAAATCTTCGCTATAGTGCACAACTCACATTTGGAAAACTTACTGACCTTGCGATTGATGAGAAAGTTGACTCAACGCTACAAAGCTTAGGGCTTTGGGAGACAAAAGATCTGAGAGTAGGGTCAGTCCTAGATAAAACAATCTCTGGAGGACAAAGAAAGCGTCTTAATATTGCCTTAGAGCTAATTAGAGAACCTCTTGTTCTTTTCGTTGATGAACCTACTTCTGGACTTTCTAGCCACGACAGTATTCAGATTATGGATCTGCTCAAGGAAATGTCTCACAGAGGGAAGCTTGTCTTTGCAGTTATTCATCAGCCGTCATCTGACATTTTCAAACTCTTTGATAAGTTTTTCATTTTAGATCAAGGAGGTTACCCCATATTCTATGGTGACCCCAATTCTACGATTCCATATTTCAAAGAATTAACAAATCAAGTAGATCCGAGCCATGCATCTTGTTTTCAATGTGGAAATATTAGTCCTGAACAGATCTTTGATATTATTGAATCAAGAGTTGTAGATGAATATGGTAATATTTCTGATGACAGGCGAATTGAAGCAAAAGAATGGAATGACTTTTTCAATGTAATTATTGGCAAGGCAGCAGAGCCCAAGGAAAATGATTTGCCGCATTTAGAGGCAACAAATAGTGTTCCCACAGCATTTTCACAATTCAGGACTTATTTCTCAAGAGATTTTAACGCGAAAAGCACCAATAGGCAGTATTTACTCGTAAATCTCCTTGAAGCTCCTATGCTTGCGGCGCTACTCGCACTGTTTATGAGATATGCTCCCAATGGTGGAGAATACATATTTAGAACAAGTGAAAATATCCCTCAGTTCTTATTTATTTCAGTCATTGTATCATTGTTTCTAGGACTTAGCATTTGTGCAGAGGAGATTCATCGTGACAGAGCACTCTTACGTAGAGAACGATTTCTCTTTTTAAGATGGGGAAGTTACTTGCAAGCTAAGATTGCCGTTAGCGCGATCACCTCCGCGATACAAACGCTCGGATTTGTAGCTGTGTCACACTTCATCCTAGAGATACCTGGTATGTTCTGGGTTCATTCGCTTGTCTTATTCAGCGTTTCTATATTTGGAAACCTACTCGGTTTAAATATTTCAGCGGCCTTTAAATCAGCGAAGGTTATTTATATGATCATTCCTTTGCTGATTATTCCTCAAATTATCTTTGGCGGTGCAATTGTGAGATTTGATCGCTTTAATTCCTGGTTTACTAGTGAAATTCATGTCCCAATTTTGGGTGACTTAATGGTCTCAAGATGGGGGTTTGAAGCTTTGGCCGTAAATCAATATCGCGAAAATTCTTATGAAGCTGTTTTTTCTGATTTAGATGATGTTATAAGACATTCTGCATGGAGACGAGACTTTTGGTTAGAGGAGGTCTGTAAATCTGTTCGCGATACAGATTGGATAGATAGAGAATGGAGAAGGGCAGGGGATGATCTTGTTTTTTGGGGATTGACACCTCCACCCAAGGGGATTGAAAATAGAAATTTATGGGATACAGCATTTAGAAAAGCATATCATTCTGCATTCAAGGAAAAGGACTCTAGAAAAATGACCCTGATCAATCAGGGTGAACTCGGAGAATTAAGAGATCACTATCGCAATGATGAAATTGCGGAGTGGGTTTTACAGGAAGAGAGATCTGTTAGAATTTTAGATTTAGATGCTGGGTTTAAGCCAACGGCGTCTCCCATTCATCATCACACCAGGAATGTAAATGGATTTAATGCCCCATATTTTTCCCCATCAAAAAATTTAGCAGGTATAAAATTGTCTACACTGTATTACAATGTTTTTGTGCTTTGGCTTATGACGGCTCTAGCCTGGGCATTTTTACGATGGATGCCGTTTGGTAAATCAAGAAGTTTCAGCGTATCTCGGTAGCAATTAGCTTAAAAGGAAGGTCAATGATGGCATCGTAATCCTCACCAGCCTCTAGCATATCTTCATCATCTTCTTCGTAATACCAGTTAATAGAAGCATTTTCTGTTGATGCTTCTATTCTCTTTAAAAGGTCCATAAGACATTTAGAAGAACTTGTATTAAAGTATTCTAAATGGATATTGACTTCAACGGATCCCTCAGTGTTACAGAGGCCATCAGCCCACTCAATAAGGGGAGCGTAGAAATCTATAGAGTTCTCAGGAATACTTCGGCCAGATAGTTTCATCGTTCTAGCAGAAGTTAAAAAAGCAACATCTGGAGTTTTAGATGTGCCACTAATGATGATGTTATCCATGTTAATCTGGAGTTGAATGTAATTGAATTGTTAGACAGAAAAGTAGTTTGTCTTGCGACCAAGGTAAGAATTCATACTTAATATTCCCACAAGAAATTTTAGTAAGATCAAGAAGTCCCATACCACCACCACCATGAGAGCTTCTAACCCCTTCGTCAAGAACATTCATTTTCAACCCTCTTAATTCACTTTGCGTCGTGTTCTTAAGTGTTGTTAGAGTGGTAGAAAGGATCATTGCTTGGTCATTTGTTACAGGATTCGAAGTGCCTACAGCGCATGTGTCTCCATTATGAGATCTTGAAACAAAGAAGAAAGAATCAGAATTTTTAGAGTGATGAATAAGATTCTGTATGAGTTCCACAGACACACGAAAAACTCCTTTCAATTTGATATTCGGATGAAGTTCTTGACGTGAATAGAACCGTTCAATCCAATTCAACAGGTATTCTGATGTGACAGATTTAAAGATCCCTCTATATGAAACCATCACCATATGATCTTTTGGAACAAGGTCATAGTTGTCAGTATTTTTGTCAGAAGAATTTAAAGTCATCATATCTCGAAAATACGTGACAAATCTATCAAAATTTCATTTACATGAAGCTAGAAATTAATTCAAGTATGTGGAAAACAAATAATGAGTGGTTCGCGAAATGGTTTGACACGAAGGAGTATCACATCCTATACGGAGATAGAGATGACAATGAAGCAGGAGAACTCGTCGAAAAGCTACATGAGAAATACGGCGAAAATCTAACGAACATTTTAGATGCTGGATGTGGTGCAGGCAGGCATGTACTTGCATGGTCAAAGCTTGGATATACTGTTAAAGGCTTTGATTTAAGCCCGGAGAGTATAGAAATCGCAAAAATAAAATCTCGGGAACTTAATCTTTCAGCAGAGTTTAAAATTTTAGATATGAGATCATTGCTTGCAGAGAAGGAGTGGAGTGGAGCATTTGATTTAGTCACAAACCTCTTTACAAGCTTTGGATATTTTGAGAATACAGAAGATCATGAGAATGTAGTTCATGGCTTTGCGCATGCTTTATGTCCTGGAGGGCTACTTGTGATGGACTATTTGAATTTCAATTACTCTAAAACGAATATGGTGCCCGAAGAAACAATCGAAAAGGGAGACCATGTTTTTACGATCAAGAGAAGATTATTTGATGGATATTTTCAGAAATCGATATCCTACCTCGATGAAACAGGAGGGAGGCAAACTCATATTGAACAAGTGAGAGCATGGACTTCAACGGAATTGATCGAATTGTTATTAAATTTCGGACTTCGAGTAGATAATGTTTACGGAGATTATGAATTAGGGGAGCACACCAATAATTCTCCGAGGTGTATTTTAGTAGCTAGAAAACTGTAATAAATATGATACTTACTGGACTTTCTTTATTACTGGTTGCGTTAGTAGGTGGCCTAATCCTTGAGATCTTAGGGGATAAAGCGATGAATAACCTTCCGATTATCCTTGCTTTTGGTGGGGCTTATATCATGGGGCTTATTTTTTTACACCTTGTTCCTGAGGCCTTCAGTTTTAATTCTATAGCGGGAATCTTTGTACTCGTAGGTTTTCTAGTCCAAATCTTCCTTGAGTATATCTCAAAAGGACTTGAACACGGTCATGTGCATCACTCTGGACATGGTAAAGTATTGAAAGTTTTGCCCTGGGCTGCAATATTTAGTTTGTGCATACATGCATTTTTAGAATCGATGCCACTTGCTGAAGGGGCTGTTGCGGTTACAAATGTGGGACATCAAGTACACAGTATGGGGCATACTCATGTTCACGTTCATGGTTCAATGGCCATTGGTTCTGCTCTTTTTATCGGACTCGCAATCCATAAATTACCCGTAGCATTGGTTTTAATGGGATTGATGAAGTCAATTGGGTCTTCTCCACTTGTTAGATGGGGCCTTTTATCTATGTTTGGTCTTATGCCTTTATTTGGCATGTATTTTTATGATACCATTTTACACTCAGGCGCTAGTCTGCCTGGTGGAGTAGGGGCCTTCATTGCCGCAACACAAGGATTGGTAATTGGGATTCTTTTACATGTTGCCACGACAGTTTTATTCGAAAGTGGAGAAGGACATCACTTTCACTTTAAGAAACTTACAGCAACCTTAATTGGACTCGGTCTCGCTTACGCAACCTTAGTTTAATCTGTCATTTTTCACGGCGAAGCTTTAATAAAACGCCACAAACGTAACTATTTCCTTTTCGTATCCGTAATAAGACGAATAAGAAAATGTTATGAAACACTACCGTATCCACATATCAATTTTAAGATTTGAAACGATCTACTTGTATAAGTCTACATTTGGTTTTGTTGAAATGAATCACAGCTTAAATTAACGGTCATTCACGTTCTTAAATTTCAGAAAATATTTCTGAAGCTAAGTTTTGTGATTGATCCCAAGCTCGTTCGTTTCCAATAGTCCACAAACCACGATTTACAAATAACTCGATCATTCTTTCCGTGGGAGCATTTCCTACAAGCGCATCCTGGGCCAAAGGGCATCCTCCTATTCCTCTTATTGCACCATCAAAACGAAGGCAGCCTCCTCTGAGAGCTGCCTCTATTTTTGACAACCCTGCCGTAGCATGCAAATGAAGATGTGCTCCGAATTCAACATCTGGAAGTTCAGTAATGACCGCAGAAAATGCATCTTCTACTACATTGTCTACAGCTGTCCCCACTGTATCACTTAATGCAATCACCTCTACATTCAAATCTCTTCTTAATCTATCTGAAAATTTGGTTAACATTTCAGGATGCCAAACTTCACCATACGGATTTCCAAATCCCATACTCAAGTACACGACAAGTCTTTTTGAGTTGTTAACGCATATATTTTGAATGTTATCGAGCCTTGAAAAAGCTTCTTCAATACTTGCCCCAGTATTTCTTTTTTGAAATATTTCTGACAAAGACAGTGGAAAGCCTATATCATCTATTGTTTCAAATTTAGACGCTGCAGTTGCGCCTCTTTCATTTGCGGCAATCACTAAGATTCTTGTGCCCTTCTTAGGAAGCATACCTTCATCTTCAATGACAGTTAATACTTTTGCCGTATTTGCCATCGATGGAACTGCTTTTGTAGATACAAATGATCCTACATCAATCGTATCGAAGCCAACATCCAATAGGGCTCTATAATACGCAACCTTATCTTCTGTAGAAACTTTATGTGGCCAGCCTTGAAGAGCATCTCTAGGGCACTCGACTAAATGAATTCTATCCATATAGCTAAAGTAGCTTGATTAAGATTCTTTTATGAAAAAAAATGAAACCTATTTTGCTCTGAAAACGTAGAGTGTTATAACTAACAAGATACTCCGATGGAACTCAATTTATTTAACAGGCTACCTCTCGATCAAAAGACTACTTACATGTGGGACAATGGAATTTGTCTGGCTCAACGTATTGTAGAAAACAGATATATTCTTTGCATTTTTGAATTGGATGGCTTTTTTGTTGAAGCTATTTACTCAAGACGTAACAATAGAGTTAATGCGATATTGCCGATTGCCGATATTCCAGAATGGGAAGGGTATGTTGATCAAGTGTTAACGAATTTATTGAAGTTAAACTAACATACGTATTAGCGTAATTGTAGCATATGCCACTGCTGTCGTAGATAATATTCGTGCCAATAGCATGGGGATTGTAGATTGAAATAACCAACCCATTGTCACTAGTGATGTTCCAATAAAATCTTTGCCCGATTCTAATTGTATGGCCAGAGGATGAGATGAATCAAATGAACTTAACAGTTCAATTGCATATTTGGCAATATGCCCCCCACAAATCAACAACGTATTTCCAATAGAGGGATAAAACTCCTCTAACATACTGCCAGTACCAATTAATGCTCCTACAATTGTAACGATTGGACTTGCAATTACATTGAAAGGCAAAAACCAAATAGGTAATTGATGAAATGTAGTGGCTGTCCAAGCCATCGTCGCAGTCTGAGCGGCTATAGGGATTCTAACGATCAACCATTTTGGATTTGATATGACAGCAAGAATAGCTGCTGTAGCGACAAAACTAAGTTGTGTGCCTAGTTGTTGTGGAGCCCAAGGGTCAACCCATGCGACCACCCACGCCGCTACCGCGAACCCTTGCCAGGGAAGGATATGTCTCCCGGACCACTTCCCAATACAAGCTACCGTTACCATAATGCCTGACCTTACTGCTGACCAGGGACTTCCACAAGCGACGATAAATAACCATATTCCAGACAATCCAAAAGATGACAACCATCTTATTTCTCTTCTTCGACTTCGCAGAAATAAAAGAGGTAAACACCCTACAATACCTACATGATACCCACTTACAGCGAGCAGATGAGCCAAGCCTGCTCTTGAGAACATATCCTTTGTGTATTTCGGGATCCAACTTTTATCACCTGTTGAGAGGCCTAACATAAAGCCCGCTGCAGGTTGAGGAATCCCAGCAAACTCGATTTTGGTTTTCATTCTGTTTCTATAATAGAAAGGCAATGCATGCGTCTCCTCTAGTGAAGTAAGCATGTCGTGGTTTGCAACCGTTCCTCGAGGTGTAAATAACCCTCTGCATCCCAGACCTTCGTAATAACCCCGTACATCAAATGTACTTCGATTTGTCTGTTCAGGGAACTCCTGCCAAGTACCCACAGCCGTCGTTTCTATATC
>Ga0307984_1001059_pt1 | contig 11652 bp, 20 predicted proteins | sample EllFjometageno78_FD_203169 | JGI IMG/M metagenome (GOLD analysis project Ga0307984, IMG submission 203169) | Marine microbial communities from Ellis Fjord, Antarctic Ocean - #78 | ecosystem: Environmental > Aquatic > Marine > Unclassified | place: Southern Ocean | collected 2014-10-09 | reverse complement strand
AGATATTAAGTTTCACCTCGATACTGGTTCTGGATTCGCGCAACTCGGCGATACTGTTTCGGGCGCTTCAACAGTTATGCACTCAGGAACGAGCGACATAGTTCTCGGCGCGTATAACGGCGGGTCCGCTGGGTATTTCGACGGAACACTCACCCGTGCAAGAATCTGGGACAACGCAACTCAAACAGGCTCCCCAGTCCTCGACATCGACTTCTCAACCGCCAACGCCCGAAACGGACTCGCGGAAACGGGACAGGTTCTTACCTACAATGGTGGGGCCGCAATCCCGCTTTCAACTCTCGCCAACCCAATGTTCCAGCGTGACGACTCATGGACCCGCTTATTTGAAGTCGGTCTCAACGACAGCGATGCAGCCAAACAAATCTAACCATCATCACCATGACTACTAAAATCATCCTCCTCCAGTCCCTCATGGACACCAATGCGGAAGCACAAGCTCTCGCAACCAACGCTGCCATCAAAGGGGCGCGAATCGAAGCGGAGGGCGACAACGTCATCTACTACGTTCGCCCTGAGAAGCTCCTCCTGCCTGTTGCCAAGTTCATCGACTCCATTGGTGGGGAGGTTGAGAACTACCCGCTCTGGATTGAGGTCAAGCCGACGACGAAAGTGCCGGTTGGCATCAAGGGCCGCATGCTAGTCGCGGAGGATGAGACCGAAACCGTGAAGACCTGGGCCGAATGGCGCACTCCTCATGTGGTCGGCGCTCGCAAGTTCATCGAGATGTCCGACGGCAGAAATTATCTCAAGATTTCCGAGCTCGCGCCCGTTCTTGATTTGCTTCTAAAGCCTTCCGATCTCCCTCAAGCGGTCGAAGATTCTCCTTAATCGCTACAAAGCCATTTTAACGCTTTCAAGGGCTTATCCTCGCCGGATTTGGTGCATTTTTGGTGCATAGGGTGGTATTTTGGACTAAAAAACCCTTGCAACTCATTGAGCTACAAGGGTTTGTAAAAGTGGTGGCTCATCTCGGATTCGAACCAAGGACACCCTCTTGTGTTAATTCTTGGTTTTAGCGGTTAATGAAAGGGCTGAAAACCCTTGAAAACCCTAGGTTTCAGATTTCAAGGGAAAGATTAGATTTGCCTGATTCGCCTTATTTGGTGCATCGTGGTGCATGGCAAGTTTCTTCATCCGGTCAGGAACCTATTATTTAAAGGTCAAAAATCACGATGGGAATTGGTTAAGTCAGACGACCGGGATTAAGGCCGAAAGTAAAGGATCGCTCCGAAAAATCCAGCGCGAAGTCGCAAGGGCTCAAGCGGGCGAGGCAGCGATGAACAGCGAAGGAAAGAACGCTGTTTTTTCGTCATGGGTCTCGGTTTGGATAGACTACAATTTTAAGAACGCGATGACTCTTCGCCGGTATCATGGAGTGTGGCCACACTTGGTGATTTTTCTCGATCTTCACAAGGTTAAGCATCCCGCTCAGATGACTTACCAGCTCGCGCATGAATACATGCGCTGGCGATCCTCGGGAGATTGCGCGCCAAATGTGCGGCCTTGCGCCTGGAACACCGCCTTGACCGAGCTCCGCGTCTTGAGCGCGGTAATGCAAGAATCGGTTCGGCGCGGTTACATCATGGCGAGTCCGATGGCGCGGCTGGGGATCTCCCGGCGGGACACGAAGCAAAAGCGGGAGATGACAGCCGAAGAAATCGCAACGATCGAGCAGAATTTGCCCGGCGCCGTCGAGTGGATTCGTGATGCCTGGCTTGTCGCGATGAAACAGGGATGCCGCCTTTCAGAATGCGCCGTGCCTGTATCGAGGATCAACGAGAGCGAGGGGGAGATCACTTTTCATCTAAAGGGTGGGAAGGAACACGCCGCGCCGCTTCACCGCGACCTTTTGCCGCTTGTCCGCCGAGCCAAGAAAAGGAAGTCAGGGCTCCTTGTTGAGTTTCCGCCGAGTCACTCCCGAGGATTTGTAAATTGGCTTAAATCGATCGGGGTCGATGGTGTTTCGTTTCACTACATTCGGGTGACGGTGATAACGCGTCTTGCTCGGGCTGGATATTCTGAGCAGAAAACGATGGCTTACATTGGACACTCGTCAGCCGAGGTCCACGCGATCTACACTAAGCTCAAATCTCGCGACGTTAGAGACCTGGGCGACGTTCTTTAGTCTTATGACAGCTTCGCGACCGGATAGCCCTGGAGCTTCGCTTCTTCGCCGGGGATCACATCGTTGAATCCAGCGTTGATCGATTCGAATGCTTTCGTCTTCCGGTTCCACTTTTTAAGGTAGGATCCTGCTCCATCGGAGACGATGCAGGGAATGCCTTGTTTCGGCGTCCCGGTCTCGATGGCTCGAATGACCCACTTATCGCCATCCATGAACTCGGGCTCGGCAGACTGACCATTGATTTCAACGATGTAGTGACCAGGACCGTAGTTCTTGGGGACCGGGCAAAGCTCATCGAGCGGTGCGGAGACGGGCTCACCGGCGGCAACGGCTCCCAGGAAGGGGAGCTCGAAAATGGGGATGTCAGCGACCGCTTCCGTGACGTTAGGAATATGGTTTCGCGCTTTGATCTCAAAGGCGATGAATTCTTGTAGTCCGGCGATTCCAATATTCCTCATCGCTTTAAGACCGGCAGCGACAGATAGGCGAATGACGTCTTGCTTGGACATTTGGAATTCGGAGGCAACAGCACTGATCTCTGTAATCTGATCAACAGTGAAGCGCACAGCGACAGGTGTATTAGAGGGGCGAGTCTCTGTTTTTTTCTTTGTCATAGCGACGTTTTAGCTCGTAGTCAAAAAAACTACAAGAAGTATTTGACGAGTGTTGTATAAACGGTTTATACGTTCGCTCAGCAATGAGAAACCCAACGAAAGAATCCCCCCAGGCTGTCCGGCTTGATGGCGTGGCAAAAAAAGAGATCGAAGCACTCGCCAGAAAACTCGGCGTTTCAAAATCGGCCCTGATCCGCATCGCGGTCAACAAGGGACTTCCTAAGGTAAAGGAGGCGTTCTCATGAATACCATCCACCTCTTAGCAATCGCGGGGCTCACGTTCTCCTGCGGGGCAATCTTCCTCCTCATCATTAGTATTTTGTCGCAACGCCGAGGGCTCCGGCTCCGATGTGTTGATCGATACCAAAAAATGTCCATCTCTTCGATTAACCGAGAGATCAAATCTTATGAGCATCTCGGTGTTCGGCGTGGGGAAATGACCGCTAATCAGCAAATCGCTTGCGGAGTAGCTCACGCAGAGCTGGAAAGGCGGTCGAAGTGAACGCGGAATTTATCAACGTCCTTACTGAGCCGCTCGCCCAGAAGATCGCGGACCGGCTCGAAGGGAAGGTCATCATCATGCCGGGCCGACCACTGAAAGTTGCTGAAGCAGCCGTTCAAATGGGGATCTCAATTCCTCACCTCAACGTCCTGATTCGAAACGGGAAAGTCAAAGCCTGTCCCGAGTCGCCAACTCGCATTTCTCTTGAAGAGGTCGCGAGGATGAACTCGACGAAATAAATTTGTCCTCCCCCATACCCTGTCGGCTTTCGAGTCGGCGGGGATTTTGGGTGAGAGGAAATCATTCCTAGAAAAAAGACCGACGAGGAAAACTCAGTTTTCGAAGACGCGAGAATTTCCCCGCCGGTTGCTGAAGCAAAAATATGAATACCAACATTGATGAGGCCTTAAAAGCCTTCAACTCGCCAAAAATCAGAGCGATCGCGGAAAAATCCGCTCTCAGCTACGTCAATCTCCTGTCTCACCGCGAGACCGAGATCACTGAAACCATGCAGGAGCTTGAGGAGGGGCAAAGCCTCACCATCGGGCATTCGCTCAAGCTCGATATTGAGAAGAACCGCCAAACGGATCGCGTTTCGTTCTCCGCTAAATACGTGATTGATCACGATTGTGAGATCCCCAATCCGGATCAACCGGAACTTCCGAACGTAGAAGGAGGGGCTGAATAATGAGTTCCGAACTCGCTACCGCGCAGGCTCCTAAGACCGCGCTTTCTGCTCTGGCCGCACGGCTTGAGATCGATCCCGATAAAATGGCCAAGGTTCTCAAGGCTACCGTTTTTAAAGCCTGCAAAACCGACGAGCAATTCGCCGCGCTTTTGATTGTCTCGAATACCTACGGGCTCAATCCCTTGACGAAAGAGATTTATGCATTTCCCGGTAAAGGCGGGGAGATCGTTCCTGTCGTCTCGATTGACGGCTGGCTTCGGATCATCAACTCCCATCCTCAAATGGACGGGATGAGCGACGCCTGGGCTGAAGATGGCTCATGGTGCGAAGTGACAATCTATCGGAAAGATCGAACTCACCCCACGGTTCACCGGGAATATTACGACGAGGTAAAGCGCTCGACCGAGCCCTGGAAACAGCATCGGCGCCGGATGACGAAGTGGAAAACGATCATCCAAACGGGGCGGATTGCCTTTGGCTTTGGCGGAATCCATGACGAAGACGAAGGCTTTGACGCCGCCGGGATGCGAAATGTGAACGACTCCGCGAAGGTCGTTGATGACGCGCCCGCCGATGAGAATCCATTCGAACGGATCGCGGCGGACTACTCGAAGCCGGCGCCGGCCGAAGTGATCGACACCGAGAAGCCAGCGAAAGAGCGGCCAGAAGGCGAACTGATCCGCGCAACCTTCCTTGAGAAATCAAGCAAGAAGGGAACGACGAAAGGTAAGCCTTGGACGCGCCACGGGTTCAAACTCGCCTCGCAAGATGGTGAACTCTGGGCTGGGACGTTCTCCGGATCACTCGGCGCGCTCGACTTCCGCGAAGGTTTAGAGGTTGAGGTGATCATTGAGAAGAAAGGGGAGCATTTTGAGCTTCTTTGGATTGAAGAAGCACCAGCGCGGAAAGGAGGGCTCGTTTAATGAGCACCGCAACTAAAATCCAGCCGGTCGAACTGTCCGTCATTGTGAAAGGCGAGGTCATCTCGAACAACTTCCCGGCCTTTAAAGAATTCGCACTTTCTCAAATGGAGGGGATCAACCTCGAACTTGAGACCGACGACCATTTCAAGCAGGCGAAAAGTGATGTGAAGAGCCTCCAAGATTTCGAGAAGAATCTGGATCAAGTCGATAAGCAGATCATCGAGAGCATGGACGAGATCAACGTCTTGCTCACCGGGACTCGCGAACTCCGCGAAGTCTCTGGAACGAAGAGAAAGCACCTCGCGGGACTCGCGAAGACGCGAACCGCTGAACTCAAAGAGAGTCTTATTCAAGCCGGAATTGGTGCGCTGGCGATCCAAGCGCCGGATTTCGTGCAAGCCGTTCGAGATTCGATCTTTAGAAAAAGCAGTCTGAAGGGAATGCAAGATGCGATCACCGAAACGGTCGAGGGGATCAACGCGCGTGTCGCCGAGGTGAAAGCCTTAGTGATGTCCTTTGAATGCAATCACGGTTCCGACATCGTTCACGGGCTGAATCAGCTTCTACTCATGCCGCGCGATACTCTGCAAATTGAACTTGAGCGCAGAGTCGAGCGCCGGACCGCTGACCGGAAAGCCGAGAAGCTCCGCGCTGAAACCGAGGCTTTGAAAGCCACGGCGCGAATCAAAGAGTTGGAAGTGGAGCGCAAGGCCGAAGAAATCAGGAAAGCAGAACAAGTCCAACGGCTTGCTGGAATCGCGAAGCTGAACGAGGCCGCGCAAGAGATGGCGACCGAGGAAGAGCCAGCGGAAACGCCAGCGCCTCAAGCGGTCCCGCTCACTCAAGCCGAGGAACTCTCCGCCTTCCTTAAAATATTCGCCGGGGCATTCGCGCCGATCAAGGCAGCTCGCGCCGAGCTTGTTCATCCTGAGAACATTGCCGCCGGGGAGCGATTCGCGGAAGGGTTCGGCAATCTTTTCCAAGCGCTATCAGAAGGAGGTTCGAAATGAGCTTCCCAGATTGCACAATTCACGACGTCGAGCAAAGGACAGAAGAATGGTTTCAGCTCCGCCGAGGTCGCTTGACCGGCTCCCAGATGGGCTCCTGGCTCGCGGAAGCTCCCAAGGTCCGGCTGACGATCGCCGAGATGAAAACGGAGTTGGCAGGCCAAGGGATACTCTTTGACAAGTCAGCGAAGAAAGACGATCTGATTGAACTTCTCCCGAATCCCGGCGAATTCCTAACACTCACTGAAGCGACAAAGTCAGCTCGGAAAACTGCAATTTGCAAGATTCTTGGCGATCTTTCGGGATGTCCTCAAAAGCCCGATTTTGAAGTCGATCCTACAGGACCGCCGCCGAGGTCAGCGTCAGCCTTCCCAATCTGGCGCGGGATGGTTCTTGAGCCATACGCGCAGGAGGAATTCGAAGAGCGTAAGGGGCTCAAGGTCGAAGAGATTGGCTTTTGTTCATGGAACGATGGGAAGATCTCCGTTTCTCCTGACGGTCGAATCTTGGGGACAAATACCGGATGGGAAACAAAAGCTCCCGATCCTCACACGCATTCGAGATACCTTCTCGATGGGAAATTGCCTGAGAAATACGAGCCGCAGGTTCACGGCTCGATGGCGGCGACCGGGGCTGATTCATGGTATTTCATGAGTTATTGTCCGCGCTGGAGATGGCGTGAAGATCTTAAGGAGATTGAAATTCTGAGCGGTGGAATGCCGCCGCTGATTATCGAGGTGAAGCGCAGCGAACTCACCGAGCGATATCTTGATGGGTTCAGTTCATTCCAAGTCGATTTTGAGGAGAAGCTCCGCCGCATGGCTTTGCTTTGCACGAAGCCTGATTTCAAGAAGCTATCAGAAACGGAGTCTTTAGTATGAATATCGATGAGCATTTAACACTCCTGATGATCCAATTTCGACGCGCTGGGATCGTTAGTGATACTCATAAAATCGCGCTCATGCTTCTCAAGTTGAATCCTGATGGTATCGGCACAAGAGACCTTGTTCGATTACTAATGATGAATTTCAACTCATCCGGAAAGGTGATAGCTCAACTTCTAGCAAAGGGGATGATCACCAAGGAACAACACGGGCGGCATCTTCACGCAAAAATCACGCAAAAAGGACTCGAAATCGTCACTGTGGAAGGGGCTGACTCATGAGGCAGATCGCCACGGAATTCGTCCTCGGGGAGCCGAAAGCGCAACCTAGAACAAAGGCGGCAGCATTCGGGGGCCGGGCTAGGGTTTACGATCCTGGCACTGCGAACGGCTGGAAGAATTTGATAGCTCAAGCTCTGCGAGAATACGCCGGGCAATCGATCACTGATGCGCTTCATGTGGACTTAAAGTTCTATTTTCCTCACCCTAGAAGTCACTTCGGGACGGGCAAGAACTCGAAGCTTTTGAAGCCTTCCGCTCCTGTATTTCACACGAAAAAGCCCGATATTGATAACCTTGAAAAAGCGGTTTATGACGCGCTCTCGGAAAAGAGCGGGGTCGGACTATGGAAAGATGACGCTCAAATTGTTAGCTCATCTAACCGCAAGTCTTATTCGAATGGCGGCTCGGTTGGAATGAGAATTACTATCTATTCACTGGAATTAGCAGAAGAGGAGGAGGAGTCATGAAGATGCCAGCATTTCAATTCTATCCAGCCGACTGGAAGAAAGACCCCGGCGTTCAGTCGCTCTCTCGGCACGATCGCTCCGTATGGTTCGACATGCTTCTAATCATGCATGAATCGAGCGAGAGGGGTGTTTTGCTCTTGGCTGGGAAACCAATGCCTGAAGACGCTCTTGCTCGGGTGCTGAATTTGGATAACCAAGAGGTTAAGCAAATCTTGAGCACACTCCTAACCTATGGGGTAGCAAGTGAGAGGCAGGAGGACGGCGCGATAATCAGCCGCCGGATGGTGAAGGACGAGGAATTGATACAGATCAGGAGAAAAGCGGGGAAAAAGGGCGGAAACCCTGTTTTGCTTAAGCAAATTCCAACCACCCCGGTTAAGCAAAACCTAACCACCCCGGTTAAGCAAATTCCAACCCCTTCATCTTCATCTTCATCTTCATCTTCAACTACGGTTATTAAAGAGGAGGCTATCGCCTCTTGTCCGGTTTCACCGAACGAGAAATTTCCTCTCAAGCCAATTTGGGATCTCGTCCCTCAAATCTCCCGAACGAGATCGAGCCAAAAGCAAGTCATAGCGGAATGGAAAAAAATCAAGGTCGAGAACAGGCCGACCATCCCCGCACTGATCGCGGCAATCGAAGCGTGGTGCAAAACTGACAAATGGGCGGTCGATGGATGTGCGGAAGGTCTGCACCTTTGGATCAATCGTCGACAATGGGAAAACGTCCCGACGACCGAAGAAGAGCCCGAAGAGCCAGCCGGGACAAGGCGCGTTGAAATCGGAGGGCGCGTCGGTCACGTCATTAAATTCAAGGAAGGAATGGACCTCACTAATATTTTTGATCACTCATGAAAAAACAATGCAAATGCGGGGCGGAAATCGACCTCGAAGGAATTGGAGAATTTGCCCGATTCGTGAAGCTTTGCGATCCGTGCGCTGATAAAGCGAACGAAGAGGCGGAAGGATTACAGCAAAAGGAGCGCGAGGATCACGCGAGAGCGCACCGCAGAGAAAACGCGACCAAGGAATGGGAAAAGATCGTGCCGCTTCTCTACCGTCAAACAGACGTTAGTCGTGAGGAGTATCCGCGCGGCATGCACTCGGCAGCAATCCAGTGGATTACCGACCCTAAATCGAGGTCTTGGCTCGGCATCATCGGAGTGTCCGGCAAATGCAAAACAAGGATCATGTCTCAAGTGATTAGGAATCGGATCTGGAACGATCAGCGGTGCGCCTGGGTCAACGCTACGCAGTTTCAATGGTGCGCCCAAAATCAGCATGACCAGAACGACGGCAGGAAAGCGAAGGCCTATATTGAAAAATACCGATCTTGCGACTTCCTGGCATTCGACGACCTCGGGAAACAGAAATGGACCGATACTGTCGAATCTTACTTTTGGGATTTGATAGAAGAGCGATACGCACAATGCCGCCCGATGATCTGGACCTCGAACAGTTCGCTGAAGCAACTTGAGGGAATGCTGACCGACGACCGAGCGAAAGCGATTATCGGGAGACTCGCTGAAACCTCGAATATTTTGGAATTATGAACGCCGAACAAGCACTCGATGAAATGGGACTCGCGGCTTACCTGCTAGCCGAGGCTGAACGTAACGAGCGAGCGGCAAAGAGGCTCCGCATGGAGGCCGGTCAGAAGATGGCGGCAGTTCATGCTTATTTCCGGGCTGGCGTGGAACGGGCGAAAATAAAGAAGGAGCATAAATGAAAATCATCACTAGAAAAGAAGCTCTAGCGCAAGGGCTCAAGCGATACTTTACGGGCAAGCCATGCAAGCGGGGTCATGTTGCGGAGAGGAGCACTTCGGCGGGATGCTATACTTGCCGGAAAGCTTACAGGCAGAGCGAGGAGGGGAAAGCTGCCAGCAAAGCTTACATGCAGAGCGAGAAGGGGAAAGCTGCCAGAAAAGCTTACGCTCAGAGCGAGGAGGGAACCGCCCGAGCACTAAGGAAGACACTCGGCCTTGCGCCTCCCTCCGAATACATCGAGGCCGTTCACGCTGGGCGGCTCATCAAACGGGAACTTATCAAACTTAAAGAACAAAATCTATGAATACAAATACAGAAAACATGACGGAAATCGACACCATCGACCTAGTGAAATCAAACTCAATCCGCGCATCAAAGGAGGGGTTTTCCATCCTCGACGCGCTAAAATCGGGCGACCTCAGCCTGACGGAAGCGTCGGAATACTCGAACGCTATAGGGAAAATCAACGCAGCAAACGGGAACATTCTCAAAGCTGACTTGATAACGCTCGCAATCGACAAAGCTGACGGGGACCGGGTCAAGAGGTTGGTTCAGAACGAGGAAGCAATCGCTTAGGGCAAAACCAAACAACAGCCTAACCAATAAAACCATGCCATCAGTCAATAAAGTTCATCTCATCGGAAATCTCACAAGAGATCCAGAAGTTAGAAACACGCCGAACGGGACCGCAGTCTGTGATATCAGCCTTGCGATCAACCGCGTCAGAAAAGGCGAGAACGGGGAAAAGATCGAGGAAGTGACCTTCGTTGATGTTACCTTGTGGGGGAGAACTGCCGAGGTCGCGGGGCAATATCTCGCGAAAGGTCAGCCAGCCTATATCGAAGGGCGACTCCAGCTCGACACTTGGGAGGACAAAGCCACGGGCGACAAGCGCTCGAAGCTAAAGGTCATCGGGGAGTCTTTGCAACTCCTGAGCGGACCGAGCCAAGGCGCGCCGCAGGAGCAAAAGCAGCTCCCGGCGCCTCCGACTCGTCCTTCAGCGAACAGGGATATTCCGAAGGCTATTATCGAGGATGATATTCCGTTTTAATATGAACAAAGGAAAACAAAGAATTGCGCTAGCCCAGCTCGACGACTGGAAACTCATTTCACTAAGTGATGAAGAGCCGGAGTATAAAACATTCGAAAAAGATGGTGAAATTGGAATACCGCCGGACTACCACAACGACCTCAACGCAACTCACGCTCTACTGCTCCACTGCTCTGAAAACGTCATGAACTCGGACCAATGGGAGGAGTTAGGGCGACAGCTTGAGGTAGCTCATCCGACAGCGATCCTCGCTCCTGGCATGATGTCAGGGGGAGACGACGGCAGTGACTATTACGAGCTTGCATGCATATTTACCATCTCGGCAGAGGACATCTGCGGCGCGATCCTTAAAACCCTCAACCTCTGGGAATCAGAATGACCATCAAACGAATCTCCCGAAACATCTCCAGCCATGGGAGGATCAGCTAAACCTTCTCGAATAAAAAGTGACGCAAGATGAACTCAAAGCCAAATCTTGCGCCTTTTGTTGGTTCAAGCGCGGGAAGTATCAGCCGATCACGCTGCCGATACTTTCCGGGGCCGAGTGTTCCATGTGTGGCAAGCCAGCTATTGCGGCAGATGATTACGAGAGGAGGAGGGAGAGGGTCGCGGCGAATAAATCGCACATCTAATTTCCTTTTATCTAAAAGGGATCTCCACGAATGGCGGGTGAGAGGATCTCGACAAGAAACGAGCCTTACTTATCATCGGAGCTCATTCTTAACACCAATGATAACTGAAAATAATACCAAGGACATGGCGATTAATATCGTCAAATCCAATCCCCTTCAAGCATTCCACAAGGGGGACAATCAGGAATTTAGCGGGGAAATTAGGTTTTGATTCTCCGCAGGAATACGCCGAAGCAGTCCACGCCAGACAACTCATCAAGCGAGAACTCAAGCGCTCTCAAGAGATAAGACATGATACAGAACAAGATAGCCAAGGCTCCCGGTTCTTACATTCCCATGGCCACGACCTCGCGAGCGAAAGAGGTAACGCCCTCGCAAGCTAAGATCATTCGAGGGAAACAAAGATGGCGGAAACTTTCTTTGCAGGTTCGGAGGGAAGAGCCTTGGTGTCGCGACCCGTTCGGCATCCATGAAAAGAAAGGACAATGGAAACCATCGAAGCAGGTTCACCACATCCAAGGGATCGAAGACGAACCACAGCTTGCCCATACACGCTCGAACCTCGCGGCCCTTTGCACGGCATGCCACGGGACGCTAGAGACCAAGGAGCGAGCAGGAGAGGACACAAGCGGGTTATTTTTGACTGAAGGGGGGCGGGGTAAATCCTCCTTTTCCGCGCTAACCGCCAC
>Ga0307984_1001057_pt1 | contig 11693 bp, 14 predicted proteins | sample EllFjometageno78_FD_203169 | JGI IMG/M metagenome (GOLD analysis project Ga0307984, IMG submission 203169) | Marine microbial communities from Ellis Fjord, Antarctic Ocean - #78 | ecosystem: Environmental > Aquatic > Marine > Unclassified | place: Southern Ocean | collected 2014-10-09 | reverse complement strand
CTCTGCTAGGAAAGATTCTAAATCTAGGACAGTTAATGTAGACAAGAAAGTTAACAGTCTTGAAAAGAATATTGAACAAGAACAAAACAAGGTTGAACTTGTTCGTGAAGACAAAATGGTATTTGAAAAAGAATATCGTAAACTAGAAGCAGAAGTTGGCCCTATTAAATATATTGCTGAGTTTGTGTACGGAGAATCAGCAGATAAAAATATGTTAGAAAAGGCAGTAACTTGGGTTATCATGATGATTATATTTGTGTTTGATCCACTAGCAGTCGGACTACTAATTGCATCACAATACGCTTTTGCTTTTGGTGGGCGATCAACGAAACCCCTTGATACAGAAGAGGAAAAGATATCTGTGTTGGATAATAGTAAGACTAAAATAATTGAAAGAACATACGAAGTAGAAGTAGAGGCAGATGTAGATGACACAACACCAGAAGATATACAGAAACTTGAAGAACAGATAGACAATAAATTGGAGAAATAAAATGGCAAAACCACAAGACGCATTAGATAATATATGGGGAAAGTATAGAATATCTTTAACAGCTCTCTCAGATGCTTTAGATGAAAACGAAGTATTAAAAGCAGATGCTGATATTGACTTTACTGTACCAACTGATATAGCAGAACTTGAAAAACGTATTGAATCAAAGTTAGCTAATGGATTCACAGAGTAACGCCCAGTTAACTGATATTTGGCAGAAGTACAGAACTGCCTTACAACGATTGGAATGGGCACTTGACAAATTGTCTGAGACTCGTCAATCTGATCAACAAGAAAAACAACCAGTGGTAGCTACCCTAACACCACTGCATCCAGTTCCTACAGATCAAACAGATTTTACCATAGATGGTGATCCAACAGATATACGAGATATGAAACCAGATGATGTTCATCAATTGTTTATCCAGGGAATCTTACCCACTGAATATGAAGATCTAATTAAATTAGAGAAACAAGGTGCCCACATAGTTTCTAAGGCAGTAACAGTCCGAGGGGAAAGTCATCCAAAATTACACAATCCGAGTACTCTACACACACAATATCCTGATTTAGAAAATGCACTGTCTCCGATTGCAGACAATAAACAACCAGTTGAAGCAAACGCAAGTTTTGGTTCCAAATATCCTGCAGAGCCTAAAAAAGGTGATGTGTTTTTAAGAGTAGATCAACTACCGACTAAGTTATTCAAATTCAATGGAATTAAATGGATAGAGCTTGACAAGAACATCGATTCCAGTTATGCTTATAACAATGAATATATTAAATACCTTGCATCAATGATCGAAACAGGACAATATGATTTAGAACTATTAAGTGATAGTGAACTTTTAGCAATTGAAGAATTTAGAAAGGAAAAATAATTGGGTAGACTTAGTACACTAATAGTGGAACAAGCAAGAGAATCTATCATAACAGACGGTTGGTCAATTTTAGACAACGATACTAAACCAGCTAAGGCATTACTTAAATCAGGCACAGGGTCTATCCTGAATTATCAAAAAAATCAAATTGACGAAGCATTATCGTACGTTAAGAAATTTGATTGTGCTATTGATGGTGGAGCCAATTACGGGTTTATTACATACCACCTACACCAATTTAAACAAGTGCATGCGTTTGAATTCTATGCTCCTGTATCAGAATGCCTAGAGAAGAATGTTGTTCATTTTAATATGTCAAATACCCAAGTTCATCACTGTGGGCTAGGCCAAAAAAATAAAAAAGTAAGTGTGTCTAAGAGGACAACATTTGGTAATCATGTGCATCCAACAGACACTGGTGATGTCAACATTATACCTTTAGATAGTCTAGAACTTGATGCATGTGATTTTATTAAACTAGATTGTGAAGGGTACGAATCATTTATACTTCGTGGAGCATTAGAAACAATAAGTAAATTTAAGCCTGTTATACTCATGGAATGCACTAAGTTGTCAGATCAGTATTATGGAATAACTAAAGAAACACAAATTAACATATTACTAAAACAAGGTTATCAAATTTTAAAACAGTTTAACAAAGACATTATTATGGGACCAATATGGCAATAGACGAAAAAATTAAAGCATGTAGTTTCTGTGGTAAGACCAAAGAACAAGCTAAGAAACTAATAGTTGGCGACTCAGCTGGAATATGTAACGAATGTGTAACTTTCTGCGGAGAGTTGCTAGGACAGGATATTGAAGAATTCATTAAAACTGAATTAGATCTTGATCCTGTTAAAATTAAAGAACACCTTGACAAGCATGTTATAGGTCAAAATAATGCTAAAATTATGATTAGTGTAGCAGTATCTAATCACTATAAACGTATTGATAAACAAGCACCAATAGAAATTGATAAGGCTAATGTGTTACTGTTAGGTCCTACTGGTTGTGGCAAAACGATGTTAGCTAAGAGTATAGCAAAATATCTAGATATTCCTTTTGCTATTGCCGATGCAACAAGTTTAACAGAAGCTGGTTATGTTGGTGATGATGCTGAAACTATGATTTCTAGGCTCTTGCACTCTGCAGGTGGGGACATTAAAAAAGCAGAACGTGGTATTATCTTCATTGATGAAATAGATAAAATTACTCGTAAGAGTGAAAGCACATCAATTACTAGAGATGTGTCAGGCGAAGGTGTACAGCAAGCTCTGTTAAAAATAATTGAAGGTACTGTGTGTCGTGTTAACCTGACAGGTAATCGTAAACATCCTAGTGGTGATGTAGCAGAAGTAGACACTTCGAATATTTTGTTTATTGCTGGAGGTGCATTCGTTGGATTAGATACTATTATTAAAAATAGAATTAGTAATACCGGAATAGGATTTGGATCAACTTTATCTGATAACAATGAAGAAACAGATCTTAACGAAGTTTCACCAGACGACTTACTCAAGTATGGATTGATTCCTGAACTAGTTGGTCGATTTACTAATGTAGTTGCCCTTAAAGAGCTAGATGAGGAGCAATTAGTAAAAATAATGACAGACGTTAAAAATAATTTAGTAGCACAGTACAAGTATTTGTTTAGTTTAGATAATGTTAAATTAGACATTAAGCAAGATGCTGTTAGAGCAATAGCTCACCGCACACTGACGCTTAAAACAGGTGCTAGAGGCCTACACACAGAACTTGAACGCACACTATTGCCACACATGTATAATATATCTGCTTACAAAGAGCAGGATATAAAAAGTGTAGTGATAGACGAGCAACAGGTAAATAAACCACAACTATTAATTAAAGAGGAATAACATTGACTAAAGTATATCTAAGTGATAGAGACACAGTCGAACGTGCTCTACGTAAGTTAAAAAAGAAACTGCTAACATCAGATTTGATGAATGAATTGCGTGATAGACAGCATTATATTAAACCAACTACTAAACGCAAACTTAAAAAAGCGGCGGCCATAAAAAGATGGCAACGTGAATTAGCAAGTCAGACACTTCCTAAGAAACTTTATTAAGTTTTAGTTTAATAGTGTGTAACTAGAATTACCAAAGTATATTGACTACATAGAGAGATTCATGTATAAATACTATATGCGTTGCCAGAACATGGGACGTATGATTTTTTAACTTGCTTTAATTTAAGGAGATATATCATGACTAGATTAACAACTCTAGACCTACAACCATTCTACAAAAATTCTATTGGCATTGATCGTTTATTCGATACTATGATCAACAGGCTCGACCATTCAACAAGTGCAACAACTAACTATCCACCATATAACATTGTTAAGATTGATGACGACAACTACAGAATCGAAGTTGCTGTCGCAGGCTTTACAAAAGGTGAGATTGACATACAATCACATGACAGTCAATTAATCATTACAGGTAATCAAGAAGAACTTGAACCAGACGGTAGTAATTACCTACACCAAGGTATTAGCAATCGTAAGTTTTTGAGAACGTTTGAACTTAGTGACTATGTGGAGGTAGCATCAGCAGAAGTCAAAAACGGTATTCTTACAATTGAGTTAGAACGACATGTTCCTGAGTCAATGAAACCAAAGACTATTGATATAAAATACAAATCGTAGTATAATTTATGTAAATACAAACAGCAAGGGGGCTTGTCCCCCAAGTTGTTATCACAAAATCAGAAAGGAACACAATGGCACAAACACAAGTTAAAAATAGAGTTAAACCAGACACGTTAGTAATAGAACCTCCAATGTTTAAGGTTATCTATATTAACGACGAAGCAACGCCAATGGATTTTGTTTCCGGCAGTCTTGTTACACATTTTGACTATACAGTGCAATTAGCAAACGAAAAAACTCAAGAAGTACATAACGCTGGATCAGCGGCTGTAGCAGTTTTACCTTACGAAATAGCTGAACAAAAAGGTATTGAAGTTACTATGAGTGCTAGGAGCGAAGGGTATCCTTTAATGATCAAAATAGAACCATCATCTTAACTATCTATAATAATTTTTTTAGGATTGTAAGGGATTTTATCCCAAGCATCTTCTAAATTACGTCTTGGGTTTGATACAAACCTAATTCCATCAAACACTTCATCTACTGGATTTTCATAATGCCCGAAACACCAGGTATCTATTAATCCTCTGGTATCACCAATTTTACATTGTCTTAATAGGCTGTTACCTAGTAGATTAAATCTAACACTCTCCCTGGACAGTGTATCATGTATAAGTTGAGGAACAGGTACAGTGTTTGTTATTATTACTATTTTTTCTATTTCTTCATATTCTTGTAATTTTTTTATACTAGAACTCATATACCGAGCATCACTGTATGCTAAAGCATATACATTAGCTAGATCACCAGTATTGCATTGCCATTCTTCTTTAAGTAATAATTCAGTTTGGTCACCATCTATGTACGGATCAAAGTCATATGTCCACCAGCCATTACATGCAATAAATGCTACATTATCAGTAAAGGCAATATTGTCCTGAAGGAAAATAACATTATTCATTTTTTTAATTTGACATTTTAGTTCTCTAAAACTTTCGCTAATGTCTGACAATTGATCACGATGATCTAAACTACCGTCAATGTAAAATACTGTTTTGTATTGCTTACCAAGGTGTTCGAGTGTTTCGAGTAACACGTTACGGTCTCTAGAAATATTACCTGCAACGACACAATACAAACTAGTCGGTTGACCTTCCCAGTCCAGATCGTATATAATGTTTAAGTCACTTATTAAGTCGAATGTAATTTGCATTATAAGTAATTATGCTAGGAGGCAACCATGAATATAGTATTAGAAAATGAAGTAACAAATGAGCTAAGAGATAAGTTTATGCTAGTTGAACTAGATAGTTTTCAGCATGAACCTGATAGTGCAGTCATAAAAAGTTATGCAGTACTTACTAAAGAATCTATAAACGTTCAAGAAATACAGAATGTTAAGGAATATATAGATCTACATAATAATCTGATGAGAAATTATAGAATGAAAAATTGGAAATTTTGTGAGGATGCTATTGAACACCTTCGTGGAAAATTTAGAGGTGAGCTTGATAGTTTTTACACTGTGTTAATCGAACGAGTTGAAACACTTAAAGACATAACATTGTCAGAAAATTGGACACCTCACATCCAGCAATACTAACCTACTCTCTGTAATTCCATTAAACCTATCCACCTACTGGGTCTAGTAGTGCCTCATCTGTCTTTTTAGCATAAATACTGACAGGAGCCAAGCAATGAGACACTATTTTATCATATTGTTGTTATTAAGTCAGAATACAATAGCACAACCACTAAAAGATTTTACATTTAAGAGTCCTGCCTTCAACGGAAATGGGTACTCGTCACATGTATTAACATTAGAAAATCAAGAACATACACGTAAGCAGGCGCTTGCAGATAAAATAGAAGCTCGACTTAAAGAAGCTGAGCGTAATTCTGAAAGCACAAATCTTTCTAAGTTTATAAGTAACCTGGAATCACGTATATATGCACAGATATCACAGGATTTAGCCACTGCTATGTTCACAGATGATGATTCATCACCTACTAGCGGAACATTAAATTTTGAAGGAAATATTATTAACTGGTCAAAAACGTCAGACATTATTAGTTTAAATGTAACAGATTTAGTAGGATCAACAACAAGTATATCTATACCGTTGGGTGATTTTACTTTCTAATGAGAACATTATTTTTATTATTATGTATGTTGTTCGTATCAGGTTGTGCAACACACCAGACACTTAAAGGTGAATATGAACCACCTACGCTAGTTGAAAAGTCAACAGCAAAGGAGTTTGATACTATACCAAAACCTAAAATGGGCAAAGTAGTTGTTGCTGTTTATAACTTTACTGATAAAACTGGTCAAAGACGACCAAGTGATACGCAATCGAGTTTTAGTAATGCAGTTACACAAGGTGCAGATGCTTTCTTAATCAAAGCATTAAAAGATGTCGGCAACGGAGAATGGTTTGAAGTAGTAGAACGTGGAGGACTTGCTAACCTTACACAAGAAAGACAAATTATTAGACAGATGCGTGAAGCCTATGATGGGCCTACCGCTAAGAAATTGATGCCAATGAAGTTTGCTGGTATGTTAATAGAAGGCGGTATTACAGGATATGACACTTCAACAAGAAGCGGTGGCATTGGTATGCGAGTATTAGGAATAGGACCACAGTCAAAGTTTAGTGAAGATATAATTACTATAAGTCTTAGAGCCGTAAGTGTTAATACTGGTACAGTTATTGCCGCAGTTAATGTACAGAAGACAGTGTACTCTACAGCAGACAGTATGGCTATACTAAAGTTCTTTGATTCTGATACACAGATTTTTGAATTTGAGTCGGGTATTACATTAAATGAACCGGCTACGTTAGCAGTAAAAACTACAGTTGAAGCGGCTGTAGTTGAGTTAATAAAAGAAGGTGAACGCAAAGATGTATGGGAATTTGCTGAAGGTGCAACTCCCTATCCAGTATTAATTGCTGATGATGACTTATATTCACCACCACTGACAGATGATAAAGAAACATCTTCTGAAGGTAATAGTAACAACAATTCGCCATTTGGCGTAGGAAGGTAGTATGAAATTATTAAAATTAGTTTTTCTGAGCATGTTATTAATGGCAACGTCAATGACGTTTTCCGCTGATAATAGTATCTATATTGATCAGGCAGGTAGTAGTTCTACAATCAATATTAAACAGGACGGTAGTGCTTCTAAAATTTATGGAGTAGGTGATTCAGAAGGAACAACCGCACTCTTTACAGGTGACAGCCAAACAGTTGATATACGTCAACTAGGTTCAAGTAACGTGCTAGGTATTGATATGAATACCACAGTTACCTCAGGCGTTGGTGTTAACTTAACTTACTATATAACAGGTACTAATTCCGTTTCAAGTATTGATATCAATGGCGACGGTCTAGGAACTGCGTCAAACAATAGTATTAATGTTCAGCAAAATGGTAACTACAGTGATTTTATACTTGACCTACTAGGCACAGGTAATACAATAATAGCAACAACAACTGGCGGTACTAACAACGACCTAAACTTTACAATCAATGGCGACGGTATAACTCCGAGTATTGCTGTATCTGGTGGTGGTAGTAATGGTATAACACTATCGTTATCATCGGATAATGCAGACGTCGATATTACAACAGCTGGTGCTTCAAATGCAGTTACTCTAACACAAAGTGGAGTTGGAGCTGTCGGCGGATTTGATTATGATTTATCTGTTGGTAGTTCTTCAAACACAATTACATCAACACAAGCAGATGTAGGTGCTCATGGAACAGACATTAGTATAACTTCCGCAGGTACTGGTAATACAGTTGTTACTAGCCAAACAGGTAGTACAGGATCAGCCGGACATGAAATAGATTTAGACATCGCAGGTGGAAGTAATAATGTAACTATTACACAAACCGGTGCACAAGACAATGATGCCAACATTGATATAACTGGTAGTAGTAATACCTGGACAATTAATCAGGAAGATTAAAGTATGGCCCGAGCCTACATTTTACTTTTTATCCTGCTATCTATTCCATTGACGTCTGTAGCGTTTGTTGGATCAGTTACTAATCAATTACACCAACCAGGAAGTATTACTCGCGACAAAGAACTTCTAGAAGCTATTAAAGGTACCGGCATCGAAATGAATGATGCCCTACGTACTGGACAAGGCACACTTGAAATTACATTTAACGATAACACAATAGTGCAGATGACTGAGAGTGCCAGAATGACTATTGATGACTTTGTCTATGATCCAAAAAATAAAGATGCAGGCAAACTAGCAATTAGAATTGCGGCAGGCACTGCCCGTTATGCATCAGGACAAATTGCTAAAGATAAACCACAAGCAGTTAAAATTAGAACTCCAACAGCAACTATATCAGTTCGTGGTACTGACTTTACAGCCACAGTTGATGAGATAGGTGCTACTACCGTTATACTTTTGCCTAGCTGTCCTTTTGGATGGATAAGTGTATCGAGAGATTGTAAAACAGGAGCCATTGATGTAGAATCCATGGGTGGCATAGTACATATGAATAAACCATTTGAAGCTACTCGCGTTCCTAATCTGGACACTAAACCAACTCCTCCGGTTATTGTTGATCTAACTGAAGAAATGATTAAAAATATTCTTATCCTCGGTCCACCAAAAGAAGTTCAAGAAGAAACAGTTGCAGTAGTGCAGAGCAACGCATTGGACGATAACGCATTAGATCAAGATCTATTAGAAAACGAGTTAGACAAAGAAGAAGCGGCACTATACACAGATAGACTCAGTGAAAATCTATTAGATAGATCATTCTTACAAAATGTTTTAGATATTCTAGAACAACAGTTGGCGGCCGCCCAAGCAAGAACCTTAACAGTAGAAGAAGCAGATGGACTACTACCAGACTATGTTCCTGACCAAGGTGTTACTGCTATTGTTGATGTTATTTCAGTTCAACTATGTATGGACACTACAGGTAGTGATATATCCTGTATTACTGTTCCGACAACTCAGGATACCACAATCAGACAGATACAAGGTACAGTTGACATTACAAATAGGGTAAATGATAGTGGAACAACAACTATCACTACGAATCAAAACTAATGCGACTATTTTTATTCACACTGTTAATGATGTTTGCTCAAATTGCTAACTCAGCAACTGGATTAACTTATTCAACGTGGTATTGTGGTACTTCTTGGCCTTGTACTACAAGTGGCACAGTATTATCTACTGGAACTATCTCATCTGGAGATGTTAATTATAATTGGGGTAGTGGATATGTATTAGATTCTGGAAGAAATAATTATGTAGTGGTTAAAATCGAAGGATATTTTGTAATGCCAGGAACAACTGGCACAAGTTATTCGGTTACATTTACTAATCAAGATGATGACGGGTCTAGAACTATAATTGGTGGAACAACAGTGATTGATGATTGGTCTGGACTCCATTCCGCCTCTGACAGAAGTGGAACGATTACTCTAGTAGGTGGAACAACCTATTCATATTCTCATATGATGTCGGAATGGACTGGACATGCCGTGTTAAGACAATTCTGGAAAATTGGATCTGGTACTAAAACTTACATGAACTTTGCAGACGACTTTACTACAACATCGGGTCCGGTAACATCAACTACAACAGGTACAAGTCCTGGAGTAACTTCAGGACAGACATCAAGAATGTCTACATCAAGAACAAGAGCTACTACGGCAAGTAGTGGAACTAATCCAGACAATTCAGTTTACATAGATCAAGCTGGTACTAGTAATACAATAGAAATAACTCAGTCAGGGTCTGCAGGTAATCACATACGTGGTATAGGTGTAGAAAATTCTGCCATAACAGGTGACTCAAATACCATTGAGCTTAAACAAGGTGATGATTCAGCTGGTGGTGTTAACCTAATTGAATTAATGGTTGACGGCGACACTAATGATATTAAACTCTGGCAAGATAGAAACGATGATGGTACAAAAGATACTGGTGCTAGTGGTGATCACATTATACAGTTAGATATCGACGGTAACCTAAACAATATTGATGTTGTTCAACGATCGAATGTCGGTAGTGATGGACATTATGCTGGAATTGATGTAGTGGGTAATAGCAATACTATTGACCTTACACAAACTAGTACCTATGAAAAACAATTATTCCTTAACATTACCGGTAATAGCAATGTATTAGATCTAGACCAAACTGCTAATTCAAAAAAGTTTGCTGATATAACGCTAACTGGCAATGGACACAATATTACTCTTAAACAAAGAGGAGTTGGTGAACATAATGCCACTATTAATTTAACTTACGGTTCTTCAGCAAGTACACTTAACTTAGATCAAAATAGTTCAACAGATCAAACATACAGTTTAGAACAAACCTGTTATACTATAGGTGGGTGCTCAGCCACAGTAACACAGTACTAGGTAAATAATATTATGTAACATCCTGGTCGTAACAATAAATATCTATATGTCAGATACTAAACAAATTGATTACGGTACTCCATTAAAAACTACAGAACCTACTATCACTCTTGAAATTGATGGGAGTACACTTACTGTACCTGAAGGTACAAGTATTATGGCGGCTGCCAAACTCAATGGTACTAGTATTCCTAAACTCTGTGCGACAGATAGTTTAGATCCATTTGGTAGCTGTAGACTTTGTTTAGTTGAGATAGAAGGAAGAAAGGGATATCCTGCAAGCTGTACCACACCTGTAAGCGAGAGTATGAAGGTCCGAACTCAAACACCAAAACTAGAAGAACTAAGGCGTGGAGTAATGGAGTTATATATTTCCGATCATCCATTAGATTGTTTAACTTGTGCTACAAATGGTGACTGTGAGTTACAAGATATGGCTGGAGCAGTTGGCTTAAGAGATGTTCGATATGGATATGATGGTGAGAATCACTTACAACTAGAAAAAGATGAAAGTAATCCTTATTTTACGTTTGATCCTAGTAAGTGTATAGTATGTTCTAGGTGTGTTAGAGCCTGTGAAGAAGTTCAGGGAACATTTGCTCTTACTATAGAGGGTAGAGGATTTGAATCTAAGGTGTCTGCTGGAAACAAAGACTTCATGGATAGTGAATGCGTATCATGTGGTGCCTGCGTTCAGGCCTGTCCGACAGCAACGTTAGTAGAAAAAACAGTAATAGATCACGGAATTCCAGATCGTAGTGTAACAACAACATGTGCTTATTGTGGAGTCGGTTGTAGTTTTAATGCTGAGATGAAAGGTGATCAAGTTATACGTATGGTTCCAAACAAAGATGGAGGAGCCAATCATGGTCATTCCTGTGTTAAAGGAAGATTTGCATGGGGATATGCCACACATAAAGATAGAATAACAACTCCAATGATACGTAAGTCAATTGATGATCCATGGAAAGAAGTAACTATGGATGAAGCTATTAATTATGCGGCTAGTGAATTAAAAAGATTGCAGAAGAAATACGGTCGTAACTCAGTAGGTGGGATAACATCAAGTCGGTGTACAAATGAAGAAACATACTTGGTACAAAAATTAGTACGTGCGGCTTTTGGAAATAACAATGTAGATACCTGTGCCAGAGTTTGTCATTCTCCAACTGGTTACGGATTAAAAGCCACCTTAGGTGAAAGCTCTGGTACACAAGACTTTGATAGTATTAAAGAAACAGATGTAGCAGTTATAATAGGGGCTAATCCTACAGACGG
>Ga0307984_1001056_pt1 | contig 11694 bp, 12 predicted proteins | sample EllFjometageno78_FD_203169 | JGI IMG/M metagenome (GOLD analysis project Ga0307984, IMG submission 203169) | Marine microbial communities from Ellis Fjord, Antarctic Ocean - #78 | ecosystem: Environmental > Aquatic > Marine > Unclassified | place: Southern Ocean | collected 2014-10-09 | reverse complement strand
CATCTAATCCATATTTAGTTCTTACCATCGTATCAAGTTTTAAAATATCTGTTTGTAATACTCGAATACGGTCAATGAGTTGAATCAATATTTCCGTTTGTCCAACAATCTTACTCGTCAATGAATCTTGTAACCATTTTACAATTTTCCAAAAACCCCAACCAATCAATAATAAACCTACAACTGGTACACCTAATTTTTCAATTAGGTCAGCAGTTTGGTCTAATTGCATAACTTTTACCTATGTGTATTTATAAGGAAAAAAAGGGAGACAGGGAAAATCCCCATCCCCCTTCGGTGAATCTTAATACTAATGTCGTTTCTAAATTTAAACTAACCTTAGAAAGTACCGCCATCAAATGTGTCAGACCATGCAGGAGCACCGGAAACCATTGATAGAAACTGTCCAGCTGTACCAACAGCCAAAACAGTCATATCAGTAGTACCGCCAGCACCAAGAAGTAGTCCACCAGCAGAAGCTGATTGAATACCAGTACCACCAAGTCCTACTGACAATTCTGTAGCAACACTCCATGTACCACCAGAAACTGAAGCAATACCAGTTGAACTTGATGTATCAATACCAGTACCGCCATACAGAGGAGCAACAACATCAGCATTCCATGTACCAGCTGTGATTGTACCAACACCAGTAATGGCTGTCTGTGAAGCAGTTGTCAATGTACCATCAATGTTTCCAAAAGCAGCATTACCCAATGTACCAGAAATAACTTCTCCGGTATTTGTAGCATCTGCGATATATGTGAATTTATCAGTACTCTCATCCATACCCATCCAAGAGAACTTAGCTGCTGCACCGTACTTCATTACAACACCACGATCTTTACTATCCGCAGCATTTGCACCCAATGTAAAGATAGGATCAGCGACTGATACAACAGTCGAATCTACCTGTGTAGTTGTACCAGAAACAATCAAGTTACCTGTGATTGTTACATTATTGGGCAGTCCGATTGTTACTGCTGCACTCTCAGTACCACTTGCTGTAACTTCAACTTCGTTTGCTGTGCCAGTAATTGTTGAAATGTAGTTACCCGTTGTATCTACACCGAGAGCAATTGCGTTAGCAGCAACACCAGTTACTACAACTGCACCAGCAGCATCGATACTAACATCACCACTAAGAGGTTTATTGTCCCATGTATCAACACCATCATAAACTAGAACATGACCACCAGCAGGTGATGAAATGTTTGTATCAGTAGCTTGTGATATAGCAACTGTACCACCAGCAACAGCTGTTTGTACAAATTCGGTTGTTGCCAACTGAGTTGTGTTTGTAGCAGCTGAAGCTGTAGCAGCAGTTGGAGTACCCGTCAATACAGAGTTTGCTAGAATCTCTAGTGCCCAACCCGGCCCACCAATTTTTCGTACAGCAGCACCAGCACCAGTCATATCACCAACATATAGAATACCAGCTGCACCACCTGTACCATGATCTACCCATGCTAATTCACCCTTTGATAGTCCAGTAGGGGAAATATCGGCAGAAGACCGTTTAATTTGAATAGTATTTGACATTTGATTATTTTCCTTTTAAATATTTATTATTTGGTTTAGTCATTTATTCTTCATTACCAAAATACTATAAAAATCACCCACAACTCCATGACATTACAAATTATAAACCACCACTTAAAATCTTTTTAGAATACGCCACCATCATTATCGTTGATTATAGTTTTATCAATTGGAATAAATTTTCCTGATCCAGCATCATAAACTAAAACATCATTATCGTTCAATCCCCATTTATTAACATCTTTTAAATCTACTAAAAAGTCATTAGATGCACCACCACTACCACTTGCCGATGAACTGGTTGTTAGTAAAGGGGAAGATGAAAAAATTGGATTACCATTATTTGAATTTATTTTTACTGGCATTATGTTGTTACCTCTGGTCGAATGGTGAATACACCTTCTATAACTCTCTCAATAGGCTGTCCATCATTACTGAATAATTTTGCATTGAACGTAGTACCATTTATAATTTCTGTTCCAGTAAAAGTACCTGACGTAACATTATAGGTTATTTTTGTTAAAGGAGAATGAACAATGATTGTTCCCGTAGCGCCAGATGTTGCACCTGTGATTACTTCATCTGCAATAAAGGTTCCTGTCGCTTCTTTAACTGTTAGTGTAGGAGGTGCTGTTACTTCTACATCATAAACATACTTACCTGATTTTAATAAAGTAGTTTGTGCTGATGATAACTTTAATCGTATGTTTCCTTCAGTTGCATCTATAATTATTACTGTAACTGATGCTTTAGATTCTACTGATTTCCAATGTCTTTTTACACTTGATTCAAATGTGTGTCCCGTGATATCACGATTTGCAGTACCAGCGGAATTTAACAGATTAAGATCAGCCATCCAATCTTGTCCAGCATTTAAATCATTGTTCCATTTTGTTGCAGTCATAGTTTTATCCTAATGCGATTGCCATTGTAACTGAGTTTGATGCCGCAGGTGCAGTGGACATTGATGTTCCATCTGCAAATGTAATTTTATTTCCAGAAGTAATATGAATACCATCACCCTTTATCTGAATAATAGTTGAACTTGAACCAGCTTCTTGAACATGAAATTCTAAAATTGCATCCTCTGTAGTAGCAGAAGCATCACTGATCTTACTGGTTATTTTAGCAAATACAATTTTATCACTGTTATCATTCTCACCCTGAAACTTAATTTCACCGATATCATCTGAATCAAATGGTGAAAAGGAATTTCTATATAAATCTAATGTAGGCCCAGAGGATGCACCAGCATCAGTCGAAATTAATTCAAGTGACGACTTTCCAGTTGTAACATCAGAGATTGTAACAATACTATTATCTGATTTTCTTGTGTATAGTTTTTGGTCTGTAATGTTCATACATATTTCACCTACCGCTAGACTGTTTGTAGTAGGTATAGAACCAGCACTTTCACTACGTTTTATCTTTATTACATTACCCATTAATATATATCATCTTAAAAAGGTTTATAAATTAGTTTACAACCAGACTGGTGCTTGCGAATCTTTAAGGATATGTGGTTCAAGTACAATAAACTCATCCATCTTTGGTTTATATTTATTATAAAATTCTTCTGAGCAATTTATATTCATATAAAACCCATGAAAATATTTTGCATGGGTTAGAACTTTACCGTTTGCTCTATATGAAGCAGATTCTTTTAACAACTTTCCAAATGGATTAATATCAAATTCGGGTGTACTAATACACCATTGAGGTTTCTTTGTATATATATTTTTCTCTGTTAAAAAAAACAAATGTTCCATCATAAGTATTTCACCGTTAATACATCCTAAAAGAAAATCTTGCCTCATTATGTCTCCTATTACTTATAAGATTCGTAGAAAGGGGATAGTTTCATACCCCCCACATTTATTTATTAACCGAGAGCAATTGCCATCGTTACTGCTGTTGGATCAGTTTCGGTAATTGCTGGTGTCGCCCATGTACCGTCACCACGCAAAAATGTTGAAGAACTCGCGGTTCCTGTTGCTGACAACTTAGTAACAGTGACTTGTCCATCTGCAATCTTAGCAGTCGTGACGGCATCTGTAGCAAGTTTGGCATTAGTAACAGCAAGACCATTGACCTTGATACTTGTAACTGAGTTTGTTCCTAAATCGTCAGCTGCAATTGTTCCGTTAACAATACTTGCGGAAACGACTGAGTTAGAAGCAAGTTTTGCTGCGGTTACTGCATCGTCTGCCAAATCAGCTTCAACGATTGTTCCGTTAACAATGTTAGCAGAAACAACCGAGTTATCAGCAAGATTAGCAAGTCCAACTGCATCTGCACCTAACTTAGAAGATGTTACTGCACCAGCAGCAATCTTACCTTCGGTTACATTCAAATCTTTAATGTGATTTGTTCCAACTGCTCGACTTGCATCAAGAGTAGCATGGTCTGCTAGTTTTGCGTCCGTTACTGCATCAGCAGCAAGTTTTCCAGTTGTTACATTTAAGTCTTCAATCTTAGCAGTTTCAACTGCACCTGCAGCAATCTGTAATGTATTTACTGCATCATTAGCAAGTTCTGCATTTCCTACAGCACCACCAGCAATCTGTGCATTAGTAACGGTTCCTGTTAAGTCACCACCAACTGATGTGCCACCAACATTTGTTGAGTCATCAGCAAATGACATTGTACCAGCACCATTAGTGGTCAATACTTGTCCCGCTGTGCCGTCTGAAACATTCAGTTCCGCAATACCAACTGTGTTAGCTGCGATCTGTGCATTAGTAACGGTTCCCGTTAAGTCACCACCAACTGATGTGCCACCAATATCAATCGTTGTAAACCCCAGAACACCAGCACCATTAGTTTTTAATACTTGACCAACTGTTCCGTCTGTAACATCCAACTTAGCAATGTCAACTGCACCATCTTGAATCTTAGCTTTTCGTACTGCATCATCTTGTAGTTCTGAAAATGTAATTGCATTTGCAGCAATATCTTCTGCGACAATAACATCAAGTCCTAAATGTGCTGATGTAATTGAGTTAGCAGCAATCTTATCACCATCAACAGCATCGTCAGCAATTTGTTGAGTTGTTACCGCAGCATCAGCAATTTTATTAGATGTTACTGCACTGTTTGCTAAACTAGTTTCAATAATTGTACCATCAAGAATCTTAACATTTGTTACAGCATCATCAGCAATCTTTTGTGTAGAAATAGAACCATCAAGAACCTGTACTGCATTGAGAGCTAAACTCTGAGCATCATCATTAGTTCTGAAAGATAGATTTTGTAGGTCGAGATCAGTAACAACATTAGAATAAATACTGAATTGTTTCAACCAACCACTACCAGACGGCAATCCTGTGCCATGGAAAAACTTAATTGTATATGAAGAACTAGCACCGTTGATTGGTACAGTAAAGTTTGTAGTGTCTGGAAGATTTTCAGAAAGACTACCATTCTGTGCAGCATGAAAACGATCAGTTTTCATTGAAAGAATACTACGAAAGTTTACTTCCCTTGCTGTACTAAAACCAGTAATAAATGGGTTTGCATCCAATTGTGATGTACCTGATTCAACAACAACAAGTTTGCCATCACTAAGATGTGTAACATAATCACTGTTATCTGCATCTTGATAATGGTAAATAGGTGTTACTACTTCGGTTGTATTGAGTGGAGTTGCATCAATTAAGAATGATGCACCAACATCCCAGTTCCATGTTCCTTCGGTATTATCTACAGAAGCAACATCAGCTGCTCGTGTAACTGCAACGGTAGTTGTTGGAATATAAGAAGTAGCATATTTCTTTGCTTCGACTTGTGCACCCCAGATGAAAATACTCTGACCACTTGTTGCAGCAAAGGTTGTAGAAACTGCATTGTCTGAACGTGCTTTAATATATGCTTCTGTAGTACTTGAGGCAGTTGCTTCAAATGTTACTTCACAACGATACCATCCATTAGGAAATTGACGAATAGAAGAAGCAAAAACTGTACCACCAGAAGCACCAGTTGCACCAGTAGATAGATTGAAAACCTGTGAACAAGTCATACCAGCAGTTGCGTCATCCTTATTAGAAATTTCTAAATATTCTAATGCATTTTTCTTAGCAAATACAGAAATTGTATAATGTGTTCCATTAGTAAATGTTAAACCTTGTTGTCTTACAGCAACAATACCAGTTGCCGATGAACCAGCTGCTAGTGTATCACCAGTAACCGTACCATCAGGTGATTTAGTAGAGTTTGCAGTAACACTAGCCAAGTTGGTTTGTGTTGAATTTGATGTTACCCAAGTTGTAGTAAAATCCTCTGACTGTAAACAAGTATTTGTCGAACTCTCTTCAAGTAACCATCCCATGATTGAACCTACATTACTAGGGTCATAATCCTGTCTAATTTTATTTGCAGCAACTAACTCAATACGACCAATGTTGTTTACTTTTGTTGCGGATGAACTTCGTGAATAATTTAGAATAGAAGGTATCGCAGATGTTGAGTTAATACCAAGTGTTTGCTTTACAATGGCCATTGAAGTTATTCCCTTTGATTATGATGGTTGATATGATTACTTGTATTTATAATTTTTTATTTCTATGTCTTGTATTATTCCGTCACTTCAACCCAGTTAGTAATGTTTTCATCCCAAGTATATAGTTTGTCATCAGTAGGATGAGCAACTGGTGCTTCCCATTGACAAGTTGTTTCGTCTAAAGACCAAGATGGAAATGGTTGAGGTGCGATAAATGCATCTTTAATCGAATCATATGTATAACCAAGTCCAGCATAATTATATCTTAATGCTACACCAGAATCTTCTTTACCGTCTTGTCCGTAATGTTTACCACCATGAGTATTATAAGATGTTTGAACCCAGTTAGAGTTGTCACCTACTGCTCTGCTGTTGATAAAATCCTGCTCGGCTACTATCACTCCTTGAACAATACTGTCTGAATTAATTTCTGCGAAATGACTCATATTAGTTTTCCTTTAGTTGTTTATTTAAGCCGCTTGGAATTGGTATCGGATAATTACTATGCCTGAGCCTCCGAGTCCACCAGATCCCGCCGAATATGACCCACCGCCACCACCTGAACCTGTATTTGTTCCTGCATTACCACCAGTATGATTAGTTCCGGTAGAACCATTAGTCCCTGAATTTAACGCAGAACCTCCACCAGTCCCGAAACCCTTTTGAAAATCAGAACCACCGCCCCCACCTCCAAGCCCACCATGTCCACCAGTTCCATCGTGTCCTGCTCCGCCTCCTCCTGCAGCCCAATAGTAGCCGTTACCATCTATATTAGACACTAGACCAATACCTCCATTACCAGCAACAGCAAGTGCTCCAGCACCAGCAGCAGGAGTACCACCTATAGAAGCAGCACTACCTCCTCCAGCTCCGTTACTATTGCCACCACCCGCTAGCCATTCACCACCTGCATATCCCTCATTAGCCGTACCAGCACCACCTGCGCCTGGAACTTCGCCACCGCCTCCACTGCCACCCGCTGTACCAGCCCCGCCCTGAAACGCACCACCAGTACCACCACCTGTGCATGATACAGTCGAAATGCCTGACCCAGAAAGAGATGAAGTACTACCATTTACACTAGCAGTACCTCCAGCACCAATTGTCACTGTATAACTTGTTACAGATATGTTTTTAGCAGTTTCACTCGTCCCTCCACCACCTGACGTTTCACTGTTAAATGAATTTCTTAAACCTCCAGCACCACCACCGCCACCAACTCCGTTACCGCCACCCGCCCCACCAGCAATTACAAGATAATCAACAACGGCATCAGACCCTAAAGTAGTTACTACAAAATTACTAGAAGTGTTAAAAGTGTGAACCTTGAAATTCCCATCTGTAGTGATTGTTCCGCCTGTGGCAGTTGTATAAACAATATTATTTACCGTTATCGAAACAGTTATACCAGTACTATATGCACCATCATTATCTTTTGACCTAAGTCTAAAAGTAACTACTGTATCTACTGCAACTGATTGTGTCGTAAATGTATGAGCACTTCCTGCTGCAACTTCTGCTGTAGTAACTGCTAATAAACTTGAATTAGATATGTTGTCTACAATATAATGTGTTATAGTTCCATCGGAATCAGTAGCACCAGAGAATGTATGAGCTGTAGAAGAAGACTCTGACAAATCAGGCATATCATCAGTTGCTTCATTAGGTGCTACATTTGGAATTATATTTCCTGTGCCTGATCCAGTATTTGTCCAAACATTAGCATTAGTTGTATTATCTGTACAAACATACATTTCACCTGAAGTAGTATTTGCCCAAACCTTACCAACCGCATCTGGATTTGTAGTAACTGTAGGGTCGCTTGCTGATTTTTGTATTGCCACTACAGCAGTAACACCAGTCAATGATGAACCATCAATAACAGGAAGAGCACCTGAAAGTTTACTAGATGATATTCCAGCAATCTTAGCATCAGTTACACTTGCATCAACAATCTTAGATGATGATACAGAATTATCTTTTGGAGTAATACCAGAATGATTTCCGATAATAGCAGTAACAACAACATCCTGTTCGGGTGCTGTCGTAAAAGTAAGAGTGCTTCCAGAAACACTATAATGTGTAACTGGAGCTTGTTTGACACCATCAAGAAAAACTAATACATTATTTACAGAGCCTGGGATATCATCTAATTCCAAAGTAGCTAGAGAACCATTGCCTGTCATTGTCTTTACAGTCTTACCCTCCTTTAATACACCAACTAAGTTTTTTCCTATATATGCCATTTGATGATCCTTTAATGTTTGTGTTTATTTAGGTGGTTTGTTATTATGTAAATTCAACCCATCTAGTAGTGACTTCATCCCACTTGTAATATTTACCATCGGTAGGATAAGCAACGGGTGCTTCCCATTGACAAGTAGTTTCTACCAGTGTCCAAGATGGAAATGGTTGAGGTGAAATGAACGCATCTTTGGTTGAATCGTATGTATAACCAATACCAGCATAATTATATCTTAATGCTACACCAGAATCTTCTAAACCGTCTTGACCGTAATGTTTACCGCCGTGGGTATTATAAGATGTTTGAATCCATAACTCATTAGGATAATGACTATCAATGAATGGTTGTTCAGCAGAAATCACATTGGTGACGATACCTGTTTCTATTTTTGCAAAGTAGCTCATATTTTATTCCTTATTATATTTTATTTATTGAAATTGATATCGAATTATAACTACACCTGAGCCGCCCGAACCTCCAGTAGCAGAATTATTACCTCCACCGCCGCCACATCCTGCATTTACTGTACCAGCAACCCCATTAGTGTTTCCAGAACTTGCGCCATTACCACCCCCGCCAGAACCACCGATACCTCCACCACCGTCAGACCGTGAACCTCCGCCACCGCCCGCACGGGTAACTGTTACACCTGTTATTGAAGATGCTAAACCATTACCTCCTGCACCACCTACTAATGTTGTACCATCCGAACCCGCACCACCCGCTCCGCCTGCACCACCAGCACCATTATTTCCGGTAGCACCACTGCCAGCACCTACCCCACCATTATTTCCGTTTGCTGTTGAAGTGCCACCGATACCACTCCCTACACCCCCTCCACCTGAACCGCCAGAAAGTCCTGCAGCGTTTTGTGTACCACCGCCACCACCACCACCTGTTGAGGTAATACTCAAACCTGAAGAATTAGAACCACTAGTACCATTTTGATTTGATGTACCTCCAGCATTCCCCGCTCCAATAGTGATTGTATAAGTAGTTGCTGTTACTGATACACCAGTATCAGTCCTATAACCTCCTGCGCCTCCGCCTCCTCCATTGCCTGTGGTTACATTTTCAGTCCCGCCACCACCACCACCAGCAACTATTAAGTAATCAACAACTGCATCATCGCCTAAAGTAGTTACTACAAAATCACTGGAACTGTTGAAAACATGAACCTTATAATCACCATCTGTAGTAATTGTCCCGCCTGTGGCCTCTGTGTAAACTGTTGGAATTATATTATCTGCACCACCACCTATATTTGTCCAAACATTAGCACCAACTGTAGCATCTGTGCAACAATACATTTCGCCGGATGTTGAGTTTACCCAAATTGTTCCAATACCATTACCCGTTGCGAGCATGGAAGAAACAGTAGGGTCACTTGCTGAATATACTATTGGTGTATCAATAGGAATCAGATTAGTTAATGCTGAACCATCCATAACAGGAAGAGCACCAGTAAGTTTACTTGAAGTCATTCCAGAAATCTTAACATCAGTAATAGCTAAATCTTCAATTTGGTCAGTAGTTACTGTGGAATCTGCAATATGACCTTTATAATTATTAGCATAACTTAATACTACTACATTAACACCAGTATCAGGAGCAGTGGTAAATACAACTGTTTTATCAGAAAGAGTATAATCAGTAGTTGGTCTTTGAGCAACACCGTTATAATATACAGACAAATTATTTACAGAGCCTGGTGCTTTTTGTGATGTACTTAATACCATTGTGACTGTGGCACCATCTCCGGTCATTGTATCACATACCATATTAATAGTAGATACAGTTTTATCAATCTCGTCCATTCCTGAACCTATATATCCCATTTGGTAATCCTTTTTTATATTATTTGTTTGGTGATTTATTATTCTGTTACTTCAACCCAATCATCAGTGTTATGATATATTTCCTGTGCCTTCACCTACATTAGTCCAAACATTAGCATTAGTAGTATTGTCTGTACAAATATACATTTCACCTGATGTTTTATTTAACCATATAAGTCCCGCTGCAGGATTTGTAGTAATCGTAGGGTCATTTGCTGAAACAGTATCAATACCAGAAATAGCAGGAATACCAGTTAATGCTGAACCATCAAGTGCAGGAAGAGCACCTGTCAATTTACTAGACGCCATTCCAGTAATCTTAGCATCAGTTACAGAAGAATCCATAAACCGTTCAGTTGTCAATGGTGTCAAAGGTATACCAATATGTTCACCACCACCAGTAATCGTAACAACTTTTACACTCAATGCAGGAGCTGTTGTAAAAGTAATAACAGCACCTGAAAGAGTGTAATCAGTAGTAGGTCTTTGATAAATACCATCAAGGAAAACCAAAACATTATTAACAGATATAGGAGTTTCTGATAATGTCAAAGTAGTATCAGCACCATCACCTATCATGGTATCGACTGTTCTATTTGCTAATTCTGTCTCCTCAATTTGTTTACCTATATATGGCATCTATTTATTCCTTTTTTTTATTTTGTTTTATCGGTCACTACAACTCTTGACAATTATATTTATTTATAATGTTTAATATTATACTGTTGGTTGCACATCCCATGTGCCGTCTGTTTCATTCCATATGTAAATTTTATCATCACTAGGGGGAGCAACTGGGGCTTCCCATTGACAAGTGGCTTCTACTAAAGTCCAGCTAGGGTAAGGTTTGGGTGGAATAAATGCATCTCTAACTTTATCGTATGTGAACCCAACACCCGCATAATTCTTACGGAAGTTGACATTATAACTTGTCTGTATCCAGTTAAAGCTATCACCTACTGCTCCTGAGTTTATAAAATCCTGCTCGGCTACTATTACTCTTTGAACGATACTGTCTGAATTAATCTCTGCAAAGTGACTCATATGTAGTTCCTTTATTTATTGAAATTGGTAACGGATGATTACTACACCTGAGCCGCCAAAAGGTTGAGTATTACCGCTAGCGTTGACTGAATTACCTCCAGCCCCATCTCCAGTGTTTGCACCGCCATTAACATTTGCAGTAACATTACCACCTGCCGCCCTTGTGACTGCTGACCCTGTGATGGAATTGGATGTGCCAGCCCCCCCGCCTCCTGATGTGACATTTGAAGACCCGGCAGAAGATGAACCACCCCCTCCACCTGCATTTGCGTAACTACTTCCTGCACCGCCAGCGTAACCTTCAACTGGCGAATAGCTCCCAGTGTTTCCGGCCCCTCCCACTTGACTGCCGTTTCCTGCACCTGCTCCTCCCCCTGATCCACCACTCGCACCACTACTCAGGTTTCTGTCATTATAACCTCCAGCCCCCCCACCTGTAGAAGAGTAACCCAATGCTGAAGAATTTGACCCATCGGTAGAGTCGAAACTACTACTGGCAGTCCCCCCAGCCCCCACAACAACCGCAT
>Ga0307984_1001055_pt1 | contig 11695 bp, 6 predicted proteins | sample EllFjometageno78_FD_203169 | JGI IMG/M metagenome (GOLD analysis project Ga0307984, IMG submission 203169) | Marine microbial communities from Ellis Fjord, Antarctic Ocean - #78 | ecosystem: Environmental > Aquatic > Marine > Unclassified | place: Southern Ocean | collected 2014-10-09 | reverse complement strand
GACCCCGTATCAGCGTTAAAACGGTACATAGATAAGCACACTCAGTACGCCGAGCACTACCGTGCGTTTGGAGGTTTCGAGTACGTACAGGGCTATCACACCCGCGAGACTATCGAAGGTTATGTGGCCGATGCGGATAGAGCTGCTGCTTACGCGAAAAACCGTAGATTGATAGAAGCAAAGATGAAGCTGCATGAGCTGTGGGAGAAGCCGACTAACTCTAAGTTTACGCAGGAGCAGATTGATCAGTATTACTCTGACTCACTAACGGAAGCGCAAAAGCGCGGGTACGTGCAAGACGACGGTAATGGGGGCCACAAGTGGATACACCCTGACTCGCAGTTGCGGGATCGTATGCAGTCACTCGTTTACGCTTATGAGCAAAAGCACGGTGCTGTTGCGGCAGCTAAGTGGGAGAAGGAGGCAAATACTTTACTAGAGCACGCGCTGGGGCAAAATAGCCGCCCGAACCGTAACGGTTTTATTTTTAACTTGATCGGTGAGGCTCGCGCGTATGAGTCCTTGCGCACGCTAATGTTTTCCGGCGTAGCGTCTGTGCCTGAGATTGCAGTAGCGTTTCAGCGCTCGAAGGGCGAAGTAGGAATGGTCAACTTTGCTAAGATCGTATGGGATTCAGTGCGGAACTACGACGATGCCAAAGAGATGGCAGAGTTGATGGGGTTCATCCAAGACGACATGGCTTCCATTATTGCGATGGATATGCTGTCGGTCCATGACGGCGATGGTGGGGTGGGACGGTTCTTCAGGAAGGGTATAGCGCCGTTGATGAAGTACAACGGCAACGAGATGATTGTTAACCTGAGCCGCGTCGTAGCAATGAAAGCAGGGATGCACTTCCTGCGAAGCTCTGCGCTCAAAGCCACAGGGCCGGAGGGTAAGGCCAAGACACGCGCGCTGCGTTACTTAGAGGAGCTAAACATCGATGCTGCTACCGTTATCCGCTGGATGGATGATGTCCAGTACAAAGGGTTGAAAGAGGCTTCCACCCAAGATGGTAACAGTATGCACGCCGCAGACGCAGCTAAAGTAAGGGCTGCACTTAACACGTTTATTAACGAGTCGGTAATGCGACCTAACGCGGCGGAGCGACCCACTTGGGCAGATCACCCGATTGGTACGTTTGTGTATCATTTGAAGACGTTTGCGTATTCGTTTGGTAAGCGCGTTGTGGGCGGGGCGATTCGAGAGATTAACGCACGCCGTAAAGAAGGCGACTCGCGTTTCGATGCGTTAACTGAGTCGATGGTGTATGCACTTCCAGCGTTAATGGTGTTCACATTGTTCGGTGCTATGAGCGACGAGTTGCGTAATCGTATTGCGACGTTAGTAGGAGAAGGGGAATGGAGAGGTACATGGGGCGCGAACAGGGAAGACCCGCTGGCGATGGTAGGGAAGTGGATGAGTCGGGCGGGTTTGCTAACTAGCACACCGTTTTTTGATCCAGTGTACGACACGTTGACGGGCAAACCTTCAGTGAACAGCTTTGCCTTTGGCGCAGGTCCACTTGCGTCCCACGCTTGGGACTTGTTTAAGCCGAGTGCCAGGGGAAGAACTACTGACGTGATGGGCGTTTCAGTTGACAAGCGGATACTGAAGTCAATCCCAGTCGTGAATCAGCTGCCGTACTTGAAAGGCGTCAACGCTATGCCGCCCGTGAGGAACAAGGGTGTTGCTGGCGCTGTCTACGACTGGGCTTTGTCATTTTTTAAGGACGCTCCGGGTCCAAGGAAGTTAAAGGGCCGCTTCTCTGGTGTCGTTACTCAGATCGAGGATGGCGATACTGCGTTCGTCCGTGACGCTAAAGGCAAGATTCATCACATTCGTCTGTTCGGAATAGATACTAACGAGAAGGGGCAGCGCGGGGGCAATGACCAGACGTCAGCATTGAGTGACATGGTGCTGGGTAAGAGGGTTGTTATATCTGATTATGGAAATGGATTGTTCGGCAGGATGCTAGGTGTGATTCAGCTAAACGGTGTTGATATTAACGCCAAAATGCTGGAGGAAGGAAAAGCGTGGTACAGCCACACTTACGCAGAGGATTTGCCTGACGATATGAAGCGTTTGTATGTTACGGCGTTAAACAACGCTTATCGTGGCAAGAAGTCTCAGTGGGACGGCCGAACGCAGCTTGATCCACAGGATTACAAAAGGATGATGCGTCGTTTTGAGAAGATCAAGAAGGCTACTGCTGAGGCAGCTAAGCCTAGTTTCTGGGAGAGTTTAGTAGGTGGGGGAGTTAGTGGTGGCACATAGTAATGTAGGCGCGTCTGTAGTTGCCTCAACACAGCCTTTGATTTACGGCGTAGCAGGGGCAACGTGGCTGGGTATAACGTTTCAGGACTGGGTGCTTGTAGGCACTGGAGTGTTGGTGGTTATGAATCTAACGCTTGCAGTCTTTAAGGTCGTCGAGCTATGGAGGAAGGGTCAGTGACTTATATAGTGCATGAGCTTTTTGGAGGTATTGCACCCAAGGTGCACCCCTCAAAGTTAGCGTCTGAGCTAGCAACGGTTGCGAACCATACGGATTTAGACTCTGGGAGGCTGCGTGGTTTGAGGGAGCCTTTAGCCACGACTTTTGCGCCGGACGCCGGGGTAAAAACTGTGTACCCCTATGGAGGCTCGTGGCTGGAGTGGAATGAGTATGTTTCCGTTGCCGAGAACCCAATTGCTAATGATGTGTGGAACCGCTTATTTTATACTGATAGCGCTTATCCTAAGATGAGGATAGGTGCTGCAACTTACCGATTAGGCATACCAAGAGCTGAAAAACCTACAGTTGTTCCACCAACGCTTCCTGTAGGGGCGGAGGATGTTGAGTCTTTGTTGGAGCTTGAAGACATTTATTACGTGGTGACGCTGGTCGATGTGTTGGGGACAGAGGGGCCACCCAGCGCCGCATCAGCCGTAGTTCGGCGTATACGTGATCAGGAAGTACAGGTTAATTTTGGCGCTATACCGGCTGGGAACTATCACTTAGGTACTGGTGCTTTAATGCGTATTTACAGGTCTAACACTGGTACTGACAGCACAGTGTTCCAATACGTGGGTGAGACAGGCATTACTGAGTCTGGGTTCTTAGACACTATCCCTAACTCACAGCTGCAGGAAATATTGCCTTCGGGAACATGGATAGGCCCTCCTGACGATCAGTCTGGCCTTTGGCCTGACGGCCCATTGCAGGGTTTGTGTCTTGGCCCTAATGGGATGATGGCTGGGTTTGCTAAAAACACGATTTATGTTTCAGAGCCTTACTTACCTCACGCGTGGCCTAACGAGTATAAGACCACGATTTCTGGACTAATCAAGGGGATAGTTTGGATTGCGAGCGGGTTACTGGTAGTGACGGATGGCGCAGCGGTCATTCTCACTGGCTCTCACCCAGCCTCTATGACGGTTTTTTCCCCAGAGAAGTCGTGGCCGTGCCGTGCGGCGCAGTCTATCGTTGATATGGGAGGGTGGGCAATATACGTTGGTTCTGATGGCTTGGTTGGTGTAGACGGTAGCTCTTTTACGCTATTGACGGAGCAGTTGATGGATACGAGCGCTTGGCAGTTTAGGACAAGGCCTGATTCTGTAGCAGGCAACAGCGAGGGTAGGTATGTTTTGTTCACGAATGCAGGTGTTTGGCCGCTGTCTATGATGTTCGACCCCCAAGGTGGCAAGAATGCTCTGGTTGACATTCCAGATACGCATTCTTACGTCACCTACACTGACTCTGAGAGCAAGCTTGTAATTAAGCAGGGAAGTTTTCTGAGTTATTTTGACAGAGGGGCCACGCGTCAGGAGTTTGCTTGGCAGGGGAAACTGCACGTTCTTCCAGGTAAAACGAACTTTGCGTATTTAGAGGTTCATGCTGATTTCACGGGGGGTAAGTCAGTTGAGGTGCGGGTTATGGGTTCTAACGTAGGTACTCCTTATGCGTCTAGTCTTGCTAGTACGGATTATCCACGAGTTGATGTTTACACTGTAACGTCAGCTATTACGGCGCTGTCAGACGAGTGGGCGTGGGACAGGTACCAAGTGAGCATTAGTACCATTGGTGTTACTAACCCAGTCACTGAGGTTACTGCAGTGATCTTGCACGAAGATCTCTCTGAGCTTGGCTAGCATCGTACTTTGCCATGCTATATAATATAGGTTCTACCTATACCTGTTTTTTTTGGGAGTGAAAGATGCCTAAAATGTCTAAATCAGCAGCTAATGCTGCGTTAGACGCGCTGACGGCGCTTGTTAATGCAGGCGGCGCGGGGACGATAACTGTACATTCAGGGCCGCAGCCTTCTGAGCCAGCGGTACCTGATTCAGGTACCCTCCTTGCAACTTTAGGGCTGGCACCTGACGCTTTTGGCACTGCGAGTAACTCTGGCTCAGCAGCGCGTTCTATTGCTAACACTATCACGGGGCCTTCTGGCGGAGCTATAGCTGCTGGAGTCCCAGGTTATTACCGCGTGCGCAATTTCGGTGGAGACGTGGTTTTCCAAGGTTCAGCGGGAGGAGCCACTAGCGGTTCCGAGCTTTCGTTCAGTCTCTCTCCTTTTACCGTTGGTGGTGTTGTTGCTGTCAGCTCGTTCACGATATACCTGTCGGAGTAACTAGATGTCGACTGGCGTAGGCATTGCGACGTTTTCTGGAGTTACTGCCAGTAGCGCGAGCGCGGTACCTTTAATACTGTCTCCTGCGTCTATTGTCGCTCAGGCTGCGCGCGCTGCGTCTAACTCATCGGCTTTTCGCCCAATACCCGCGTTACCAGCAGTGCCTATGGGCCAGCCACCAGCGGTTTATAATTTCTTGACAGCTATTAGGAACGCGGCGCAAGTGCAGTACGGCCAGACTAAAAACGAGCTGGACAGGGCCGTGACTGTGCGTGACCTTACAACTAGCGGAGGTGGGTTTACTCTAGCTGCAGGGAACCTTACGCCTGGAACTACTATCACTAACCCGCCGCCTGACCCCCCTAATGTAGGTGTAGGTGTATTACCGGATATAACAGGTGTTGAGTTTGTAGTGACCGCACTTGGGGTCGTCATTACTTGGGATCAAGTTTTCGGTCTAAACAACGGTGCTATAGCTTTTGCTGAGATTTGGCGAGTGGAGGTAGCTGCGTGGAAACCTGACCCTGATGAAGACGTGTGGTTCTATCCACAACTTGAAATTGCGTCTGATTCCGAAGGTGTGCCTTACGTGAGTTTCACATCGCCTAGCAACGCCTTGGACGAAAATGAGGTACTTATACCTAATACTCTAGAGGTTAGCCGCAGAGCTGCTGCTATGGGCGGTGGATCTATTTATGGTGACCCGCTAGACCCGGGCAAAGAATATGTCTATTTCATTAGGTACGCAGGGTACTCTACTGCGACGTCGGGGGGTTGGGTTTACTCCGCGTGGCACTCACGCTTCGGGACTCTCGTAGCGGCTTTGCTTGATTGGCAGGCTATTCTCGATACTTTGAGCGCAACTATAGGACTTCTGCACTTAGATTCTGTGTTGCTGGCAAAGATTGAGTTGATTGATTACCAAGCAGGAGTTTTAGCAACGCAGGCGACAGCGTTGGCGCAAGAGGGTATTGATAGGGCTGCAGGCATTGCGGCGGCGACGGCTGCGAACGCTGTTGTACTCGCGGCGGAGGTATCTGAGCGCCAAGATAGAGTTAATGATGTATGGGATTATGTAGGCACTAACTGGGCTGCCAATAGTATTATCATGGAGTCTCGGCAGAGCACAACCGATGCGACGATTTACAGTTTAGAAACTGCGATGAATACTGCTGATGGTGCTTTAGCGACGCAGATACAGGCAATTATTGCTGCGTCAGGGGAGTGGTATGTACAGCCTGCTGCACCAGTTATTTCTTCTGGTTGGACGGGCACTGTGCATTGGTTGGATTCCGATGACCAGAACAAACACTACGTCTCTACTCCGGCTACACGGTCTGCATCAGAGGGTTGGGTGGACATTACTGATACTCGGATTATTGCGAATGTTGCAGCTATAGTTACAGAGCAGCAAGCGCGTATAGCTGCTGATGCAGCAGCAGCGACTGTCAGTCAGAATCTTGCCTCACAGGTTAACAACTCTACTACCGGCCTTACTGCAATCGCTAATAACCTTTCTGGTTTTATGACGTTGGTCCTAGATGAGGGTTCCAACGGGTTCCTAGCCCAGTCTTTGAAGTTCACTAATCTCCAGAACCAGGTCAATAACGTTTCTGCCGGTGTTGCAGGTCTAGTGACTGCAGATCAGGCACTCTCGACGTATATGAGCAACACTGGCGAGGATGGCTACATCCAGCAGACCTTGTTTGGTACGACGCTAGGGTCTGAGCTGTTAAGCAACTTAGCAGGGACTACTGAAACGTTAGCAACCGTAGGTGCAGTCGATACTTTAGAGACTTATGTCAATAACCAAACTGAGACTGGCTTACTAGCGAGTAGTTCTAAGTTCACGGCGTTGGATGCCGCCGTCAACCATACTGACACAGGGCTGGCTGCGACTGCAGGTGCTGTTTCGGATCTGACAGCTTACGTAGACAACCAAAACGATGGAGGGTTTTTGTCAGGGGCTAGCAGATTTACTAATCTGGAAACTAGCTACACGAATTTAACAGCAGCTGATGGGCCAATAGCTGTCAATAACCAAGCACTCCAAACCCTCGACACGTTTGTTAAGAGCACGGAGGCTGATGGGTTACTTGCAACAAACACTTTATTTACTTCGTTAAAGACCGTTTTTGAAACTGCTGAAGGAGAACTTGCTGACGCTGTCTTAGCCGCTTCAACATTAACAACTCATTTGGAAGATGATGGCCCGGACGGGTACCTTGCGACGACTTTATCTGGCACAGAGCTTTTGTCGGATTTAGTCGACGAGGTGACTGGGCATCTGGCAACGTCTTCAGCGGTTGAGGGCCTAACAACATATGTTAATGACCCAGAGGAAGATGGGCTTCTCGCCACAAACCAGAAGTTCATTGATCTAGAGAGCATTGTTATTAATGAGTCTACGGGTGTCGCTGCGACTTCATCCGCATTGAGCAACCTACAGACAGCCGTGGATGCGACGACGTATCCTAACGAAATTGTATCTAGTGCTAGTGAGTTTACTACGCTAAAGACCGCTGTAAATCACGCCGATACGGGTTTGTCTGCCACTGCTGATGCACATAATAGCTTAGACACGATGGTCAGAGCTGATACTTATGGCAACACATTGTTGTCCCAAAGCAGTGAGTTTACTGAGTTACAGACGCAGCTGGTCGGCACCGACGGGACTGGAGGTACAGCTAACGCGGTTACCGAGCTTAAGAGTTATGTGGAGGGCACAGGGGCTGGCACTTTGTCAGACGATTTGACAAAAGATGACGGCATCATAGCGTCCAGCAGTTTATATACGAACTTGAACGCAGCGGTTACTGATCCAGTTACTGGCCTAGCGACTAAGGTTTCGTTTACTAATTTGAATACTGCTGTTGCTACTGAGAGGGACGCGCGAGTGGAGGCTATTAGCCAGCTATTCCTTGAAGGCGGCGATGGTTCTGGTGCCATTACTACTGCGTTCAACGAAGCGGGTTCGAGTTTGCAGCTTAATGAGAATGGAGACATACAGGGCAAGCAATGGGCCAAGACAGACATCAATGGCAAGGTTGTAGGGTGGGAGTTCTACAACGGGAGAGGTGAGCTAGAAAGCACTTCCGCGTTCAACATTATGACTGACACTTTTTCGATAATAAATCCAGTTACTTTGTCGACTCCGATATATTTTGGCGACATCGCAACACCGTACGGTAACGTTAAGCTACTTGTCCTTGATTTGGATGTCATTGTACTCAACGGACTTATCCCCGAAGCCAACTTTGGGACTATAGGCGTTGGGAAAATTACTGGTTTTGACTCAGCTTTTGTAACAAGCACGATTGGTGAAGGGAATATTACTAACGCGCACATTGGGAACACAATATCAAGTGTAAATTACGTAGCGGGGCAGTCTGGTTGGGCGATTTACAAAAACTACTTTGGTTTCGGTGGTTATGCGGAGTTTCAAAATGTACGCGCTCGCGGAGACATACAAGCGTCGTCACTGAATGTTACTGGCAACGCGCGAGTAAACACATTACAGATACAGGATGAAGCGGTAGTTGTTACACGGTTCAAAGATGGGGTGGCAGACCAACAGTTGGGTGCCGGTAACAACCCAAGTTGGATGGTTAATTCCTACGGGATAAACCCTTTGAGCGGCAGGATTCACTACACGGCGGGTTGTACTGTGGACAGTGGCCAGTATGAGAGCGGCTCTCAGCACTTGACGATAATCATTTATTGGCAGTACTACAATATATACAACCAGCTTATTGGTCCTATGGAATTGAAACGGACAAAAATTAATCTTTACGTAAACGGGTCAACACAGGTTAATTACGATTTCCCTTTTCAGGTATCGGGCGTAACTGGTGCGGTCACGAGTCACGCGTCCCGCGATGTCTCAGTATGGGCGAAGGCTCAGGGTAACGCCACTTTCAGGGACGCATGGGCCACTATAAGTACTGCAAAGAGGTAGGTATGGCAAGGTATATTTGGTACGTGGAGGAGACAGGTGAAGTGGTAGGTGCTATGGAAGCGCCTTCGGAGATTGAAGACACTGAAACTCCTCACGAGGACTTAGCTTGGGCAGAGGAGCAGGGAGAAATAAGCGAGAGCAAAGTAGTTCTTGTCGAGGGGCATGACCACACGCCCGTTCGCGACATCTATATTGGCGAGGGTGGAGTTGTTGATTTTAAGACTCCATTCCCAGAGCTTACAGATGTGAACGGAGTAGTGTCAGGGTTGCCGTACGGAACGAGCGTGAGATGGCCTGATGGAAGTGTTTCGACAGTGTTTGATGGTGTTGCCGAGATAGAGTCTAACGTAGGAGGGAATTTTAGATTTCAGTTTATCCATCCCCATCATTACCGAGCCGAGTTGGAGGTTGAATACAATGTCTAAGCGGTTTATCGCGCGTGACGTTGATGAGTCACGCCGCACGGAATACACGAAACTAGAGAAAGCGGGTGAGGCACAAAAGGCGATATGGGATGCGCTGTCCGTGTTAAACGAACAGGGTGTGGACATTGGAGCACTAGCACAGGCTGTCCTCACTAAGAGAGACGCTATCAAAGAGAAGGTACCTAGACGATGACTTGGCAAACAGATTTACAGACAAGTGTTGCAGCATTACAGGTTGATGTAACTGATATTGTTACGCGTTACGACGCAGTAGTAACAGCAGCGGCTGCGAATCTATTGTCTGTTAACGCCCAGATTGCATTAGCGGCGTCTTGGGCGATCACTGCTGAGGATGTGTTTGTTCCTAGCGGTAACGGGACTACTGAGTATTCTTCATATCACTACATGAAAAAAGCAGAGGCTGCCGTTGCGACAGTGGCCACTGCTGTTGGAAATGCCAATACTGCGACTGCTCAAGCGGGAATTGCGACAACTCAAGCAGGGATTGCGACAACTCAAGCAGGTTTCACGCTCCAACATAAGACTGCAGCAAACCAATCTAGAATTGATGCGGAAGCTGCAAAGGTTTTGGCAGAAGCTGCAGAGTCTACCACTGCGACACTTGCTGGTAATGTGGTTTCGGATAAGAACACCGTCGCGACAGACAAGCAGTTGGTGCTGGGCTACAAAAACGATACCAACACGATGTTGGGCACAGTTACTCAAAACGTCGGCATTAGCGCTGGTCATGTCTCGACGACTGCAACGAATGCGGCTTCTGCTGCAACTGAGGCAACGACTGCTACTACTCAAGCAGGGATTGCGACAACCCAAGCAGGGATTGCACTCCAACATAAGACTGCAGCAGACCAATCTAGAATTGATGCGGAAGCTGCAAAGGTTTTGGCAGAAGCTGCAGAGTCTACCACTACGACACTTGCTGGTAATGTGACTTTAGACAAGGCCACTGTTGCGGCAGACAAGGTTTTGGTGCTGGGCTACAAAAACGATACCAACACGATGTTGGGCACAGTTACCCAGCAGGTAGGTCTTAGTTCAGGTTACGCTACTACTGCTACTGACGAAGCTGCCGATGCCACTACTTCCGCAAGTACTGCTACTACAATGGCTGGCGAAGCCGAAGAGTGGGCGATAACTGTTGAAGATACTGCGGTGCCAAGCGGCAGTGGCACTGAGTATTCTGCGCTTCACTGGGCTAAAAAGGCAGAAGATTTTGCTCTTAGTGTTGCTGGACCTGCTGGACCGACTGGACCGACTGGACCGACTGGTCTTACGGGTCCGATTGGTTTGACTGGTAACACTGGGCTAACTGGTGCTGATAGCACAGTTGAAGGCCCTACTGCTGTGTCTTCAGACACAGGCAACATTATAGGGTTAGGCACTGATTCTCTCACACACTGGGACGGTGACTATGCGGATCTGATAAACACACCGTCTGAGCTGTCTGACAATTCTGTTGACTCTGAGCATTATGTTGACGACAGCATTGATGCTGATCATTTGAATGTGTCTGGCGATGGCACAACAACTCAGTACTTACGCAGCAATGCTGACGGGTCATTTACTTGGGATATCCCGACTGACACTAACACTACTTATTCAGTGGGTGATGGTGGATTAACACAAAAGAATTTTACTACTGCTTTAAATACTAAGCTTGTTGGTATTGCTAATAGCGCTAATAACTATGTGTTGCCTTTTACAGACAACTCCGCCAACTGGGACATTGCTTACGGCTGGGGAGACCATGCTAGCGCATCGTATGCCACTCAAGCATATGTTGGCACACAGATAGCGACTCTTGTTGATTCATCCCCAGCAACGCTTAACACACTGAATGAGCTAGCTGCTGCGCTAGGTGATGATCCTAACTTTGCCACCACAGTCTCAAACTCGATTGGTACTAAACTATCTAAAACTGGAGGCGCACTAACTGGAGCGGTCACAACAACTTCAACGTTTGATGGCCGTAATGTTTCTGCTGACGGCACTAAACTTGACGGTATAGCTACTAGCGCAAACAACTACAGCCACCCATCTAATCACGCTATTTCAGTTATTACTGGGCTACAAACTGCACTTGATGGCAAAGTAGACGACTCGCAAGTGTTAACTAACGTACCAGCGAACGCGTTGTTTACGGATACCGTTTACACTTTACCTTTTACAGACAACTCCTCTAACTGGAACACTGCTTACGGCTGGGGAAATCATGCTAGTGCCAATTATTTAACGGACGCTGGATCAGAGCTGACTTCATTTCCTACTGGCACTGACGCGGCAAGTGCTGACTTAATTGCATTCTATGATGTATCTGCTGGCCGCTGGGAAAAGGGAACAATTTCAGACGTAGCATTGCAAGGCCCAGCGGGAGCCGATGGATCAGATGGGGCGCAAGGAATCCAAGGTGCGACAGGGCCACAAGGTGCGGCTGGAGCTACAGGAGCCACTGGCAACACAGGAGCCACTGGCGCGGCAAGTACGGTTGCTGGGCCAACTGGTGCAACTGGCCCAGCAGGGTCTACATCTTACGACGCGGGAACTGTGGGAGGACTGGCAGTCGGAACAGGTGTCAATAATAGCGCGAATCAAATAGTACGGACTAATGCAAGCGGGTACATAGATGCAGATTGGATCAACACAACTTCTGGAGCGCAGTCTGGCGGTGCGCCTGC
>Ga0307984_1001054_pt1 | contig 11707 bp, 9 predicted proteins | sample EllFjometageno78_FD_203169 | JGI IMG/M metagenome (GOLD analysis project Ga0307984, IMG submission 203169) | Marine microbial communities from Ellis Fjord, Antarctic Ocean - #78 | ecosystem: Environmental > Aquatic > Marine > Unclassified | place: Southern Ocean | collected 2014-10-09 | reverse complement strand
GTTGCGTACTTGGTACAGCTAGTGGCATCCATGCTTGGCATAATGATTATTACATTCGTAGGCAGAGACTAGGAAAGAATGAAGCACTCTATCAGCACCTAGCCAAGCACCACCCTGAGTTAGTAGAGGACGAGTTCTTTAACCCTGAGCAACAGGCTGTAGTAGAGATACCACAGAAGGCTCCAGAAGGCTCTATACTACGCACAGAGAATGCTTTGGATCTACTGGAACGTGTACGTAAGTTCAACACAGAGTGGGTTCAGACAGGGCATAGAGAAGGTCAGAACTCACACAACGTAAGCTGCACTATCTCTGTTAAGGATGATGAATGGCCTGACGTAGGTGAGTGGATGTGGAAGAATCGTAACACCTTCAATGGCATTGCTGTACTACCATACAACGGAGGTACTTATACACAAGCACCCTTTGAAGACATTACTGAGGAACGATTCAATATGTTAGAGAGTAGTCTTAACGACATTGACTTGACCAAGGTGATAGAGGCAGAAGACGAGACTGACTTGTCAGGTGAGGCTGCCTGTGCAGGGGGAGCATGTGAGATTATTTAAGAATTACATACTGCCAATACTTTTTGGCGTGGCTCTTGCATTAGTTATTGTGATTGTCAAGGATGCGTCAACGCCACAGGAGGTGGCACAGGGGTACGGGACACCCGTAGTGTGTATGCAAGATGCCCCCATAGTATATGATTGGCAGGGTGAATTAATAACTGACCACTGGTATGACGGAGTAGATAATGAGTGATGAAGAAGGGGTGTTCAGAGGTGAGGTTTATGTTAGACCAAGCTTCAACCAAGATCATGGTTCACTGGAGTTGGTATCAGGTGTTACGATGAATGGTATAGAAGAAGCCCTTAGTAGTAAGATAGTAGAGCTAGAAGACAAGGCAGTCAGACAAGCTTTGATAGACCAAGGATGGACACCGCCTAAAGAGTAGGCATTAAAAAGCCCCATTGCTGTCAAGAGCGTTGGGGCTTTTCTTTGGGTGGAGTTTAAGTGATCATGTTCTTATAGTCAGTCTTGTCTACAGATGCTTGGCTATTACCCTTAGTCCATCCTGCATCCTTAAGTAGAGTTTTGTACACGGCTTTTAGTGCGTTAGTACGGCCCCTAAGAGATACTTGTTTACCATCCGACTGCCTAGTGTATGTTCGGTTCAATTGGCTAGAAGCTACTCCATAATCCTTATCATGTATAGCCTTAGTTAAAGTAGGCCAATTGTATACTCCATTTTCTAATAAGGTTCCTGTGTTAAATGCTATCTCTGTTAACATTAGTTTACCTAACGCATCTAAGCTGTCCCACTTCCTATCCTTATAGTTAGCTTCATAAGCTTTCTTAGCCCTTGATTCTGAAACATTCATATCCTCTTGAAACAAAGTCAATGCTTGCTCTTCTGTTATGCCACCACTTGCTATCATGGCATCTGCCTCTTCTTGGGTAGCAAACTTATGTCCATAGCCTATGGTAGGTAGCCCTCCCTCTGCGGAAGGATGGGGTAACCATTTACCTGTTTTCTCAGTCCAACCTGCACGTACCCCATTCTCTTGCTGCCTTATCTCGGTATGTATAGAATCAACTATGTTGCTTTCAGCCATGTTAGGTGGGGCTACATCTGCTTCTTTAAGTGCTGCATCTGTCTGAGCTACAACCTCTGTATTAGTTGCAGGGGTTTCTTGTCTAACAGGGTCGGGCCTACTAACTTTGTCTTCCATCCACCCCTTGAAAGACTGTACTTTATCTGCCAATCCAGATACTAAAGGACTAACTTCCTTTTTTACTACAGGCATGGGCTTATTCTGTACTTTTGTTTGTGCATAGTCTGCAGGTATATTTAATATTCCGTTAGCTGGTAACTGAGTAACGCCACCATTGAATTTTATTAAGTCTTTCCATGGAATACCTGTAGCTTTACTAGCTTCATAGAGACTCTCTGGCCCATCTCCCCCAAATTCAATTGCTTCTACTGGCCTAGTTTCGGGGGTGGGGGCTTTGGGTATGCCACCTTCAAGGGTATAGCCCTCAGGTAGCTGCTCGGTAACAACACCGCCAAGATTAAAACTAAGTGCCTGCATTTCATTGTCAACTAATCCTCCTCGGTTGAACTTGTATCTAACTTCACTGGGTAAGGGAGTACCATCAGATGCATCCATAACCTTAGGTGCTTCGGACTTCTTCCAGTACGTAACGCCCCTAGCATAAACTCTATCACCGATTACAGTAGCAACGTCTGCACCTTTTACTGCTTGACCTGTCTTCATGTCTATAAACAAGTGGTTGTTCATGGGGTTAAAACCAATCTCCGTTACATCCTTACCGCCTTTAATTACTACGTTCTCTTTTTGTGCAAGGAGGCCATTCACGGACATGGCAGGGTTTTTATGTTCTACTTCTTTAACCTTTAAACCTTTTATCTTGGCAGCAATGTTTCTTCTTTTTGCAGGGCTTACTTTGAATGTAACATCTGTTACAGTAGCGTATGGTTGGTAAGATAACACCTCACCATCAAAGCTTTTTTTATGTATAGTCTGTAGTTTGTCTAAACCTTTTGGGGCATCAGGAACTACAGAGTTTAAGTTAAGCCGCACACCAACTCTAGTACCATCTTCTACGGGCTGGAACATTTTACCTTTTCCATTTTTTACGGAAGCGTTAGCAGCCAAAGTATCCATACGAGATATAACATCTTTACCATACTTCTTTAAAAAAGTGCCACCCATTAGAGCTTCACTTACCCCTATATCACCTCGCTCCACTGCTATTTTATTAGCACCCAGTGCATCTTTAAGAGGCTTCTTAAGTTTTGAACCTACTAATGGAACTGTTCCTAGTAGGGTTGCAAGACCCTCAATACCTGCACCTGAGTAGTCACCTTCAAGTGCAGAGCCAGCAGCATCAAATGCAGAACCTAAGGCACTAACACCTGTAAATTCCAACACACTATCTATGGGGGAAATTAGGCCAGCCTCTTGTTTACTAGGATCAGTTTTCCACAGATTACTCTCATACTCAGCTTGCCTATCAGCCATTTGCATAGCATCTTCATCAAACTCTTTCTGTATAGAATCCTCTTTGCTCTTAGATAGGAACTCATTGATACGTTCTGAACCCTGCTGTGCCATAGCCTTCTGTGTCATTAAACCCATTATAGTGCCTTCTCTAATGCTCTGCCTATTGTAATAGCCGCCTTGTATGCACCTAACTGTGACACACTGCCCCCATAATACTGCTTAAAGTATTCCTCTGCTAACCTTTTTTGGGCAGAGGGTAGCCTTGACCACTTACCCTTATCAAATACAGAGAATTTCTTACCTGCCTTTAGTGACCTAACCAGTGCCTCGCCCTCAGCTATACCCTTTACCATTTTACGTACTTGTTGTAGGCGTTTCTTGAGTACTATTTTCTGTGAGGACTTGGGTAACCCCATATACCACGGGGTACTTATTATGCTACCAAGTAAAGTGTTAACATAATCTGGTGCATGTTTATTAACTAAGTAGTCTGCTTCTTTATTACCCGTAGTAGGGAACAACTTGTAAGTCTCCATACCCTGCTTTGCTAACTCTGTCTCTACTCTGCTACGTTGTTCAGATGGTTTAATACCTGTTAGCTGCGTAGCAAATGGGCTTTGCCTATAGACCTTGCCCTTCTTAGTAGGGGACTGGTACTCAGGTAAGTCTTTCTGTAGTATGGGTAGCTTAGACTTTAGGTTATTACTAAATGAACTCAGGAACTTATCAGTTCCATCCTCTCCAACTGCTATACGTGTACTACGTTGTATAGCTTCTGAACTATCAAACACTGCGGCTGCATCACGAACCACGGATAAGGGAGTAAGGACACGGCCTGTGATAGCACCTGTCCAGTTACCAAACATCTCTCCTACTCTCTCTGAAGATACGTCCACAGAATCTAAGTCACGTAAGGCTTCAAATAGATCCCCTACAGCACCTTGAACAGAACCTGACTTAAGCTGTGATCCTGTAGTACCTTCTAGTATCTGACCAAACACCTCGTCTGGTGCTTTGTTATGTAGGTTATGTATAATATCTGCAATGGCTAAGTAAGGAGACATAGGGAATATAGCCCTTATGTCTACAGGTTTACCCTCATGCATAACTTCATACCATTTAATATTTGGGTTCTCCTCTCGGTACTTAATAGCCCCGTATAACATAGAAGAACCTACGGCTCCCTGTGATATACGAGTAACAACATCCTCACCCTGTAGCTTGGCTGTTCGCATCAAAGCTGTTTTAGCTTCTCCATCCCCCATCTTCTTAGCTTTTATTACATTACGTGTTGCTCTGTATCCTGCACCAGCCGCACTAAAGAAGTTCAAGGGGCTATATGTAGCTTGAAATGCCAATGCATCTGCAGTAAAACGTGCAAAGGGAAACGTGAATGTACCAATGATAGGTAAGAATGGCGCACGTTCCACCCCTTGAACTATAGCCTTAAGGAATGGGGAACTAGGCATACGTGCAAAGGTAGCCTCTAAAGAATCATCAATAGCTGCTTTGAGTATCTGCATAGGTATATCTTTATTCTTAGCTATATACTCTTCCATATCAAGACCAACCTTCTTCATACGAATGTTAACACTGTCCGTGAAAACACCAGAGCGTAGGATAGTATCCTGAGCCATGTTCAATCCGTTCATAGATCGGGTGAAATTACTTAGTGTTTCGTTACCTGTTTCCTGTAGTGAACGGAACAAAGTGCCATGTAGGTTAGGAGTGTTCTTCAACATAGATTCAGCCAATGCCTGACTGTCTTTAGTATTTAGTACAGACATAACTGTACTAGCAGCATCATGCACTATCTGTGCGCCAGTGCTTTTAGTTCCTTGTATGGATGCTTTACCTGTAGCAACAGCTTGTAGACTCTTACCTACACCATATATAGTACCTTCTAATAGTTTTGCTGCAGAGCCAAAGGATAGGTACGCTGCGCCAGACAGCACGTTACGTGCAGTGGTAGCAACCTGTGTTACCATCATAGCCCTAGTTTCACGATCAGCCCTGCGTAGTAGATCATATATAGTAGCTACTGCTCCCCGTGTGTCATCAGGCTTACCATAAACAGCTTCTAATCTTTTAGCCAAGTCAGGATCTACACCTGCCATCTCGTCAAACTTCTTTCCCATACCTCTGAATGCAACAAGTGTCTGTGCTGCTTCTCTTGCAGTAAGGCGATGTAACTGAGCAAAATCTTCTACACTCATACCTTGCTTTTTTATGGCTCTTGTAACTACTTCGTCATCTATTAAATTTGCTTGATTAAGCGCACGAAATATAAGATCGGAATTACGTTCCATCCTAGTGCCGCCTTTTCCATCAGACACCTTCTGTTTTGTAAACAACTTAGCTTGTACTGGATCTAGTGACTGACGCATTTGACTAATCATACTAATAGCCACTCGGTTAGTCATTTTTATAACAGGTACTGTAACTTTCTTATCTAGTAACTGCCCTTCTCCGGGTGGATCTATCTTGTTACGTAACGCTATAGCTACCTCAGGGTCAAATGTACCTAGTTCAGAGGATTTAAGATCTTCTAGTAAAGACACTCTTGTTCTAGGTGTAGGTGCTTCATCAGCCTTACGCATAGCAGCTATTCGGTCTAAACGTGCATGAGGTATTCTACTACCTACAGTATTAGCTAGTCCTCTAGCAGCTAAGGGGTATCCTACTAAAGATAATCCACCTGTTAAAGCTGCAGACGTAGCTATCTTACCTATGTCCTTTTCTCCATATCCCTTTGCTTCTATCATTAACTCCTGACGTTGGGCTTCATGCATACCACCTAGTAGTCCCTCAACAGAAGTCATACCACCTATCTTCTTAAGATTACCTTTGAGGGCAGTCTTTAGTATCATGCGAGTAGTGGCTCCTTTACCTACCTGCTTTGAAGCCTGTGCTAATATAGAACCTATAGGGCCACCAAAGCCTAAGCCCACTACAGTAGCAGGGTCAGTTAATACAGATCCTACAATATCACCTACTCCAGATATAAGACTACCACCACCCTCTGTCATAAAGTTAGGGGTGTCTTGATATATGGTATGTAGTATTTGAAAGTTATCTTTGGTTTGCTTATCTGCACCTCGTAGGAAGTCTACCTCCTGCATTAAGTCTAATGTGTTGTTAGACATGTAGCGATAGTGTGTTAAGTACTCTTCAATAACATCCTCATTAGTTTCCCCTCGCTCCCTAGACGAACCATACCGCCTATCTAGGTATCGGTCTGCCATACCTACAAAGCCTGAGTGTTCCGCTAAATTCTTTACACTGTAATCATCCCCTAAGCTTTGTGTTATTCCACTATTATCTGTAGTTTTGTTTAAATCAAACTTAAGGGGATTCTTCTGTGCAACTTGACTGCTATGTACGTCCTTAGTAACCTGCTGCCCAAATGAGGTAGTATCATTCTTAGTGCTTTCAGCGTGTAAGTCATCAATAGAGGGTACATTACTAAAATTAAATTCCATTGTATCTCCCTATTCGTTTAGTGCAGCTTCTATCTTTGCATTTAACTCGTCAAGCATATCTGACACACCAAATCCTATGTTTGCATCATCTAAACCTGCAATTAAAGATTGTATCTTGCGAACAGCAGCCATGTCACCACTTTGTACTGCAATATCTACAGCTTGATCATAGGCTTTAGCAGCACCAATAGTACCTCTCTTCTCGTCTATCATTACTTTCTGATAAGCAGTTAACTCTCTAATAGGGGTAACTCTCTCTTCTTTATAGTCTTTAATATACCTGTCACCCAACTGTTCTAAAAGATAAGTTCTGTAAGAACCTTTGGCTGTACGCATTTCACTGTTCATCCGCTTGACATTATCTTCATCTGAAATGCCACCCGTAATTTGCCCTTGTTGTAATCTATCTTCTGCATCTCTGGTTGCGTCATTAGCCAAAGCATCGGGACGCATAGAAGCTTCTACCTCTTCCCAACTTTCAAACCCTAACTCTTCTACTGTAACACCCTGATCTTTTAAGCTTTGAACACTTCTTGCCGCAGCTATAACTTGTTCAGCGTCTAACTGAGCATTCTTTTCTACGTTAGTAGGATCTAAATTATCTGAACCCCCATTATCTGTAGCTACTACATCAGTCCTAGAATCTTTGATCTGCGCTCCTGACAAAATGAAACCCTCTTCGTCTGCGCCTGACGGATTAGCTGGCCCTACGGGAGGAGCATAAACATAATATATTTTATCAGGTTGTATTGCCGCAAATGCTTTTTCAGTAAGCTTAGGTACGTCTACCTTGCCACCATAAAGTCCGGGAAATGTTCCATTAATATACGTCATAGCGTTTTTTGTATTAGCCTTTGGATCAGTTTCCATGCCCACTATATATGAACTAATAGACGTTAGAGCATACTGTTTATATTCTGGACTATTTCTAAAGTCACGTTCAAAGTTGGGCATCAGATTTGCCTGTGACGCTGGTACTGCTTGCTTACCTAGACTATTTCCATCATCGTCAAATTGTTCAGTTTCGTAGCCTACAGAAAATGCATCACGCATAGCATCTAAAGACTTATTTGTAAGTTCTACTTGATTATTTAAAATTCCTAGACCTGCATTTTTAATTTGTGCTTCGTCATATATTCTTGCCCTAGCAAGGGTTTCCATTGCATCTTTTGAAAGGGCTATATCCTTAGACCAATTAATTTTAATAGGAGGATGCTGTACAGAGTACATACCCTGTTCAGTAATAGCTTTAGCCTTATCAATAGAAAATCCATGTACTCCCTGCAGTACCCCCGTTATTTCTGTGTATAGGTCATTAACACTTTCATCTGAAATCAAACCAGTCTTATCATAAAAAGCGGATACGGGTGTAGGTGCAGTCTGCATAGAAGCTTCTATGTTTGCATCTATCTTAGCTGGATCATCTAGGTCAGTTGATTCTTCAACGGCAGACATAAAATCCCCAAATGTAATTTTGTCTGTCGTTTGTCCTGCCCTATAGTTATATTCTCCCTCTGCCTTTAATCTATCTTCATCACCAAGGGACAGTAGTTTATTCATGTTATCTGTAGAAATATCAGGATCAATACTCTTTATTTTACTTATATACTGTTTATCTGCATTCTTTATTTTATCATTAGACTTTTTTATTTCCAATGCATTATTATAGATAGCTTCGGTAGCATTAAACATGAGACTACGTTTAGCGGTTGTAGCTTCTTTCCTGTCAGACTGCTGGCCTTCTATATAAGCTGTTCCAGCATCTGCTAGTCCACCTGCAAAACCTTTTAAATTAAACGCCATTACACACTTCTCCTTGACATCATACCCATAGAAGGTTCTTCCATCTCTTCTTCTGGTAGTTCTTCTTCTAGTACAGTCTCGTCTTCTATCATTGGTTCCATATCAGACTCACGTAAGGCTGCTGCAATAGAAACTTTTGTAGAACCCCCTTTCTTCTTAGGCTCAGTACCTATAGTATATTCAATACCTGCTGCATCTGCTGATGTTATCATCATCTCTATTAACACTGGCGCAACCATAATACCCACATCAATACTATGTAGGCCCGTCATTACTCCACCTTTGGTTATTAGATCAGCCATAGTAGCTAATGCAACACCCCCTTCAATGTGACTTAGTACACCACTGAGTATTTCTTCCTCATTGAACATGGGAATATAATGCTCCACTGCTTCGTCTACAGTGGTTAGTTGTGGTGGCTGCTCCCAAGGGTATGCGCCCGGCTCCCCTGTCAAAGCTTGTCCGGGAATTGGAGCATCCAGTAAATCGGGTTTATCTAATATAGGCATTAACGGCTCTCCCGTGATTCTCTTATGTAAGTAACGTAATCAATAACAGGATTGATACCCTCGTCTGTTGCAGCACCTCTCTTGCCTACTAAACCTGTTGTAGTGGGTACTTTTTTAGGAGCAGACTTAATCTGACTATCTATTCTTGTGTATAATTTCCTGATGTGCTTTGACATTTTTATAGTATTCCTATGTTAAGAAGGTATCTTCTTTATGTATTCGCCAGCAATAGTACCTACCAAACTACCAAGACTACTCCACAAATCTGAGTCTGCTTTGTTACCTGCAGATTCTATACTTGCCTCAGCCGCAATGGTAGCCCGTACTATGGCATTGTATCTTTCATTCTCTGCCTCAGCAGTCTTGTAGGCCCAGTCCATCTCGTCACGATGCTCCTGCCATAAGTTACTATATGCAGTATTGCTAATGTCTAATAATGCCTTAGCATTTATCTCATTAGCTCTATTGATAGCAACTGTGTCTGCTGTAGCAACTTGCCTACGCCACTGTGCATTAGACTGATTAACCACTAAGCTATTTTGTGCATTGAATTGTTGTCTTTGATTCTGTACTTCTGCATTAAACTTAGCTACCGCAGTAGTCTCACCTGCATTGAACTTAGCTTGTGCATTCTTTTGTGAGGAATTAAACTGCGCCATGCTGCTGCTAAGGTTGGAGAAAAACTGATCTGTTTGATTTTCAGAAGTAGCATTAAATTGGGATGCTGCATTTGCTGCTGCAACGTCTGACATTAAGGCGTTGTTAGTCTCCTGTGCTTTGAACAAAGTAGTCTGTTGCTCATTAGCTAGGTTAGACATATCCATATCAAGGAAAGACTTAGCATTCATTACCTGAGCTTGCTGCCTATTGTTTAGGTTAGCCATGTCTGTCTGAGCCAGTGCTGCAGCCTCTGCCATAACAATACCCTGCCTATTAGATAGGTTTGCAAGATTAACTGTACTAGCAATCTGTGCATTCTCTATGGCAATCTGCTGGTCTGCAGTGAACTGCATATTAGCTATTTCACTAATCTTGTTTGAGTTCAGTACCCGTGATTGAAACTCTTGATCAAACTCCTGCCCTATAAACTCGGCACGTTGCTGTGCAGATAACATGGCACGTTGTTGCCTGTTATTAAGGTTAGTCATTTCAAAAGTAGCAAAGGTCTGTGCATCAGCAGTAGCGATAGGCAAGGAAGACTCTAAGGCTGCTTGTATGAGTGCCTGACCTGCCATACTAGATGAACCAATACCACGGGCAGCCATTTGTGCAGTAGCGTTACGCATAGCTCCTGCTGCCCATGCTGGTGTCTTACCTTCATCAAAGGAAGTCATCAACGTAGCAAGCTGACCTTGTACAGTAGACCGTGAAGATGGATCTGCTTGTGCTGCTGTAATCTGTTCAGTGAATGCTGCTGCCTTAGATGCATCTGCAACAGGGTTAACTAACTCACCACCTTCAATGGTACGTGTTGGTGCGCCTTCTACTTGTGTTGCTGTAGTCTGTGCTGCATCTAAGCCGCTTATGGATGTACCTACCTGTTGTGCAGCAGTTACCTGTGCATCTGTTGATACTGTACCTTGAGCAGCATTAACACCAGCCAAGTTAGTAGACACTGCAGGTGCAGCAGTTGAGGTAGTGGCTAAGTTAGCTGCCGTAGCAGTAGGTGCCTCAGCCGCAGTGTAGGCAGCTTGAGTTGCTGCAGCGTTAGGTGTAGTACCAGTTAATTGACCTACACCAGAAGTCATTAATTGATTTGCATTTTCAGTTGTAGCTGCAGCTATTGTAGGTGTGGCAGTTGGAAGTACAGGATTCAAACTTTGATTAACTGTAGTTTGACCTAATGTAGTATCAGCAGTAGTGACTATTCCCTCAGGTGGTTTTACTACACCACCCACTGCATAGCGTTTAGTAACAGCATCATTCAATGAATTATACTTGTTCATAGCATTAGGGTTACCTTGCAGATAACCATCCAATGTATCTAAGCCACCTGTATGCCCCAGCTTAGAAGCTATACGCTTCATCTGATCTTCACTGTAACCTTTGAATTGTTGTTGAGGCATATATAGACTCTCTTATAAATAGTATTGATTAGGAAGGGAAGTAGACACTGAGAGTGTGGTAACCTTATAGTATATAATATTCTATATGTATCACGGGGGGTGGGGGTTTCACTAGAGTAGCATACGGATACATATATGTAAAGATTTATTTAAATTACTTTCTAGCAACTATACTCTGACCAAAGTACATACCCACTACTGCCATTATAGCGTGTGGTAACCAAGCTGGTGTAACCATCCCCTCTAATGATACCCACTCTGTTACTGTGTTCTTAAAGTCAAAGAATAGAAAACTAAAGCCTGAGGTAACGTCCACAGGTACTACTGTTTTAAATCCTAGTACTGGTGCTAGTAGTATGAATGCTGCCATAGCCATAAAAGATACTACTAGGAATCTTCTAATCCATTGTGCATTGGGAGTATCGTAGCTACGTGCATTCTGAACACTATCTTCAGAGGCTGTACTACGGGCTATAAGCTGCTTCTGTTGTTCAGCCTTATCTGCTTGCCCCTGTGACCACATCTTCATTACAGCACCTCCTATGGTACTGACTAACATGGTGATAGCTTCCATCGGTAATCCAAACATACTATAACTCCTTACTACTGCACTGCCTACAAACTCTATGTCCAGAAACCACATCATAGGAACCACACACTTTACAAGGGGTCATTTAAACATACCACCTTCCATGAATAGCCAAATAGCTGCAGCACCTGCACCAATTATCCACATGAGTTTCTTAGTTACAGATTTACCTACAGCAAGATAGAAGCGATCATAGGCTTTATCAGCAGCCAGTTCAGCTATCTCA
>Ga0307984_1001053_pt1 | contig 11709 bp, 13 predicted proteins | sample EllFjometageno78_FD_203169 | JGI IMG/M metagenome (GOLD analysis project Ga0307984, IMG submission 203169) | Marine microbial communities from Ellis Fjord, Antarctic Ocean - #78 | ecosystem: Environmental > Aquatic > Marine > Unclassified | place: Southern Ocean | collected 2014-10-09 | reverse complement strand
CCAGAATTAATTTTAAATGCTGCTTTATCACAAGCATTTTCTTTTTTAAAAGGACCAACAGATATGTTGACATTGTACGAAGGAAAGTATAATAATCAATTACAAAAGATTGCGGGAACGCAATTAGGGAGACGAAGAAGAGACGATTACACTGACGGAACTGTCAGAATTAAAATTGATTCACCGTCACCATAAATAAATTAGGAGATAAAAATTATGGCAATATCATCAGCAGTTTGTTCAAGTTTCAAAAAAGAATTATTTCAAGGTTATCATGATTTTGATGCTAACGGATCAGGTGGGGACACTTTTAAAATAGCTTTGTATACAAGTTCAGCATCTTTAGATGCAACTACTACAGATTATAGTTCTACAAACGAAGTAGCAAACGGTAGTGGATATACAACAGCAGGAAACACTCTTGTAAATACTGGTGTAGGTTTAACTGGTACTACTGCATTCACAGATTTTTCTGATACATCTTGGACATCAGCATCTTTCACAGCTAATGGTTGTTTAATTTATAACACACAAGCAAACGGTGGTTCTGGTACTACAGAAGCTGTATGTGCTATAGCTTTCGGTGGAGACAAAACTGTTTCTTCAGGAACTTTTACAATTCAATTTCCAACTAACGACGCATCGTCTGCTATTCTGAGATTAACAGCATAGGGGGTAAATCCTTATGGCTAACTCTTGGAACGAATCCGGTACTACCTGGTCACAAGGAGATTGGGGAAATCAAAATAATTTTACTACAGTCGTTTCTGGAATTTCTTTATCGGCAAACATAGGCACAATAGTAGCTTCATCTGAACAAGGGTGGGGTAGAGATAACTGGGGTCAAGAACCTTGGGGAGAAAGTTATAGTCCTACAATTGCACTTACTGGTTTAAATATAACTTCAGAGTTAGGTGAATTACCTTATGCACAATCTGAAGAAGGTTGGGGTAGAGATGAATGGAGTATTGGTAACTGGGGACAAAATACTACAACTGTTTCAATAGAGGGTTTATCAATGTCTGCCCATCTTGGACCAGAAGGTTGGGGAATAAACTCATTTGGTGATGGACAATGGGGAGGAGAATTTACATTTAAACCTGAAAGTATAATTGTACCAACCGGTGTAACTTTAGCTGCTGATTTAGGTGATCTTACAATCAGTAGACTTGATATGATATTTCCTATTTCTTCACTTGGAACAATAGGTACAGGTCTTGGTACTTTAAATATAAATAACGGATCAGATCATACACAAGGTTTAGCAAGTCTTACAGCAGCTGCTGCTGTAGGATCATTAGTAGTTACACCCACTGAACTTATTAATTTAACAGGTTTACAAATTACTGCACCAAATCCAGCAGATCTTGAACCGAGTTCAATAGAATTAATTAATTTAACCGGTGTTACATTAAGTGCTGATATAGGGTCTACTACTGTAGATAGTATGGCAGTAGGTTTAACCGGTGTAACTTTTGCAGCAGATGTAGGAGCAATAAGTCCAACAAACATGATTGTAGGATTGACAGGACAGGCGTTTACTGCTAGTTTACAGACTGTAGGTTTAGGAACAATTGGATACGAAGATGTTGACATAACAGGCAATACATCGTATACAGACGTTAATCACGCAGCTTAATAGGAGAACAAAATTATGGCATCAACATACACGGATCTCGGCCTAGAGTTAATGGCAACCGGCGAAAACGCTGGTACTTGGGGAACAAAAACTAACGCAAATTTAAATTTAGTAGAACAAATTACTGGTGGATATTTAGAAGTATCAATCGCTGGTGGTGCAGCAACAACTGAATTAGATGTTGATGATGGAGCTTTAACAGGTAAAGCTCAAAATAGAATTATAAAACTTACAGGTACAATTACAGGAAATCAAATTGTAACTTTACCAGTTCTAATGGAAAATTTTTACATTATCCAAAATGCAACTACAGGCTCGTACACTGTTCAATTAAAAGCTGCATCTGGTTCAGGGGCCACGGTCACTTGGGCAACTACGGATAAAGGTTGGAAAATATTATATGCAGATGGTGTTGCAACAAACACAGGTATTTACGACACAGGATTCTCGACTTCAGCTGGAGATGTAACTCTTACTGGAACACAAACTTTAACAAATAAAACTTTAACAGCACCTAAAATTGGAACTTCAATTTTAGATACTAACGGAGCTGAATTATTTTTATTAACAGCAACAGCTTCAGCAATTAATGAATTAACATATGCTAATGCAGCAGCAGGTAATAACCCAGCATTTACAGCAACAGGTGGAGATACTAATATTGGATTAAATTTAGTACCAAAAGGTACTGGTGTTTTACAAGGCGCAGGTTCAGCTTTAAAAATTGCAGGACTGGAGACTATGTGGGTTCCAGCTTCAGCAATGTATGGAGCAACAACTAACGGTGCTGATGCACAACAAATTGAAACAACAGCAACAAGACCTGATATGAATGTATTAGACTTTGATGCAGGTACAGATGAATTTGCACAATTTTCAGTAGCTTTTCCTAAATCATGGAATGAAGGTACAATAACTTATCAAGTTTTTTGGACTCCAAGTAGTACAAATACAGATAACTGTATATTTGGTTTACAAGGTGTGGCTATCGGTGATGGTGATACTATTGATGTTGTTTACGGAACAGCAGTAAATATTACAGACGCCGGTATAGGAACAGTTGAGGATCAACAAGTTTCTCCGGTAAGTACTGCAGTTACAATCGCAGGTTCTCCTGCAGTTGATCAACAAACTTATTTTCAATTATATAGAGATGCAAACGCAGGTACAGATACTTTTACTGGGGATGCTAGAGTTCTTGGTATTAAAATATTCTTTACTACTGACGCAGCTAACGACGCATAAGGAATTTAGATATGAGAGATTTAAAAAATAAACTTACATCAAGTAAGAACACAAAAAATATTAAAAACAGAAGAGGTAAATCTTTTGGTTATCAAGTCTTAGGATTTGGTGCTGGTGGTTCTTCAAGCACATTTATTGTTGCATCAGGCGGAACTGAAACTACTGATGGAGATTATAAAATTCATACATTTACATCGTCAGGAGACTTTGTAGTTTGTTCTGCAGGTTTTCCAGCAGGATGTGGTGGTGACGGAGATTATGTAGATTATTTAGTCGTTGCAGCCGGGGGTGGATCTCAAGGTGGAGGAGGAGGTGGATATCGTTCTACAAACCGAACTTACCCAGCATCAACCGGTTCAGCAGGATCAGGCCCAACATCTGGAATTCAAGTTTCAGCTACAACATATCCAATTGTAGTTGGATCACCTAACCCTTGTTCAAGAGGCGGAAATTCAAGTTTTGGACCAATTACTTCTACAGGAGGAGGCAATGGATGTAGGGAGCCTGGGGGAGGTCACATTGCAAATTCTGGTGGAAGTGGTGGCGGATCAGGCCATAGAGGCGGAAGCGGAAACGGAAACACTCCTCCCACAAGTCCCTCTCAAGGAAATCCCGGTGGACCTCCAGCAGGAAGTCCAACTACAGGCTCACCTTACGATGGAAAAGGCGGCGGCGGAATGGGCGGAACCGGTGGCGCAGGAAACGGTACTAATGGGGGTCCCGGTGGTAACGGCGGTACTTCGGACATTACAGGAAGTAGTGTAATTTATGCAGCCGGCGGCGGTGGAACCCATTATACTGGGGGTTCAGGTGGAAATGCTGGCGGACCTAATTCATCAACTTCAGGAGCAGGTGGACACAATGCCGGTCCTAACGGAAACAGAGGACTTGATGGCAGAGGCAGCGGCTCTGGAAAGGGATCACCCTATGGTGGATCAGAAGTAGGCGGAACCGGAGTAGTAATAATAAGGTATAAAATAGCTTAATCATGACTGTAAAAATATATGCACAATTAGATACGGATAACACAACAGTTGTAGAAAAAGTAACTTGCCCTAATTTATCTACAGATGCTAAATGTAAAAATCATCTAGAAAAAGCTACAGGAATTCCTGCAGCAAGATGGATTGATGCTACAGATGCTCCTCACTGTGGAACTACTAGTGTATGGACAGGAACTTTTTTTAAACCCGTAAAACCTTATCCAAGTTGGGTATACAATGCTGACAACAATACATGGGAAGCTCCAATAGGAAATCCTGATAATTTACATCAATCATTTTGGAATGAAGATGATGGTGTATGGCACGACGTCCCTTAGATTGACAAAATTTAAAAATGTGATAAACATTTTTTATGGAAAGAAAGACAGTAGTTACAAAAGATATATTTACAGGAAATCTTCCTTGCAAAGAAATTAACGTAGATCTACAAACTATATCTAGCCTTATTATAAATAACTATATAAATACTGGACCTATAGAAAACAATCTTTATCGAGATATAAAATTAGAAGGATCTACAGATTTAGATAGAATTAATAAATATTTTTCTGACCAATTTCGTGTTAAAAAATTAGCTTCTCCCGTTCCTATAGATATGTTAGGATCTATAAATGTATATTTAGAATGTAATCATAAAAGAAATCATTACTTTCCCTACCACTACCATACATCCCCTCACATGACTGCAGTGATAGTAATAAAAGGTGAAGGTAACATTATAATTCAACACCCTTCTTATAAAGCAGAACATGCTTATTCCGAATTCGTAATGAAAGAAGGAGATTATTACTTGTTTAATAGTGACTTAGATTATTTTACAGATAAAAATTTATCTAAAGAAAAAAATAGACAACTTCTTTATATTAATTATGAATTAATATAATAATTTTTAAATGATGAAAATTTATAACGCATTGTTAAATGGAACTATTTATATAGAAAATAATTTTTTTAACAAAGAAAAATTTTTAGATATAAAAAAAGATTTATTTAATTTAAAATATATTTCTACTGAACAACCTAGTAAAAATTCTTTAGAAAATAGAATGGAATTTTATCCTATTAATGAGTGTACATATTCTAAACAAGAAAAATTTGTAATTAAAAAAATAGAAGATATACTAGAATGTAAAATAAAAAATTTTATTATGAACGCTAGAAAAACAATTATTAATGAAGTTAAAAAAAGTAATCAAGCTAATGGGAAATATGGATTTGTTCATCGGGACAATAAAGAATTAGCAGCCATACTTTATTTTGATCAGTCTATACACGGAGGTACAGCTTTTTATCAAAACTATTGGGACAAATATCCTGAGATAGAAATAGGGGCTTACCCTAACAGATGTATTATATATGACGCAAGTCGTTTTCATTCTTCATGTATTGACTTAAATCAAACACATACTTTTAAATTAGTAATAGGTTTTAATTATGATTCTTAAAAATAAATATTGGGTTTTTCCTAAAGCCCTTTCTCACAAATTTTGTAATGAGTTAATTGATTTTGGAAATAAAGCTAATAAACAAATTGCTTTAACAGGTAAGCAAGGAAGAAATAGAGACTTTAAACAAAATCCTTTGACTAAAACAGAACTCAATGAGTTAAAACAAAAAGATAGAAATTCTAACATCTCTTGGTTAAACTCATTATGGATATACAAAAGAATTGCACCTTTTGTAGACATGGCAAATAAAAATGCTGGTTGGAATTGGCAATGGGATTTTAGTGAAGATTTGCAGTTTACTCGATATTCAGAAGGTCAATTTTATGGATGGCACATGGATGGGTGGGATGAGCCCTACACTGAAAATAATAATAAAAAAGGTAAAATAAGAAAACTTTCTGTTACTTGTTCTTTAAATGATGGAAGTGAATATGAAGGTGGAGACTTAGAATTTAATTTTAAAAATGAAAAAAATTCTGTTCAAGAAAAATGTTTTCAGTTAAGACAAAAAGGAAGTGTAATTGTTTTTCCTTCTTTTATTCACCATCAAGTTACTAAAGTAACAAAAGGAACTAGATATAGTTTAGTCTCATGGCAGTTAGGTCAACCATGGATTTAATAGTTGTAGGAGGAGGCACTGCAGGTTACACCGCTGCATTAATTTTAAAAGAAAAATATAGAGAAAAAATTAATATCACTGTAATTAGATCAAAACAAATTGGCATTATAGGAGTAGGAGAAGGATCAACCGAACACTGGGATGATTTTTTACACTTTGTAAATATAGATCGTAGTTTAATGCTTAAAGAATGTGGCGCTACGTACAAATTTGGAATTATGTTTGAAGGATGGGGTAAAAAACAATATTTACATAGTGTAGACTCAGACTTTCACATGTATAGAGGACAAGAACATCTTGTTTATTTAAAATTAATTTTAGAAAATAAAAGATTAAATCACGATTGCCTTTATGAAAATAAAATGCCTTCAGATTTAATTCCTAATCAATATCATTTTGATACCCATAAATTAAATATTTTTTTAGAAAAAACCTGTGGAACAAGAGGTATAAAAATAATAGATGATATTATTGAAGATGTTAAAACAAATTCAAAAGGTATATCTTTTATTAAAAGTAAAACTAAAAAATACCAAGCAGATTTTTACATAGATTGCACGGGATTTAAAAGACTCCTAATTTCTAAATTAGGAGCTAAATGGAAATCATACAGCAAATACTTAAAAGTAAACTCAGCAATAACTTTTCAAACTCCTGAAGAAGATAACTACAACGCATGGACTTTGGCTAAAGCTATGGATTTTGGATGGAGATTTAAAATACCTGTACAAGGGAGATCTGGTAACGGATATATTTTTTCTGACAAATATACTACACCTGAAAAAGTTAAAAAAGAATTAGAAAAAGAATTAGGTCATAAAATAAAAGTAGGTAAACATATTAAGTTTGACCCAGGTCGTTTAGATAAATCCTGGATAAAAAATTGTGTAGCAATCGGTTTATCTTCTAATTTTGTAGAACCTTTAGAAGCTACTTCTATTGGAACATCTATACAACAAACATATTTATTAATGCATAATTTACATAACCCCTCTACAGCAGTTAAAGAACAGTATAATAATCAAGTTGCAAATATAATGGATAATATAAGAGACTTTATTTATCTGCATTATTTAGCATGGAAAAAAAATAATAGTTTTTGGAAAAATTTTACAGAGATAAAAGCTCCTTTAAGTTTAAAAAAAATTCTTAATTTATGGAAATCAAGATTACCCATAGATGACGACATGCAAGATTCTGATTATAAATTATTTTGGGGTAAAAATTTTATTCAAGTTCTTTATGGAATTGGTTTTTTTAAAACTTATAAAAAAGGATTAATTGAACAATATAATTTTGTTCCAGAGTTTGTTAAAAATATGATTGATAATCATATTGACAACAATGTTAAAAATAAACATAATAAAAGTCAGTTAAAAACACATAAAGAATGGATAGATGAAAAAATACAGCTTTAAAAAAAATAACTTTACTGTTGTCAAAAAAGCTATTTCTAAAGATCTAGCTTTATTCTGTTATAATTATTTATTGATGAAAGAACGTTGCCTAGACTTTCTTTTAAAAGATCAATATATTTCTCCTTATGAAGATATACACGGTAGATTTGGTGATGAGCAAATAGGAGAAAATGTTTTTAATATTTATGGAGATCCCGCTATGGATACTTTGTTATTAAAATGCCAAGACATAATGGAAAAAATAACAGGTTTTAATTTAAACCCTACTTATACTTTTGCTAGAAATTATTTAAGAGGTAATGAATTAAAAAGACACAAAGATCGGTTTAGCTGTGAGATATCTTGTACTATGAATTTAGGCGGGGATAAATGGCCTATATATTTAGAACCTTCTGGCGAAAGAAATATGAAAGGAGAGAAAGTTGTTCTTACTCCGGGAGATATTTTAATATATAAAGGTTGTGACTTAGAACATTGGAGAGAACCTTTTGAAGGTGAAAAATGTGTACAAGTTTTTTTACATTACAATAAAGCTAGAGGTAATAAAAATTTGTACGATAATAGACCTGCATTAGGTCTTCCTAGTTGGTATTCTAATAATGATTAAAAATAGAATTATAAAATCTTATTATAAATTTGATAGAAAAATTGATTTTAATATTATACCTGAAATGACTATTAATTTTAATTTGACCTCAAAACAAGTTGGAACCGTAGTTAATGACCAAGTAATGAAAGGTGTCTATCAAATACAGCAAATTCATCAACACCCTATGTTTTCTGAATTTATGAAAAAATTAGAAAACAATTTTAATAAAAATAATTTAAAAGCAGATCTTGATATATTTTGTAGTTTTTCTCCTGGTATAGGCGGCAATGTTCATAGAGATACCTATGATGTTTGTTTATTAAATGTTCATGGAAAAGTTTGTTATCGAGTAAATGATGAAATTATTTATTTAGAAAATGGAGATTTATTAAGAATCTTTGCAGGAGAGCCTCATCAATCAATAGGCATAACTCCAAGGATAACTCTTTCTTATGGATATGGATTTTAAATTATGGTAAATATAAATTAGAATGGAATATAATAATAACGAAGTAAAAGAATTACAACAATTTGTAACTCCTATTTGGTATAGTAATCAACCAGAGTTATTATATTTAGATTCTAACTGTGATAAATATATTGATGAGTCTATAGCAAAAGATGGTAGAAAATTTGGGGTCTCTAATCATTCTAATTCTTTAACTGAAGATAAAAATTTTAAACCTTTAACTGATTTAGTTGGAAAAATGAGTATAGATTTTTTAGACAAACAGGGTTTTAATATGAAAAAATATACATGTATGTTTACTGAACTTTGGGTACAAGAATTTCCAAAAGAAGGTGCAGGTCATCATGAACCCCACTGTCACTATAATCAACACGTGTCTGGTTTTTATTTTTTAAAGTGTTCTGATAAGACTTCAACTCCCGTATTTTATGATCCTAGACCAGGAGCAATAATGACAAAATTAGAAGAAAAAGATAATAATAAATTAACTTTAGGGGTACCTCATATTAACTATCACCCTCGACCAGGAGACTTAGTTCTTTTTAATAGTTACTTACCACATGGTTTTAGAGTAGACAGCGGAGAAGAAAACTTTAGATTTATTCATTTTAATTTACAAGCTTTTCCTAACCAGTTATTTTAAATATATTTACATGCCTCAATAAAGCCTATATACTGCGATAGTTATGCTACAAAAATTAGGATTTGCACCAGGATTTAATAAACAAGTTACTGAAACAGGAGCTGAGTCTCAATGGACTGGTGGCGAGAACGTACGTTTTAGATATGGTACACCGGAGAAGATCGGTGGCTGGGCTCAATTAGGATCTACTAATTTATGTGGTCCAACAAGAGCACTACATCACATGGTTAATAAAACATCAATCAAGTATGCTATTCTAGGAACTAATAGAATTTTATATGCTTACACAGGTGGAGTTTATTATGACATTCATCCTATCAAAACCGACTTTGGAGCACTAACAGATAAACTAGCTTGTACTTCAGGTTCAGCTATTCTTACTATTACTTTATCCTCAACTACCGGTATGACTGCTGGAGATATTTTATTTCTTGAAAATGTTACACCACCAACAGGTTCCGGTTATTCCGCTGCTGATTTTGATAACAAAACATTTATGATAACTTCGGTAGTTGATACTACTTCAGTTACTATTACTATGGCATCTAACGCTAGTGCTTCTGCAACCGACGGAGATCTATCAGTTAAATATTATTACCCGGTAGGACCGGCTCAACAACTAGGAGTTTATGGTTATGGTATTTCATCTTTTGGTGGAACAGCTGTTGGTGCTAAAACAACTACTTTAAGTGCAGCGATTACTAGCACAGGACAAACAACAGGAATTACATTAACAAGTGTAGCTGATTTTCCAACTTCAGGAACATCTTATATTTTAGTTGGCACAGAATTTATAAAGTACACTGGGATCAGTGGAACAGAATTAACCGGAGTAGTTAGAGCACAAAGAGGAACTTCTGCATCAACTTATTCTAGTGGAGCTACGGTTACTAATGGAACCGATTACATAGGTTGGGGAGAAGCATCAACGAGTACAGATTCTGTAGCGGACCCCGGTCAATGGTCCTTGGACAATCTAGGTCAAACTTTAATTGCTTTAATTGTTAATGGAGAATGTTTTGAATGGGATTCAAATGCAAGTAATGCAACAGCAACACGAGCAACAATTATTTCAGGTGCACCGACAGCGTCAAGGGACATGTTAGTATCAACACCAGATAGACACTTAGTATTCTTTGGAACAGAAACTACAATTGGAGATAAAACATCACAAGACGATATGTTTATAAGATTCTCTTCTCAAGAAAATATTAATGACTACGCACCAACAGCAATCAATAGTGCTGGTACACAAAGATTGGCTGCTGGATCACGGATCGTGGGCGCTAAACTTGGAAGAAATGCAATTTATGTTTGGACTGATACTTCTTTATTTACAATGAGATTTGTTGGAACTCCATTTACATTTGCTTATGAGCAAGTTGGAAATAACTGTGGATTACTAGGTAAGAATGCAGCCGTTGAAGTAGATGGTGCGGCTTACTGGATGTCTGATAATGGTTTCTTTAGATACACGGGTCAATTACAATCTATGCAATGTTTAGTAGAAGATTATGTTTATGATGATCTTAATACAAGTTCTAATCAATTAGTGTATTGTGGTATTAATAATTTATTTGGTGAGATTACTTGGTTCTATTGTACTTCAGGTTCAAATGTAGTTGATAGATCAGTTACATACAGTTATCTAGATTCAACAAGAGAAAGACCTATTTGGTTTACTAATGCTAGTTCAATTTTCCCTAGAACAACTTGGGAAGATTCAGCTGTATTTGGTTTACCTCATGCAACTCAGTACGACGCAGATACGGATACTTGTGGTACAGTAGGTAACACAGATGGTATTTCTATTTACTATGAACATGAAACCGGAGTAAATTATATTAAGGGTGGCACTAGTTATGCTGTACCGGCAAGTATTACTTCAGGGGATTATGATATTACACAAGACCAAAGAGAAGGTATCTCATTTAGAGGAGATGGAGAATTTATAATGAGGGTGAGTAGAATTATTCCTGACTTTATTATACAAACAGGAAATGCTATTGTACAATTAGATTTAAGAGATTATCCGAATGACGCTGCAACAAGTTCACCTTTAGGTCCATTTACATTAACTCCAACTACAACAAAAGTTGATACTAGAGCAAGAGCTAGACAAATTGCTTTAACTATATCAAACACTGCAATAGATAGTAACTGGAAGCTAGGTACATTTAGATTAGATGTACACTCAGGAGGAAGAAGATAGTGATAGATAAAAGATTAAAATATAAAGCAGGTCAAAGAGTTGCAAAAAGTTCTAGTGGAAAAAGACCTGGGTATCGTGGTTCAGATTACGGAGATGAAGCTAGAGGTACAGGTGGATATAGTGGATCAGGAGACACAGGTGATTTAGGTAGCGAAAAAGCAAATGTAGCTAATACTAAAAGTGCAGAAACAAATTTAGGTATGGACAACACTGATCGTGCTAGAGCAAATCAATATAAAAATATGCCTACACCAACAGTTACAGTAGGTGTAGATAAATTTGATAATCCAATAAATATAAATACTACATATACTGAAAAAGCAAAAAGAGCAGCTAACTTAGCTGCATTAAATGCAAAAGGTATTAGTTCATTTGATCCTAGAGTTCAAAAAATTGGTATCAATCCTTTTGGATTTGATTTTA
>Ga0307984_1001051_pt1 | contig 11718 bp, 21 predicted proteins | sample EllFjometageno78_FD_203169 | JGI IMG/M metagenome (GOLD analysis project Ga0307984, IMG submission 203169) | Marine microbial communities from Ellis Fjord, Antarctic Ocean - #78 | ecosystem: Environmental > Aquatic > Marine > Unclassified | place: Southern Ocean | collected 2014-10-09 | reverse complement strand
TAAATTGGTACTGGTGTCGTGGTGATTATCAACGGTAAAGTAATCTTTTGAAGGACTAGGCTCTAGTTACTTCGATTACACCCGAAATGTGTGTTCTGTAGGAGTTTTACTGTTTACTGGGTAAACTGAAACACCTTCTCTATACACATATCGTCCTCCTTCACTTCCAACTGTCGGTTCCAGTCACCGACCTACTTGGCATCGTATCCCTATTCGGATTGACTAAACTCCATTCTCATCATAGAAGGTATAAGTAACTACTAGTCTCGGTCAAGAGACTCGTTCTTTCGTCTTACGACTTTTTAGTCTTGGATTTAACCTTACGGTAGTTCTTGGTCTTAATGGGTACATCCTGTGTTTGTTCTGTACTCATTGGGTAATTGACCTCCACCGTCTTCTTAGGGGCCCTTGTTTTGTAAACTTTCTTTTTAGACTCGTCTACATCGGGGGTTGATTTGTCGTCTGCAATGAATCGGCCTAAACCGTCTCTTGCTCTGACCCATTCGTACCCGAAAAAGTCTGTGATTTTATCCCAAAATCCCATGATATTCTCCTATTAAAATGCATACTCGATTCCGAATGTTAGTGAGTCAACAGCTGTGTCTTCCAACACATTCTGGCCTACCAACATATAGAATGTCGTATCTTTAATTGTCTTAGCACCTCTCATCATATAGTATGAGTCATTACCCTGTTTATCGAATGTCCCATAGATGAACTTTGCATCCACCAATGGTACGAACCATAAATCATAGGTCACTTCACCATATATGTCGTGAGTGTCTAAGTCCTGAAATCCAGTGATGGACAATCCACCCACTGAAACTGACGCATATACTTCTTCAACTGAATCGTATACACTATCCCACACATATCGGATGTATCCGACATCTAATGAGACATTGTCTGTTATTGATAGATCATATCCACCGAAATAGTTCATCTCTCGTGATGTAGTATCTCCTGTGTAATTGACCTCGGAACCCCATACACCTAAGTATAGACCTTCCGTCTCTGCAGTTAAACCGAATGATTTAACAGGTTTGCCTGATTGAGATTTACCTCGATAGATGTAGTCACTTGAGTAACCTACAAATCCACTGACATCGGCAAATGTCGGTGTTGATAGCATCATTAATGATAATGCTGTTAATAATAATTTATTCATAATATATCCTTCCTATATGTATTTATTGTTGTTTAATGACAGGCTTTTCCTAGTGCTTTCAATCTCCAGTAGTTATACGGTAGTGGTGTTAACCATCCCGCCAATAACATAATAGGTATCACCCACCAAGTTAACACTGCACCACCTGTTAGTGCAACATCGACTACATTCATTGCAGTCTCCATTCCAATCATACTGATAAGACTCATACCGATGGCTGTCTTGAATGCAATCTTCAGTGTCATCTGTCTTGCAAGAATGAATGTCTCTAGTGCAATGGAGGTCAACAGTCCGTTTATCATTGCAAGAATCATGATGGAGGTAGTGTCCCATATTGCAAAGGTGCAGTATTGAAAGTATGCAATGGTTCCAAAGTCTCCGATTGCACATCCAAGTAAACACCATGCCGTATTAACTCGTGCTTGTGACCATGTGTGTTTACACTTCCAATCTATCTGTTTCATTGTTGTTTGAACCTAATGTTTCCTGCAACACTGATTCGTTCGCCCCCACAATAGAATGGGTAAACTGAATGTCTTAACCAACTAGGGAATACCAATAGGTCACCTTGTAGTGGGAAATGACTGAACGTTGACCAGTTCAAGAACTGAGTCTCACCATAATGTAGTTCAATGTGTCCTGCGAGAGGTTGTACAGCTCCATTGTTATACACTCCACCATTTGGTGGGGTGGTGTCTGAGTCAAATTTGTTGTCTATTGCGTCTGCTTGTTTGACAGTGTTTTTAGTGTAAAAGACGAATGAGAACAGACCGTCATGTGAATGGATTGGATTGAACTCAGCATTGTTTGAGATGTTCACCCATAGTCCATTGATTTCAAGGTGTTCTCTCGGTATTGCTAGTGAACAGTTGTCTATCACTGTCATAACATGACTGAGAATGTGGTCTTTACACTCATCGGACACTAAGTCCTCTATGAGTATCTGTTCATCCACTCTCCCTGCAAGCATCCCCGACATATCGTGGTCGTTCGACCCTCTCCGTTGTTCTATACAATCAGTTACATGATCTAGAAAATCGGGTCTGATACCACCATGATATACAGGGGGCCCGAATGGACTGAACATATTTCCTTGTACCTCCGCTACTGGAGATGAAGGTGCTGTCTCACTAGTGGTTCCATCATCATTAATCCACATCTCATTATTCTTCGGTGGATTATCGAAATCAACTTTGATTCCAACGACATTAGAACCCTTATCAAATCTATCTTCACTCATAATATAGTGCCTCTCTTATACGGCTTTGGGTACGTACTCAATGGTGACAAGACCCGACTTAGTTCGTCTGTCCAATTCATTCTTCACCTTTTGTTTCTGTTTAGGTGACCTAGAGTCATTGTATGCTTTCAACAGTGTCTCAATTGTTTGTGATTTCATATACTGGTGAACTATGGTTTTCTTAGTTGAACCTCGGGCTACTGTCTCTGAGGTTGGTGCAAATTTAACGGGCATTTCGTTCTCCTTATACGAACAGTTCAATCACTTGGATTAGTAGACTGATCGCTGTTATTGTTGTTAAAATCTTTAATATTGTTATTTGTTTTCTCATTATCTTTATTCCTTTGATGATATGAAAGGGAACACTCTGCTCCACAGAATATGTGGGTCATGTCTTGTGTGTGATACTTAATGTCTTGTATTAACATCATCTTGTCACATACTGAACAATTCAGAGATTCCATTTTATTGTTATTTTATGACGACCTTCGTAAATGTAGGTGCATCGGTTAATTCTCTTCGGGGACTCGTATCTTCATAATCGTGATGAAGGTAATTATCCTCGTCTTTTTCTTCTTGGGCTCTAAACCAAATACTCAGTGTCCATTTCTCTCCTGCTGTAACAGGTAAGACCCCAATGATTCTATCGTGTGGGTTGTTGACCACAATCATATCACCTAGGTCGGCATTGATGATGTGTCCATCTACTGAAAGGTTACCACCGTTGAAGTGGTTGGATAAATTGAACATCACTTGGCCTGTGTCCTCATCGGATGAGGTGTTGAATTCATATGTATCCACTGGGTAGGTGATAATTTGTAGGTGACTAACTTCAATGAAGTCTTCATTATCGGGTAAGAATTCGTCAACCCAATTCATGATTTTATCAAAATCACCCCCTTCTTGAGGGACAATGTTGTAAATCTCGACATGACTATCAGCTTTAAATTTGGCAGACTCATTTTGAATCTTATCCTCGTCTTCAGTGTAATTCTGTGATATCGAAAGGTTGATGATTGCATTACATAATGAGTCGTCTAGACAAGATGTAGCTACTGTTAGTATATTATTGTTCATAATTAAAATCCGTTTGGATGGAAGAATTGTACTTGACTAACTCTCCAGTTATCTCCACTATATTTAGTGTAGTCATCGATATGAGCTCCGTGCAACCTATTGCCTGGAAATACCACACATCGATTAAATTTCGCTTGGATGATTGTATTCAACCCAAAGTCGTCTTGACATGGATACAACAATCCGTGATGTTCATCGTTAGATATCCACTCACCTTCGTAGACTGCAGTTCCACCACTCTCTTGTTTGTCCAAGTAAACCAGCATGTTTAGTGTTGCTAGTTTGTCGGGGGTATCAAATGACGAATCAGTGTGTGGGTAGTGTTGTAGTGTATTATCGAATTGAGTGATCGTTTGGAACACATTGAATTCGTGAATCACATCCCATTGATATTGCCCCTTATGGAAATGCTTTCTGCACACATCCAGTAGTCGTTCCATCTCACCGAAATACTTTCTAGTAGGATGTCCAATCTTGTCCACGATTCTACAATCGTTGTATTCAATTCCGTTGGGAGATTCTCTCTCCGTGGAGTATTTCCACATAGGGAATTGTCTAGCCATGATGAAGTCGTGAATGTCTTCGGGGTTCTCATAGAAATTGTCTATGGTAATCGTCAACCCATCAAATGTGGGTTCCCACTTCTCTGACATCTTGAATAGTTCATCATGTATGTAAGTCTTACCGATCATGTTTTACTTCCTCTTCCAAGAAACTATAAGACATGTCGTGTCCTGTGAGGTTATTGTCCAACTCATTTTTATGCCATAGGTTGAATGATATACTAATGCGTTCATAATCAGTCGGTCTACCGTCTGTTATAGCTGGTACTGCATGTTGTAGGTATGATGGCCAGAGCAGGAACTCTCCTGTGGACGGATATACACTCATTTCTGACTCATGTCCGTTAGTACCCATGAATTCTATTCTTTCCAGTCCATCTCTAGTAACAGGACGATCTGTTTGTTGTTGACCCGATACTGCCATTAGAGCAGGTGAGTAAAACTTAATCGGTTGAGAAGTTTCATCTGCTTTGGGGTAGTATGTACCACTCATTTTACAATTAGTATGGTTGTGTGTCTCATGGGCGTGTTCACCATTGTAAACATTAATCCATGCAAAGAGATGTATATCATTCCGTGATAGGTGACTCACTGGTATGTTCAACATATTCTGTATGTACGAGATATAGGTGTCCTTACAGATATCTGAAAAGGTCTTGAACCATTCTAATGAATGAGTTTCTGTACGCACATCCTCATCAAAATAGGTCGTGTAATTTCGTCCTCTATCGTCCCCTGCAAGTGCTTTCACCTTACCCACTAGTCGTCTGCAGTCTATAGCAATTTCATCGTGTGGTAAGTCCATTTGACCCTGTAAAAAGGGTGTTGCGAACACTGGGATGATCTGTCCTTCAGCTGGACGAAAGTCGGGTTCGACTCGTCCATGTGTATTTAACAGTACAGTTTCAATAGTCTGACCCTCGGGGGTGCCAAATACCTTCTCTTCATGTCGTATCTGTGCATCATTCTTTTCCCTGAGAGGGGGTGGTGTTGGAATGGTTCCCTTTGGTCTCATTTCTTCTTGACCTCTGCACCAATAGCTGGTTCATCTTTGATAGTTACATTTCTGTAGTATACAATAACTTCACCGACTTGTTGAATGTATCGTCTAAGTTCTTGGTTGTTCTGAATCATCACCTTGTAGTCACCCACAGTAGTTGCAACAAATACGATGTCACCACTGTTCTGTCTCTTCATCTCATCGATGAATCGATCTAGGTAAGTGTAATTTACTGGCCACTCGGGATTCTCTCTCTCCGTTAGTTCACAAGTCTTTGGTCGTTTCTCTGTACCGTCATCTTGTGTTATTCTCTTACAGTTGTTTGCAATACGAGCTTCAGATACCACAAACCATGTGGGGACAGATAGGTCTAAAGGTCTAGGTAGTGTTGGTTGGATGATTTCGATTTCGACAGGTTTACTGACTATCTCGATTTGTTTCGTGTTAAATAACGAGCAACTACTGACCGTTAGTGCTAGTGTCAAGATCGCTAATGTTCTTAGTGTCATTTTCTATTCCCTCCAATACGTCAACCGTTCCTTTGTTAAATCTGAGTTCCATAAGACCTGGCTTAACGGTTGCAAGTCTTTCAAAATTGTGTTGTGATAAAATCTCCAAGTACTTTGACTTCTCTGCTTCTATCGCATTGTTCCTTCGAGTCATGTTGAGTAGAGACCTTGATTGTGTCTCAAAACTCTCCTGCACCACTCTAAGGGTTTCCTTCTGTTCCTCTACTGCAGTTTCCAACTTAAGGGCATTTGCAGTGAGTATTTGGTTCTCATTGTAGAGGTAGTAACCCCCCAATCCGAGAACAAGTATGATTCCAATCAATAATTGATTCATTCTATATCTCCTCTATTTTATAGTCTAGGCCAGATGACGATCTAATCTCAATCATCCTCTTGGTTTCCCAGTCTCTAAACTTTAAATGTTTTTCTTTCTGTATAATAAGTTTACGTGCAGTGTAGATAGACTTATACATTTGTCCACCCACAGTGCTTGATTCCCTATACACGGTTATTTGGTATTCTCCTATGAAGAGGTTGTGTACCCATCCTGCGAATCGTTTGCACACTCCCCATAGTCCTGTACCGAAATTTTTTCTTCTAGCCATCGTAATCTGTCCATCCTGTCAGTATATATTTGTCTCCACTCAATGGTGGATTTCCCCTGTGAATATGGGTAAAGCTTGCCGGCCAAACTAATAGGGTTCCCTTTGTTGGTTTGAATCTGCAATGTTGGTTAAGGAACTCTGTCTCCCCTCCCTCTTCTACATCATTCAAGTAAACCATCCATGCAAGAGCACGATGATTGGTCTCTAGTGAACCTGATTCATAATGCCATATATGATATCCACCACCTTTTTGTGTTTTTTGTATCTTCCCAGCCATAGATATCAAATCGATATCGTCACGCATACCATATGATTCTTTATACATGGGTATAATCTCGGTGTTAAGCAAGTCAAATATGGATTTTTCTTTGTCGAATCGCCAATGTTCTTCCAACACATATGGTAAACTTGCAAGGTTGGTTGATTGGTCTTTTTTGTCGAGGTATGAGACGAATGTATTCTCATCAAGGGAATCCTTAGATTGATTATTCCTAGAATAATCAAGTCTCAATTCTTGATAATAGTCGAAATTCTTTAAAATTATATCAATCAGTTCATCGGGTACAGCATCGTGAAATATCCCAATGTGATCGTCCCGTCTTTCGAAGTCTGCCATTATTATACCTATATGCAACAATACAGGGACAACTTCCCTGTACTATTATTTAGTGTGTTATAAACTTAGTGGGTTCTTAACACCTTCAACTGTTCAATTGTGTCAGCAGCACTGGTGTGTAGGATTCCTATTCCACCGTGTTCTTCCCAAGCGTCAATGTTCTGTTGTCTGTCATCAATAAGGACACTTCCTTTGAACGCAAACATACCTTTCTGACTACCTGTCATGGTGCAAGTAACAACGACTGTAGGACTAACGTGTTCCTTAATCCATTCGTTCTTATCGAACACTACTAATTCTCTGTTGATTGTTCCTGCTGCAGTGAGGATTTCCCAAGGTAACAGTGTGTGTCTTACATAACCAACCAAGTCATACATGTCAGGTAAAGGTGGCAAGTTTCTGAACAATCTCTTGTTCGTTAACTCTTCCTTTCTCTCATCGTAGTCATTGTGACCTTGAAGTGTATTTGGGAAGGGTGTACCTGTTAAGGTCTCCACTCCAGTGTTGAAATCAGCTAATACTCCATCCATATCGATGAAGATTCTCTTTATAACGGGAGCATACTTGCTCATCTTCTTTCTCTTCTCATTTTCCATACGTATAGTATAACACTAATAGGGGGACATTGTCAAGTCTTTTTAGTGTTTTTTTTGGAAATCTGCGAGTCGAATATACGCTCTGTACTTTCCTTCTTGTTCTTCTGCAACCATCTTTTTGAGTTGTTCTACTTCACTCCGTAATGCATTGCATTCATTGTTCTTATCAACTAACATATGTCTTAGTTGTTCTTCAAGGGTGTCGTTCAATGAGAGATTATCATTTGACATGGTTATTACTCGTTCATTCGATACGCAAGGGTTTCAGCCTCGACCTCATCGATTTTTTGGTTAAGAATTACTTGTTTAACATGTACCATTTCATGTGCTAGTGTTATGTACCTTTCATCATCATACTTGACAAACATCTCCATGTACATGTTGAGTCTTGCTACTTTGGGGTAGTCTAGGAATCCCTGTCGTTGGTCGGGATGTGGTAACCTGAATATGTTTAATATAACCTTCGAGTCTTGGATATCCAGTAGGTTTGCAAACTCTACTGCTTTATCTCTCATCTTCTCATTGTTACATAGTATATTCATGGGGGTTAATCCTCGTATTCCTCAAGCTCTTCCATGTTGTCTTCATCAATTTCATGACCACAGAATGGGCATACATCAATAGAATACTGGTACGAATCCATGTCGTGTGTAATATCACACTCCGATTTACATGATTCACAAAATAGTTTAAATTTCATCTTGGACTTTATCTCCTATAGTATCTTTCCAAAGGTTTTCAAATGACTTTGGTTTACCGTCTATTGTAGCATATGGAAGTTCTCTTCCGTTAGTGTCTGCAAGTGTGAAGTCTGAATGCAACACCTTAAATCGAACCTCATTTAGAGTATTGTCTAAACTCATCAACATATGTGTAATTCTTTCATCTTCCACCCCCTGATCAATTTCCTTGTTTAGGTATGCAATGTACTGTTTCATAATTTTATTGCCATCAACAGTATGATTACTAGTTGTTCAATCACAAGGATGAACATCAGACCAGCCAGAATGGTGTGATACCATATCCATCTAGTCTTATAGGCGTTCTCGATAGTTAGGTCTGCAGGGTCAATGTCCTTTTCCTGTTCGACTGCTTCTCTGACTACCTTCTCTGCAAGTATTTGGTCTTCTGCCTGACTACCCCATAGGATTTGATGCCACTTCTTCATGCTATCATGTCCTTTAGGTTATTGAACCCACCAACACTCTCACCATCTAGTTTGATCTGAGGGAAAGTTCTTGCTGTTGGAAATATCTTCAATAGGTCTTCCCTAGTAAAATCCGTTCCCAGTTGTTTGTAGGTATAGGTGATTCCTTTACTCTCACATAAAGTTTTGGCCATGTCACAAAATGGACACGCTGGTTTTCCGTAAATTTCTATCATAATTCAAATCCTTCAAATGTGTTGTCGTCAACATCTTGTTTAATTCCACCAATGAGATACGATTCTATCTCGGTCTCTTGGGGTGCGTTTTGCAATCCTCTACTGTTGAACCAATGGTTCGTCCACGGTAAAGGGTTGTTAGTTGATGAGATATCAAAGATGGGGTGCATACCAATTGCTCTGAGTCTCTTGTTAGCAATGTATTCCACATAGTTTCCAAGTAGTCCTACCGACAATCCAATCATCGACCCATGTTTGAATAGGAACTCTGCCCACTCCTTCTCTGAGTCAACTGCATCGGTGTACATGTCGTACACTTCTTGTTCACAATCCTTCATCACCTTATTCATCACACCATTGTTCTCGTGTTTCTGATAACACTTAATGATGTGCTGGGTGATTGCAAGGTGTTGTGATTCATCTCTTGCAATCAGTGATATGATCTTTGCACTACCTTCCATCATCTTCAGTTCCCCGAATCCGAATGAACAGGCAAATGATACGAAGAATCTAATCCCCTCTAGGATGTTGACACTTATCAATGCAAGGTACAGTGCTTTGTATAGGTCATAATCTTTGATGTCTTGGCCGATTAACTTACGTCTACCTATATCAATGAACTCATCGTACTTTTGTGTTACTGCCTCTGCACGAGCAACAATCGCTGGTTCGTCCAGTATGGTGTCGAAGATTTCACTAGGGTCACTATAGATATTCTTAATGATGTGTGTGTAACTTCTTGAGTGGATTGTCTCCATGAAATCCCATGTAATGATACACGATTCCAATTCGGGTATGGTAACGAATGGTAGGAATGCAATTGCAGGAGCTCTTCCTTGAACACTATCGAGTAGTGTTTGGTATCTAAGGTTGGATGTGAAGATGTGTTTCTGTGCATCGTTCAATTTCTGATAATCCACACGGTCTTTCTGTAGGGATACCTCCTCGGGTCTCCAAAAGAATGATAACTGAGTCTGAGTCAACTTATCAAATACTGGGTACTTGAATACATCGAATCGTTGTGTGTTTAATTCCTCACCAAAGAACATTTTCTCTTTGGTAAAGTCTACCTTGTTCTTATTGAAAACTGTCATTTCTTCTTCTCGGGTCTTGTCAAGTGTGTGTAATTGTTAATGCATTCGGATGGGATGAAACCATCTACGAGATGTCTATTGTTCCAACTCTCCATCGCCTTCTTAAATTCGGGTCGTATCCTATCATTATCATTTTCTTCTGAGTGATATATATCATTATACCCATCGTAAGAAAATGATGGGGCTCTTCTTCCGTCTGCCCCTCGGTTATTTTCAATCATGCCATGAGGCATGTTTTGCAGTTTTCCCGAAAGGTTCACAAAGTGCAGAAACATATGATAACTGTGGTTACCAAGGAATCTGTCTCTGTAGTGTACTGCGTTGGGGCCCTGATAGACCAACACATCACCCACTTCAAGTGTAATACAGTGTGCATCCCTTTTTCTAGAGGGAACTCCTTGGGTTAGGTCGTAAAGTTCTTGAGTCTCTCCTTCCCAATCCACCCAATTGCGACTGTTGTCTACCCAAATCTTCCAAGGTTTTCCATCATCTGTTTCATATCCTAAACATATCGTTGTGGATATCTCACAAGAGGGTCTGTCTTGGTGGGCTTTGAGGTATGCACCCCTGTCGTATTTTCTAGTGTATGCATAGGTAGGTACAAGTTTGATGTCTAGTGCATCACCTAGTGCATTATGCACCCATGCGTGGAATGCCACAGCTGGTGGGAATTGATAACATCCTAGACTCTTGTGTAAAGAATCTTTTGGGGAATCTTGAATGATGTCATCTTCTCTGTAGAAGAAGGTGTCGTGCCAAGTGTCATTTCTTTCAATTGTCTTCCATGCATCCAGTGTCATCTTAATGATGTCTTTGGGTATGAAGTTCCTAAGAACCACATATCCATTTTGCATGAATTCCCATGTTACATCATTAGTGTATGATTGAACCTTTACATCATCATGAGGGTCTACAGCAACTAATTTTATATCTTTCTTATCATAACGAACTGGCATTCATAATCTCCTAGATAGCACACGCATCGCAGTCTTCACCATCATCAATAACCTCACCTTGTGGTAAGGGTTCATCCTTAACCACATCTTCAGTCTTACCATCCATAGTGTTTTGGTAATAAGATGTCTTCCATCCAAATTTGTAAGTGTTTAGTAAGTCCTTAGCCATGACGGATATAGGCACTTCATTGTTCTCAAAGTTCTCGGGATTGTAACTCCAGTTACCACTGATTGCTTGGTCAAAGAACTTCTGCATCACTGCAACAACTTTAATGTATCCCTCGTTATCGGGCATATCCCATAGGAGGGTGTAGTTGTTTTTCAACATAGAATACTGGGGCACAACTTGTTTAAGTGTTCCTTTCTTGCTCTTCTTGACACTTAGATAGTCTCTTGGTGGTTCTATTCCGTTTGTTGCATTAGAGACGACTGAGGACGACTCTGAAGGCATCTGTGCAGTGAGTGTCGAGTGTCGTAACCCATGTACTTTAATACGAGTTCTGAGTGATTCCCAATCTAGTTTCAATTTATGTGGTACGATTGTATCGACTTCTTTCTTGTATGTGTCGATGGGTAAGATACCCTGTGCATACTTGGTTCTGTCGTACCAGTCACATGGGCCTTTCTCGGATGCAATCTGATTGGATGCACATAATAGGTGATACTGGAATTCTTCTGTAAGATCATGCACCAATTGATGTGCTTCGGGGTCATCATACTTGACCTTGTTCTTTGCAAGGAAATGTGCAAGACCAATGTATCCAATACCTAATGATCGTCTTGCAAGAGTTGATCTCTTTGCAGCTGTAACTGGGTATTCTTGGTAATCAATTAATTCTTCCAATCCTCTTACTGCAAGATCACAAAGATTTGGTAATTCATCCATCTTAATGATACCAACATTAATGGCA
>Ga0307984_1001047_pt1 | contig 11729 bp, 13 predicted proteins | sample EllFjometageno78_FD_203169 | JGI IMG/M metagenome (GOLD analysis project Ga0307984, IMG submission 203169) | Marine microbial communities from Ellis Fjord, Antarctic Ocean - #78 | ecosystem: Environmental > Aquatic > Marine > Unclassified | place: Southern Ocean | collected 2014-10-09 | reverse complement strand
CTTAGTAGCGGCCTGAGATGCTTTACGATCATTGCGGAATTCTTGTACTTCTTCCGCTAATTGCTTGGAAACGAATTTTTCAAACTTATTAGCTGTTTCTTTCATTGTCTTTTTAAAGGCAACTCTGTCTTCGGCTAATGCTTTCTTGTCTTCTACAAATTCGCTTAGTTCTGTTGTTAATGATTCAGTTACTAACGTATCAATTGATTCAACCATAACACTCTTGTCATGCTCATATCGACGAGCAAATTCTTCACGTAACTCGCTTCGAACTGTCTCTTTAGCTTCACTTAACTTTTCTTCCCACGCTTCGTTGATTTGATCGCGAGTTGATTCGTTAATTATTCCACTGTCGACTAATGATTTGATTGCTTGTAGCATTGGTTAGTCTCCTAAATTTTCAAATCTTGGATGAGTCTAAGAACAGACTCCCTAAGATACTTTTGAACATGTCGGTCTTGTGATGCATCGATTCCTCTAGCATTTTCAATAATTCTATGTCCACCCTGCATATTTAATAACCCTTCATATATTGGTGTTGGATATGCTTCTGGTGCGCTAGGCTGTGCCACAACGTCAACTGTTACAATTTCAAATTCGCTTACGCTTCCATTGCTTTCGTTTACGTTGCCGCTACCGCGACTAGATACACCTAAATTTACTCCGGCTTCTATCATTGTTCGCACAATGTTTCCCATTGGAGTAGGTAATACTTTCATTTTACCATAACCGTTTGGCCCTTCACACCACATTTCTGTGATCATATGAGACACTCGGTCTAAATTAACCTGCAAGTCATCTGGATGGTCTACTTCGCCTAATACGGAGTAGCCACCTTGGACTTGATCATTTACTGCTTTCACGGCTGTTTTAATTTCGCTCATCGGGTAAACCCGTTGATTGGCGTTCTTAACATCGCCCTGTATACAGATGCCTTTAAGATATAAATCTTTTCCACCATTACCATTGTCTTTAGCTTCTGTGACAATATTAGCTTGTTGGAATGTTAAATTTTCTCTTAGATAAGACATTGCTTACTTTCGTTTGCTCTCTGTTACTGCTTTAACTGTTTCTTTCTTATTAAAAGCAGATTTTCCAGCTTTAGCTTTTACATCGTTTTGATAAGTGTCGTCTGCAGGCTTAACGGATACTTTGTCTGCGCCTTTTTCAGCAACTGCTGGAGTAGTGTCATTTGATGTTCCAGCCATGTCGTTTGTATCTGCTACAGCAGAAGTTGTATTGTCAGCTGTATCAACATTAGAAGTGGCTACTTTTTCAACGTACTCGCGTACTATAGACTCGTCTGTTTCTTCAGAACTTACGTCCTTTGCCATATCAGCAGTATCGTCCATGTCCATGTCGTCTTCTGCTTCGTCTTCTGCTTCGTCTTCTGCACCAATTAATGCGTCAAATTCTGATTTAAGTTCGTCGATGGCATCTTCAAGATCAACTACACGATCTTCGATTTCTACGTGCTCTTCTGCAGTGTCTGCGTGTGCTTCTTCATGATCGTCTATTTCGCCGTCCATATCAAAGTCAACTTCTGATTCTGCGTCTTCTTCCATGTCGTCTAGTTCGTCTTCGCCGTACGCCATTTCTAGAAGTGCATCGCCGTTGGCTTCCAATACTGGAATTAAACCTTCAACTGTTACTTCGAAGTGCTCTGCTACACGTTGCAACAAGTCACCTGCGTCTGCTTCGTTTAATGTGCCGTCGATATGATCTAATAACTGCTTTGCTTCTGCAACTGTAATATCAAGACCTTCTGATTCGCCTAAGCCTTCTTCGTCTGCTTCGATTTCTTCTTCTACTTCAGAAATATCAGCGTCTTCAATAAGTGATTCGTAAATAGTGCGTGATTGTTCTACAACAATGTCATGGAACAGTTTCTTTGCTTCTGAATTGTCTTCGTTGACAATAAGCTCAATTAGTTTTTCGTATTTGTTCATAAATAAATCCTCTAAAGTTTGTTAAATTTTATGTTCAAGGATATTTATAACAGTATACTATATTTGGTATTATAACAGGGTGTTTTGACACCAAAACACAAATTTTGGCGGTTTTTTGGGCTAATTTGTTGATAATAAATTAGCCCAGCTATCAGGGTATTACTAGAATTCAGGAGCTGCGGAAGTGCCATATTGCTTATGTATATTGGCCAATTCTTTCTCTTTTTCGTATGTTCTCATGTCGTTCATTACACGAATTTTGTTTAACTGCGCTAAAGTAAGTTTACTTTTGCGCATATCTTGTAGCCCTTTAAGAATGGTATTATCATCCTCTTTGGATTCGTATTTTGTCTGAGTGTTATTGAACATTTCGTGTAAATTCATAATATTATTTATCAGTTTATGCGTCGATTTCAATTTCAGCATCTGCGCCGATGTCACCTGCATCAGTTGCGAGCATTTCTAAATCACTGTCGTCTAATGCTCCTTCCAATTCGTCAAATGAATCTATGTCGCCTGTTATGCTGCCCGGTGTCACTCCAGCACTACGCAAGTCGCCGGTTTCGTTACTGTTTATATTCTTTCCTGCATCAGCTTGCTCTTCTTTCCATAGCTTAGTGTTCTCAAGTAGTTCTTCTTCTGTCATACCCATGTAACGCTTTAGTGCAAAACGCTTGGACATATAAGGCAAGTCAGCAACATTACTGAATGTTGTCATTCGCACAGAATCAACGTCTGCTTGTGAATAAGATGCAAAGTTTTGTGGTTCGTTTAGGCTTAGTTCAAATATACTGTTGTCTATGTTGATACCGCGCCAGTTAAGAAACATTTTAAATTCCTTGTCCAACTTCTGCGACATTAAACCTTGCAACCGGATACAATACTGGTTAAAACGCCATTCTTGCATTAATGCTGTTCCTACCTTACCATCGCTGTATGTGGCGTGCCCTTCGTCTGAACCTGTTGGCAAATAACTAGATGGTATTCGTAAACCACGCACTAACTTGTTGTTAAAGTATGTTAAGTCGTTTATTTCACCTAGATTTTCACCACCTGGTAATGTTTCAACGCTTGATCCACGTCCGTCTGCTGTGTGCGGAAAGAAATAATCCTCGTTTATAGACAATGGATTATATGTAGCATCCATCATTGTTTGTCCGCCATCTCCTGTTTGACTTGGAATGCGGCGTTGATGTATTTCATTTTTTACACGTTCAACAAACTGCATGGCCATATGCGATGGCATATTACCAACGTCAATCTTAAATATTCTACGTTCCGGTGCCCGTTGTATGCGATAAATTAGTATAGCATCTTCTAATAATTCCTTTTGCTTGTATACTTTGAACACTTGCTCTAATACACTAGTACCGAAAGGCCATGTAACATCCAATCCTTCAGTGAGGCTAAGATGTAAAACATGTTCAGCATCAACTGCGGCTTCGTTTTGCTGCATCGAGAATCTTCCCCCGCCAGCACCGCCGCCAGTTGGTTGTTGGTAACCCGGTGTTTGGTAGCCCGATGTGTTGGCATTAGTATACAAATCCGATACCGGCTTCTGTGTTGCAGACAGATTTGCTAAGTTGGGTGCTAGGTTTTGTATGACGTATTGCTCGGGTTCTTTTCCGACGCTTTCGTTTACTATTACCTTTATAACTTCTGGCATACTAACCCAGTGTAGTTTAAATGTTTCTGGATCACGTATGAATATCTGATCGCCATATTTTAATGTGTTGCGAAAGATCCTAAACGCACGTTGTTTAAATTGGTTTAACTTAACCCAATTGGTTAGTTGCTCCTTGATAATCTTTACTTCGTTTTCCGTTGGATCCGAGACGTAGTTAATATTGAATATTGTACCATTTTCTATGTTCGGTTGTGTAGAGAATTCAGACAGTACGTCTAAAGCCGCATTAACTTCAACATCCATGTCCATTTGCTCATATTGGTTATAACGCTCAACACGGTTTGGATGACCCACATACACTTCAGGCAACGAACTTTGATAGTTTTTGTACCCGGGGTTACTCTGATTTCCACCCGAAATAGGGCTTACGTTTTTTGGTGGGTTTTTGAAATACTTAGTCCAAGTCATTTTATGTTCTCTTTATTGTCTTATTTATCGAACTTTGGTATGGCACACTAATTAAATTAAATTATAGCAGCAGTTTGCTTTCTGATTTCCCTGATTAGTTGTTTTAAGACATTAATTACCTCTTGGTTATCATCAATCTGTGTTAGTCTGCTAGGGCCGTCGTAATTTGGATTAGCCTCTGCTAGAGGGACCAAAGTCTGCTTATCCTGTTCTAATGTTGCATTTTTATTTTCTAATCTGGCTATGTTTAGTTTGTAGAGGTTGATCTGGGTTTCTCGATCCTGTACTGCCTTTGCGTTTTTTACGGCCTCGTCGGTTGCGGACAATGTTGTTCCCACTGTGTCAGTGGGAACTTTTTCTATTACTTTAGCAGTGTTATTTGCTTCTTCTTCTTCTTCTTTCTTCTTGGCGGCGGCGGCTTGCCTTTTGGCCCTCGCTGCGATATATTTAGCTTTTACTTGTTCTTGTTTCGCTTTGTTTGCCCTAAGGTTATAGTATGCCTTGTTTGTGATTTCCGATCCATCTTCTTGGCTTGCTTGTCGGTTCCGCATTTCTTCCATGGTGTTTTGTCGGTCATCAAATGGCATGTCACGAAGAGAGTTTGCTACTGTAATATGGCCCGGTGTACCAGTGGTAACTATACCGTCCACGACGGCCTGATGTGTATCATCAAATTTTTGTTTCGCTTGCTTCTGTTCTACTTTAGACGCAAGATCATCCGCAAGACCTAATATAATGTTTGTAAATTTCTCTGCGGCTTCTTTCATATTCACGTTTAAGAATTTAAATACACTAGCAGCCAATGGAAATGAATCCTGTGCTAATTTGAGCATAGCGTTTTGCAAAGCACGTTGCGCTTCCACTGCCACTATCATGTCGTCTACTGCCTTACCTTGTAGTTTGCCTGCATCTGCAGTGGTTTGTACGAGATCTGTTGTGGAATTTTCAGCCGCGCCAATAAAGTCAATTACTCCATCGTAAAATGAATTAATTGATGCAGTGGAAGCATTTCCCTTGCCTACGAACTCAGCCTGGCCTGCTGCTGCCATACTATTCATTTTTGCTCTTAATTCTGGACCAGCGGCCTTGATTTCGTTTAGCATTGATTGAAATGCTTCTGACTGTGTCATTGAGCCAGACGATATATTAGCAGTGTAACGCTCTACTATGGGTGCCATGCCAGACACAATAGCACCAGTGTCTGATATAACTCTGCCAAAAATAACAGACTCTTGGACTGCCCTCTCTAATCCCTTAGGCATACCAGTTAACACCTTGTTCATTTCGACGGAAATTTCCGGAGGCATTGCTGCCATCTTTGCTCGCATTGCCATATTAGACAGTGCTTGGTTTCGTTCTTTCTTTAATTCGTCCACAGACTTGCCTGTTAGGGACGACATAACTGCTAGATTCTTGGAGTATGCCGCACTCTGTCCTGCAACTTGCTCATCGGACAGTGCCCGTAGTTTTCCAGCACGTTGCATTACTGCCATATAATCGGCTTGATTTTCTACCTGTTCCTTAAATGAAACACCCATTTTTAGTAGTTCGTCCCGAAATTGCACACTATATTTTCCAACCTCAGCTAAACGTCTTGCACCTAGACCAACCGACCCGCCAAATGCCACTAGCTGGTCACGAGTTCCTTTTATTACTTCCAGGTATTCCTTGTCTGTAAGACCCATGAGCTCACGTTGCTTGTTCATTTGATTGAAACCATCTGCAAGTAGCACACCTGCACTAGCAGCACCCTTAAACATAGTCCACAATTGGTCCCACCCGTCTAACAACAAATTTGCTGCAAATTTAAATATAGCTGCAACCGCTGCACCCAATGCAGCGGATGTTTTTGCTACTGCGTCACCGAAAGCTGCAAGTATACCCCCTATAAATGGTATACCCGATGCTACCTTTAAGAGGCCAGCAACAATTGATCCTGCACCATGCACCACCGTACCTAGTATGTCACCTATCGGATCAACAAAGCCCTTGAGCATTTCAAAACCTGCGTCGCCGTTGGCCATTATGGAGCGTATACTGGAACCAAATGCGCTTGTGATCTGCATGGCACTTTTCCCCATATCATTCCATGCTTTGTTGACTGAGTTGGCAGAATCTTGCATTTCATTAAGTTCGTTTGACGATCCTCTTACTGAGTTATTGAGCTTGTCAAACGAACTAGTGTCCAGGCGTGGATCGGTAGTGCGGCTTTTTCCAGCAGCGGCTTTTTTTGCCTGACTCGTCACTGATTCAATCCACTCTTCGGTGAGTTCCGATTGACGCTCTAAACCATCTGATAGTCTTTGCACTATCTCTTCTAAATCTGCCATAATATGTTTCCTGCTTATATTTATACAGATAATATTATGCTTGCTATATTCGAAACGATAAATAATATACTAGTATTATTAACCAGGAAAATATTCAATGAACGAATCCAAAATACCATTGCCATCAGAACTGCAGGCTGCAACACCAGTTAACGGAAATCCGCTATCGCAGTATTTCAGACACATAAAGATAACAGTTGAATTGCCGTCGCGTGGTAAATTCTGGCCACCTGGTTCAATTGATCTAGCAGAAGACGGTACAATTGGCGTAATGCCACTAACGGCAACCGACGAGATATTACTCAAGTCACCAGAAGGATTACTAAGTGGTTCCAGCATAGTAAGCTCTATTGTTAGCTGTGTTCCTAGCATCAAAAATCCCTGGTTAATGCCAGCAATTGATGTAGATACCGTGTTCATTGCTATTCGTCTGGCATCATTTAACCACACATTGGAAGTAAGCTCGGAGTGTAAGCACTGTGGTCACAACAACGACAATGCATTAGATTTGCGTACATTGTTGGACAGTATTCCTAAGGGTAATATACAAAATAAGCACATTGTAAATGGTTTAACATTTGAGTTTGCTCCATACACATTTGAATTTATCAACAAGCAAGGCAAAATGAAGTTTGAACAAGAACAATTTGCGCGTGGATTGTCAGGAGCCACTAGTGCAGACGAAGTATTAAAAAGTGATTACTACAAGAAGGTGTTTCAAGAACTAGCAGCCCACAACACCGAAGCCATAGTAGTTGCCATTAGTAGTATTACACTGCCAGACGGGGTTGTAATACACGATTCAATTCAAATAACCGAATTTATTACAAATACTGACAGAGAGACAATTAAACAGATACGTGTTGGAATTGACGCTATGAACAAAAGCAGTGCTATGCAACCAATGACAATTGAATGCGAAGAATGCGAAAAATCATACGAAACCACAGTGGAGTTTAATCAAACAAATTTTTTCGAATAAGGCTTTTGTCAATGAGCAATGACAACATTGTCAAACTGCTCAACGACATGAATGATGAGGCAAAAGCCATAGAGAAAGAGTTAATTCAGATGTCATGGGCAATGCGTGGAGGCATTACACTCAATGAAGCATATGCATTAAGCCCATATCAACGCGAGATCATCGCTAATATGTATAAAACTAATTTGGAAACAACAAACGCAACCGGTTTGCCATTCTTCTAGCGGAATTCAGTTTTCATCTTACAAGCACTATAGAACAACAAATCCTTTAAGTATATAACCCACCCGAAAGAAATAAAAGAAATAGCGATGCATTGCAGCAAGTCGAGCTTGCGAGACGTAGCCAAAGGCGGAGCTTTTGTTCGCAGAACAAAACCGAAAGAAACCAAAATTTTAATTTAATCAGAGATATCCATATATATATTATAACTATTACTTATTTAAGATGTTCTGCGAACATCTGCTCTGCACAATAACTTCGTTATCGCTTGAGCAATTGCTTTCGCTCTTATTAAGATAAGATATTTTAGTCAGCAGAGCGGTAAATACAAGAACATCAAATTGAAAAAGTCGGACTTGTATCTACCATTTTTAATATACAAAATCTTATTGACGGTGTTGAACTTAAAGTTCAGTGGTGTTAGGTTGACTATCAACTCACCAACTACGTGTGTAGTCCCGCTCGGTATCCGCATGTCTATACAATCAGCAAATAAGGATGCCGTTGTCATGCTCGTGTTCTTTACGCTCAGTTTTATTATAACACGATATGGGGTTTTTTTGGGGTAAAACCGATACAGATAACTCTAAAGTATATTGAGTGTAGTTCGGGCCGGGTTCCAACGGTAGTTGTGTGAAACAATCACGAGTGGCTACGTTATTAGACGCTCCTATCCTCTGTCGGCTTGTAGGGTCCGATACCCTTAAAGGAACTAGTTGTAAATCTTATTCTACTGTTTGTGTATTATTACGTTGCGTTGCTACCTGAAAGTATCTGACTCACTACAGCCACCTTCGCGGTGGATTTGTTACTACGGTTATTTAGCATAAACACTTAACACTGTATTTTTTTTTGTGGGAGTCAAACTTTGATAAATAACTATGTTAGAAGACTGGTTGTAACGGTTCTTCTGCTTTGTATATTGTAATTGCGTTGCATCATACATATAAAGGCTCTAGCTTAGGTTAGAGCTTTTTTTTGCTTCGGCTTTTAGCTCTATAAATAACAGCATGTCCTTTAACGAACTCAAGCAAAAAGATATACTACCTCTTAAAATCAAACTACACAAACAAAATAACGGAATCTGTCCATTGTTGGGTGTTGCTGTGGACATTAGTAATATGACATTGGATCATATACATAAACTCAACTCAGAAGACTATGCTCCAGATAAAGGAACAATTCGTAATGCAATTGAATTTCGTGCTAATGCGTTAGAAGGAAAAATTACTAATAATTGGAAACGATATTACGGTGCCGATGAATCAAGGCATCCAGTAGACTTGCCTACTTACCTTAGAAACCTTGCTGGTTACTTAGAAGCTGGTGCTTTAAATGACGATGGCGTGTATCACATACACCCGTCGGAAGTAAAAAAATTGCCACGGTTAACAAAACAATGCTATAACAGATTAAAAAAAGCATATGACGCTAGAGCTAAATTTCCAGAATATCCAAAATCTAAGAAACTTACTAAGAACTTAGCATTACTCTTTGAAAAATATAATATTGACATTGTATACTATAAATAGCAGTATTTTCATATAACCCAGCATTATAATGATAATAGTAAAACAATACCTAAGGCACGTAGGGTCAAGAAATCAGTGCATGGTAAAAATATTTAAGTTAAAATACGCAAGACTTTGATATATGCTATTTGAAGAATTTAATATAACTGTAATTTATTACAAATAGCTAACCCACTGCTATTTGTTTCCATAATTTGTAGTATTTTTCTACTAATACAATATCCAACCCTGTAATGCCAATTGAATCTGCTAACTGTTGGATATGATCTAGAAAATCAGAGTGTAACACCGAGTGTTGAAACTGGTGTGTATTTTTTCTGTTGTGTAAGGGTGTGCTGTATGGTTTCGATTTGGAAAATATCCTATGCCCAACTTGATATTCGTGGAGATTTTCCATTAGTACAAGGTGTACATCTGGCCAATGCGGTAGCATTGCAACAACATATTTTTCTTGATGTTGCATAAGAAAGTGATATTTGCCGCTTTTATTTAGAAAACGAGTTGTTTCTGACATATCCTGTTCACACCAAGACCAAGGGGGGTGCATTAACTGTTCGCCGTACAGTTCACAACATCCTAATCCTAGATCTCGCCAAGCCTTTCCATTATGGGCCATATTCGACAGTTCTTGTTGTATCCGGTGATTTAATATATTAAATTTGTCCAACACACTAAGAGTGCCGTTAATGTCTGCGACTGCATAGTCCCAATGTTGCAGTACAGAATTGTTGCTCATTGCTAACGAATTAGCAATGAGCTTTCCTCCAATCCCTGACGGATATAAGATTATTACGAGCTTGTCTGATGAAATAATCATTTAATTAGCGTAATATGTCATTTACGCAACATGACCCGACGCTACATACTATTTTTACGGTCTTGAATCTCGGCTCTGCGTGATTTAGTAAGTTTGCCAATGTTGCCAAGTGCTGCACGAGCACGCGCCGCAGATGCCTTTACGCCCTTCTCTTCAAATTTTGCAGATTCTGCAACGTAATCTTCGATATTTTTCAAAATGTCTTCATGTATACTCATTACTATATTTCCTTAAGGTTAATTTCTTGGCGCCACTGGCCTTTTCTGGCAGTTGTGCCGCATGCCTTTCTACATATACTATACGGTATATTTTCTAGGCGCTCATTGTAGTTATCTAATAACTCGGTGCTAGTAAATTTTCTTATGTCATCGTTACCTGTTAGGTGATATGCTTCGGCTATGTGGCAACACGGCCATTGCAATCCTGTAGCATCAATGTATCTGCTGCTATCTATATTTGCTTCGCACTCTATTGCCGTTTCGTGTATGACTTTCCACGTGCCAGAAGCAGGCCATAACCCATCTGTTCCGGGTAAATAAACATCCCATCTTGCTGATTCCTTGGACCTAAACCACGAAAAGCCAAGTTCTTTTGCCTTTGCTATACACTGTTCTACTTCGTGTTTGTTATGATCGAATACTAACATATCCCAATGAGCACTTCCTCCTGCGTTGATATATGCTACAGCATTAGCCATAATCTTACGATAGGAAACTTGCTTACGATATATATCGTTGGTCTCTTTAGTGCCGTCTATACTAAAAACAACATAATCGTACACACCACATAATGCCTTTCCTATGTCATACCACCATTTGGCATTCTGTAAACCACCATTGGTGTTAATACCCAATACAATATCTTTGTTTTGTAATTTTAAATGCTTGCATATGGCTAGTAAATCTTTATTAGCACACGGATCGCCTAAATTACCACAAAACATTATTTTTTTTAATGAAACGGCATCTATGTTTGTTTTAACCCAATCTAAACTTAGATCGACTAGAACAATATCTTCCATACCTGTACGAGTACACATAATGCACTTGGCTTGGCAGTTGGTTGATGGCTCAATGTGAAGTTCTTTGATCACTGCTCATCCTGATCAAAATTTGTATAACCGTTTTCCTTGCGTACGGTCAATATACGACCCACTCTGCTAATTAGTTCGTCTCTGTGCGACACTAGCCATATAGACTTGTTTCGTTCTCTGGACATATTCTTCAGAACACCCAAAGCAGAGTCGACTCCTTTGCTGTCTAGTCCACTGTCTATTAATTCGTCAATGAACAACAAGTTAATAGGCTGGTATAATGCTTCCCATACATCACGAAATGCCCAGCTAAGACTAAGAATCAATCTATTACGCTCGCCACGTGACAGATTGTCAAAGTCCAGGTCACGTCCTAACTCTGAGATCTCTACTGTTAGATCATTTTGGAATGTAACAGTGTGCGGTAATCCCATTTCTTCTAGATAGTGACTTAAACGTGCGTTAAGATGTGCTAAGTTTTGTTCTATAATACGCTTGCGGATAAAGCTATCTTTGTTGGTTAGCAGTTTATACAGGAAATCCTGGTGATCGCGCATCTGTACATATTCGTTCATTTCATCATAATTGATTTCCTTTAAGGCTTCGTTTTCCATGCTGGAAATCTGTTCAATATATGGATCAGTTTCTGCTAGCTTGTTCTTTAACTGCTCTTCTAGATTGATTATTGAGTTACGATGATTGTACGCATCTTCTGCATCATTATAAAATGTATCAATCTCGTTGCCTAGTTCGTCCAATGGATTGGCAT
>Ga0307984_1001046_pt1 | contig 11729 bp, 15 predicted proteins | sample EllFjometageno78_FD_203169 | JGI IMG/M metagenome (GOLD analysis project Ga0307984, IMG submission 203169) | Marine microbial communities from Ellis Fjord, Antarctic Ocean - #78 | ecosystem: Environmental > Aquatic > Marine > Unclassified | place: Southern Ocean | collected 2014-10-09 | reverse complement strand
TGACTCCGTGGCCATGCGGGGGTGTTATTATTGGGTGAAGTCTCGTTTTTGCAATTGGTGGGAATTCTTGATGGCATCCAAGCATGCAGGGTTGGAGATTGTGTTGTGGCTCAACGAACTCGTGCGAATATGGGATTGCAGCAGAGAGGAGGGGGTACACATGCCAGAGCTCACATTCTATTGCTTCCATGTTCCAAATCTTCTCACCCTGTGCTCCTTCAGGGTATTTGTTTTTTGCTTCGTTTCATGTGGGCCAGGAGAAACGTATTGTCATGCAGTTGTTTGCCTTTGCGCTTTCATCCTTTTTTATGTTGGTCGCAAAGTCGCAACCAGCATTTCCACCAGGCATCGGCGATGTTATGAGGCAGCTTGCCGCTTCCGTGTGTGTACATTTTTGGATACAATGGAGCAGACATTTTTTTGCAGCGCCATGAATGACGATACCAAGAAAGTGAATACACGAAATCCTGGTGAGGAGAACGCCCTAAGTGCTTTGCGGAAACACGCCAGCGACTCCTTGGAGTCTGATTTGCTTGTATCCGCGATGGCATCCGGGCTTGATCAGGTGTTATTATTGATGGTCTGTCTCTTTGCTGTCGCCTCTGCATTGTTGTCCGAAGGCTGCCTATGCTGCCTCACGTGAGCCAGCATTCTGAAAGTTTCGCGCCTGGTTTGCCTTGCTTGTGCATGGAGGCATCCGATTGCTGAAGTTTATCTTTGTCGGGGGGTGCCCACGGGATGTCAGTGCACAGTGCCCTGCCGGGTGGGACATGAATAAGGTTTGGAACTCTGTGGCATGCCCATGTGCGATTTGCCTTTCGCGTGTCTTTGCAGCAAAAGACAAGCTGCGCACCGCCAGAGGATTACGATGGTCGGTGTGGCGAAACTGCAGCTGCGGACTTGGATGGAGTAGACAAAAAGGAAGCGTTTGCATGGAGGTGCAGGGCATCATGGCCTTGTCAAGCTTCTTGCAAGAGGGATTTCGACAAGTGTCCACAGGCATGAAATTGTTGAGGGCGCCAGCTTCGCATGATTCTCTCTGACTTCCCCACAGGCATGGCAGGGCATAGGGAGAATCTGCGTTGCGCCTGCGGGGTACGATGGAGTATGCAGCGCAGCTATGGATTTTGAATCATATTCACCTGGAGACAAAAGACATTGGACGCTGATGTGTGGTAATGATTGGTACATGCAGCGTCGTTCCCTGTGCGCTCTTGTTGGCTGCATGCACTGGTTGCACCTGTCGTCGCAACCAGGCCGTGCAAAGGCAGTGAGGAACAGAGGGCTGGCAACAGGAATGATTTTAATGGGCCACTGGCTGCTGATACTTCTGGGCATTCCAATGCATAGTATCACCTCGGGATCGTTTCCTGCGAAGTTGCAGATGCGTGCGTGCGCTTGCCATGTCAAGCTTCCTGGCGTATGCTGCGGGCCAGGAGTTGTTGATGAGGCGTTGCTTGTTCTGATTGATTGCTCATGATGTGCTTTCTGTTCCATCGACAAGAGGAGTCTCAGTGCGAATTGGCGTTCTCAAGCAAATCGCAATTGAAATGTGTCGCTTGGTGTATTTGTGTTTGCTTATGCTGTGCGTTTTCCAAAGCACTAGTGCCCATAGTGGGCCCAGCGCGAAGCTTCGGAAGATGATCCGCGGTTGACTTCCACATGGAGGCGGGCTTTGAAGTCCATGCAAGGAATCTGTTTGCTTGCCAGGGCTCGCGCGCCCTGACGTGCCTGATAAAGTCATCGCTACTGGTTCAGAGCCACTTGACGAGTACCAGAGAAAGACGCAAGCGCCAATCATTTGGCAAGTGAATTTTCCAAGACCTGACGTCGCCTCGCATGTTCGGTGCGTGGCATCAGGCTCAATCTTCGCAAAACGAAGCTGCCACGCATAGTGCCAACCTGGTACAATCGTGAATACATCCTTGACACGAAGTGAACACAATTTGTGCAAGAGCTATTGATTTTGCTGCTGTGGTTTGTATTGCTTTGGAGGCAGCGCCTGGCCCAAATGGATGCACAGATGTTGGCTCGGAGGTTGTGAAGATACATTGGTTCAGCCATTTTGTCACCCATGCTGTGACGTGAAAGCGGCTAAAGCACTTGAACCCATGCAAGTTCATGTGCTGTGCTGTGCTGGGCCACATTGCAGCCAGTGCCACAATTATTGCAACCATCCACGTCCTGTCCCGCCATGCGTCTTGGCTTGTGGATCTAGCCAGGACCACCCAGGCTCTCCTTGCGGGCATGCCTCATTGACCCCAGGTCCTGCGTCAAAACTTGTTTTTCCTTGCATCGTGCTTCGTCATGATTGAGAAGTGGTGGCGTTACCTTGTGCGCATAAATGAGTGCATTCGTTTATTTTCCAGCGGGAACTTGCTGCGCAGTTGTGTGTGTGTGCTTTTGCCAACATGAGGGTTGCAATTTGCAGTTTCCTTTGCGTGGCGCTTGGTGGGTCAGCGTTGCATTTCAAGCGGGCCGAGACAACCATGGTCAGCTAGACCAAAATCCACGAAAGTGGATTGTGCATTGGTGTTATTTTTCCTCCACCAGGAAGTCTTGTCAACTGATGGACCAGGCTCTCAAGCTGCAGATTTCATTTGGGGCGGTGGAGATTTGCTCCTCGTGGGTGTGACAGCCTCATGTTCCAGCTTACTGGGTACATTTGATGTGGGAGCTTCTGTTTTTTGTTAGCGCACATGCATGCGCACGTGATGCATTTGTGGATCTGCAGGCCAGTTCGCTTCAGGAGGCCATGCGCATGTGCAAATCGGTGTGCTGAAGAGTGGGGCTTGCTTGTTTCTTTTTTTAGCGCGGGTGCGCTGGCAGGAGAAGTCTTGTAATTTCTACGTTTGGGATGGTGATGTCAAGCGGGCACAGCTGTGCCAGGGTGATCCGAATCATCTTCCAGCTACATGATTTGAGTTTGCAGGCAATTGCGTTTGGTAGGTGATTCCCCTGATTTCACAAGAGGCACTGGGTCACATATTGCAGTTGGCATCGCTCCTGCTCTGTTTCGTGCTGGGCGGCACTTCGCGTGTTCGGAGTTGCAGGGGTGAGAGCAGCGGCCTTTGCAACCTCGGGCTTTGCAGTCGCTACGAATTACCAAGCAGGTGTGCGCACATCTTGCGCTCAGTAATGTGTCGGGCCGCCGCTCTTGATGCAGTGTGCGAAACTAACGACATCGTTGACGAGCTTGTGTGTCATTTCATTGCACTTTCTGCGCAAACTAAGCTTGTGATGCTTGCCAGCGTGGAGTATTTGATATGCAAGCTGCTGCCGCGAAGTGCTCAGCATCAGAAGGGTGCACGCATTTTACTTTGAGCACCGGTGGCTGCAAGCAGTCCGTTTGCTTCGGTGGAGACATGATGCATTTAGCGGTTGTGTTCACAGTGGCCGGCTTGGATGGGATGCTGCCAGCATCACAGGCCAACACTTTGTGGATGTGCAGTGGTAATGGAATGCGAAGCGCGCGCACACCACACATATAGCGATGCAGCGTGCATTGAAAGGCAAACCAGCACTTGTATATCACGCTGGGTGGTTGACTGCAGCGAGGGCGAGCGTTTTACCTCCGCGGTTGCCAGTGGACGTGGCTCCAATTTTCGACGGTCCCACGATTTGAGTAGCGCACAAGGCTGGCAGGGCAGTGTTTCGCAAAGCATTCAGCAATGCATCAATGTGTGTGAGTCGTGAATTTTCTTTGAAGCGAACCCATGTATTGCGGATGCCCTTCTGGATGTTTCCTGGTGCACGCTGGAATTGGAAGGTCCGTTCCTTGAGGAGTGCTTGCTTTGCTGGGGGGTTATCAGCGACTCGTCGAGAATGTTTGCCAGAGTTTGCTTTTGTTTCCTTCATTCTTTGGTGTCAGCCGCGTTGGCCTCGCAATGGTTTCAATGATGGCATTTTCCTTGCTGGTGTGCGCGCTCGCGTGATTGGCATTTCCAGGCCAGTGGTGCTGCAGAGCGCGGAGGATGCGATGCCAAATATTGAGCTTGGCTTGGTGCACAACCACAATTGTTTTTGCGCATGTGTGGGAATGATTATTGGCTTGGCAATGCAGGCGCCTCCCCTTCACGCGTGGCCACAAGTGGCCGCAGAGATCGGTCAACTTACGGAGAGCCGCGAGCGAATGGAGAATGCAAATATGGACAATTTACAGCAAGAATTCAACAAAGCTGAGGCCGAAGCCCGACGCAGGATTGGTAATGCAATTGGGAGAGCAATGCGTGTCTACGACGACCCGCTTCTCGCGCGCAGCATCTTAGTCGGAAGGCTGGCATGCTTGTGATTGCTGGCGGGTTGTTGTGAAGATTGTTGTTCGTTGTCTTGCAGAGTTGCCCATGCATCCCCGACAGTCTTCCGGCAACTTCCGCAAGACACCTTGGGACCATCTGTATTATCGGTGAAAGTGAATGTGCTTCCTGCCAGCCCACCAGATCCCTCTTTGAGGACCAAGATAGATGACATTGAATTTCGCAGGTCCGATGAGGAGAAGGAGTGTCACGCACATGGGGCGATAAGAATTGAGGTTTGATTGGGGTCCGATTGGGTTTGCGGCGGCCTGTGGCCTCGATTGCAAATGACTTGAGTGTTTGTTGCAGCGTCCCGTCTCACATGCTTGTTTGCAGGAGTTGTTTCATTCGGTGCGTTGATTTTGGAGGGCGAGGCGTCCTTGGAAGATTGTTGCTGCCAAGGCCAAAGCCGAGTTGAAGGCGCTGCTGGATTTCATTGTCAACGAGGTCGAGGCGCGGGCGCAGGCAGGCAGCCAGAAAAGCGTCTGTGGGGAACCCAGGGAGGTGGCACGGCTCCCAAGCGGGCAAATATAATATCTCGTTGTGCAATGTTTGTGGCCGGTTGTTCCAGGAGCAAGTTCGAGGGCATTTGCATGCCATTACGGCGACAAGGCGTGGGAATAGTCCAATGTTTATCCAGAGAAGTCAGAAACAACTCCCGACCCAGGTTTGTGTACTTTTTGCGCTCACGTACTCCGACATTCATTTGCAACGCACGTGCAGTCGAATGTTCGCATGGTCCCAACAGACCTAAAGTACACCACTGTAGCATCAATGGTGCAGGTGCGCGCTTTGTCGGGCACAGGTGTTTCTGCGCTGGGTGATTTGTTTGTTTTTTTGCAGGACATGGAAGCCAGGAGGGATATTTCAGAAAACTTGGTCAACTATTTCGGATACAGATTATGACGTGTTCGTTGCTCGCATTGCGTGGTTGTAGGAAAGGAAGCGAATTATTGAAAAAGAGTTAGATTTTGTTTTGGTGGGGCGCATCTTGCGCCAATTGTAAAGTAAGCCTTGTGCCAGCTTGTGACATTTAGTTTCTAGAGGTGTGCAACCGCGCTGTGGAAGAGGGCTTGAAGGCATCAGTGTCGCGAATATTAGTGCGAACATCTATTGCAATGTTGGCTTGGCATGTTGCTGCGAGGTGGTGGTTCCTCTTTTGCTGCACAGGCGGTGAACAACTTTGTTTTTTCACATTCTATGAAGAATGCGGCGTAGATCTTGACTCGCATGCTGGAGCCCAAGCGTTCCGCAAATGGCTGCTGCCACTTGGTCTGCAAATTTAGTCTTGATTCCTGAGAGTGGTTGTGAAGTGCTGCCGGCTTTGCTATTTTGAGAACTCTTCCAGTTCAGGGCCCAATCAGACAAATCAGATTGCAGTAGTTGGTCGTGCGTCCATATGGCATACGTTTGTTTCCTTTGCTGGATTTCATGTTTGTTGTTGTGTTATGTTGGGGCATCCGCTCTGCAATTGCCTGGGGGGGCAGGGGAGGAAGGTCCGCAAAGTCACAGCTTTATTTACGCGGTGCTTCTTCATGTCCGCGGTTGTGCAGTGGGATCCAATGTGCGAGCTGCAAATGCGCAAGTGGCGGTAAGAAGTGTGGGGGAGAGGTGCGCAAAGCCAAGCGTGCTCATTCGAACCTCCTATGCAAAGGCTGAAGCCAGCCAGAATAGAGGAAAATCAGATTTTCAGAAGTCATACACCGAGACATTGACAGCCAAAGAAATGGGTGCGAATGTTGAATCTGCGCGGGTGCCGCGCATAGTTCCGGCGTGCCTTTGCCCTTTCAGTGCTCGTCAACCCTGCGGTATCCAAGGTGACGTTGACGATAGGGGGTTGCATGCAATGATGTCTCAATCGCTTCTCGCGCAGGTGATCAAGCAAACCAACGGGTGTGAAGATTATTTGTGTCGTGTCCTGCGCTTTTGTTGAATGCTCGGCAGGCTCGCCAGTACTTTAGTGGCGCGAGATGGTCTGTGTGAGCGGAGGTGGTCGGCAAAGTGCCCCGACGGCGATTCGTGAATCGTGCAAGGGTTGTGGCAGAGGCTTCGTGTGACTATTTCTTGCCAGGGTGGACCTTGACTGGTCTTGAGCTGTGCACCGCGCCTGCGTCTTATGGAGGTGCTTGCTGTTTGTGCGGTGATGGGTTTGGGTTGTCCTTGTGTGTGTGGGCTCGGTCAGGAGCTTGCAAAATCATGCAGACGTTCATCGGCAAGACTGTCGCAGAGAAGCAACAGATAGCGGACGAATGCAAAGCGCCTTGGTTGGCGCCTGGTTTGTTCTTGGCAGCATCGCTTCCCCGATTGCTGTGTGGTTTGCGCAGGCCGTGTGAGGATGATTGCCGCATGGGCCACGATTATTCGGATGTGTGCCCGCAAGGTCAGACTTTGTGATCACCAGCGCTACAATCCAGTAGCTATTTGTTTGCTTGCCTTGCGTTCTGGGAATGTTTGTCCAGGTTGGAATGACGACGGGAACGCTTTCTGCAAGGCCCCTGTTGGATTGGAGACTAATTGTGCAACTTTGTTTAATTTTGCCGAGGTGCTGCTATTTGCTTGGTGGACACCATGCTGTTTGCAATTTTGCACATTTGCAGATGGATATCAAAACAAAGCAGGAACTTGGTGCGGCTGAACGATTCTGCACGATTGCTCAAAGCATGGTTTTACCATGTGTGTCAGGTTTGACATGTGGATTCAGTTGGGGATGTCAGTCTGGTTGCGAACAAGATTTCAGGTGTTGGTGTGGCCGTTGGATTCTGTGTTTGTGCACGGGCTGAGTGCGCATGCAGTCAACCATGCCCACAAGATTGGAGAGAAGTGCAAATGAATCCGGGCATCTGCACGGTGGGCAGAACCTTTTGCTTTGCATGCATGCACCTTCCTATGTGTCCCGAGGCGCCGACAACGTATCCAGGCGCTTCAGTCAAGTGAATATTCATGCGCAGCAATGGGTGTTTTTTTGTTGGTTGTGCTTGTAGGGGCTTGCAGTTTCAGCATAAACACGACCCACATGACTGCATTGCAGAAGGGCGCTTTTGGTATCTGTTTGCTTGATCGTGGGGTGGCCTGCATTTCCTTTTTCTGTTTGTCTTGTGTCGCAGCCCAGAAGTGCGCCATCAGGTTTCCATGCTTGAGTGCAGCAGTTTCTAATGAGCGCGACAGGTGGCATCGTTGGTTGTGTTTGTTCGCTGTTTGCCAGGCGCTACCACCACAGCTGCGGCAGCCGCAACAGTTGTCCAGCAGCAATTGATGCCTGATGGACCAGTTGACTTGCACGGACAAATTGCGCCTGGTGCGCGCACAGGCCACATTGCATGTGCGTTGCTTGCGATTCCTTCTTTAAAACAGTGCTGCAGATGCGCCTGTTGCACGAAGAAACACCAATGGCAGCAGCCGCCACGAGCACACCAAGAATGTTCCGCCTTCATGCGGGACCTTTGCGCGGAGACTCAATCTAACACCGTTGCCCGCCCAATGCTTTTCAAGGCGCCCATGCGCGTTTTTTCTGAAACTTCTTTGCTTTACCAACAAATGGGAAGCATGTTGGGGTCATGCACTGCAGCACGCGTTTGGGAGTCTGGCCCGTGTGCTGCTTGCTGAACTTAGTTGGCGTTGTTGGCATCTGTGTGGAAATGTCAAGCCTTTGGTGGGTTCCTTTGTTTGTGTTGTTGCTTGGCGATTTGCGCCTTGCCGGTGCAGACAAAAGTGTTCAGCCCGAAGATGCAACACTTCCGGTATGGAACAAATCAAGACCATGTTTTCTGTACAGACCCAAGTCGTGTTCGAAGGTTGTTAACTTTAAGTATGAGTTCCCTTCGCGGTCCGCAGAGGCCGGCGGGGAGACAGCTCAAGATGTTTCAGGTGCTATGCAAAAGTGCTGAACATATTGCTGCTTTGCGGCGTCTCTTGCCGCATCTTTGTTAGATTTAGTTGCTTTCAAGAGACGCGCGCGGCACGTTCTGGACGGAATAAGCAGAGAAAGCGAGGCACGCTTCCAGACTGAGTTTTCGTCAGGGCCTTCATAGCGTGTTTTTTCAAGGTGTCTGTGGCTTTTGTTGCTGCGGCACATGCTCAGCTAGATGATTTGATGTCCATCTTCCAGAAGGTAGCTGCCAGATATGGCAATTTAAACGCGGCAGCTGCAATTTTTGTTGTTCCTCGTAGCTGCTCCACGGGAAACCGGCAAGCAGCTTGCGGCGCTCGTAGGTGGCTGTGCTGATTGCGCTGGTGCTGTTTATGGTTCGTATTGTTGCATTCGTGGGCACAGGCGCATGTCATTTGCGTCAGTCAGTTCTGACTCGTGTTGTTGGGCCGTCCTTGTGTTTCTGGTGGCTTTACACCGCTGAAGCATGCACGCGTGTCAAAGAATCCGCCGCTGAATAGAAGAGGAGATTTCAAGCGGCCCTGGCCCATGGCTGCGTCATATCATATCTTGTTGCTCGTGCTGGCTCTTCCTGCAGATGCAGTGCCGTCATGGTGCGGTTTGTTGCGTGTTCGCGGTGCGCCCCTGTTGTTCGAAGAGGACGTGCTTTTGAAAATGAAGGCCAATTGCGTATTCGTATTCGCCAGACACCATGCCCATCATCGAAATTCGATTGGCAACATTTCTTTGCCGCCAAGCGTTTCAAGTTGAATATTGCGTGCTGTGCTTGATGCGAACAGGCGCCCCCCCGCAAACCAATGCTGGAAGTTGGTCTGTTCCTTGACTTGTTAGAGAGTGGAAGAACGCACTTTGAAGCGGTGAGCGGAATTCGTCATTGAATTGGCAAGGGCTAGGTTTGACGCAGAATGCAGGACCAAATGTTTGAAGTCGAGGCTGCTTACAACGCGAGTTTGGATGATGTGTTGGTGAAGTTACCAACTTTTGTTGATCACCACATGTGTGTCACTTAGCGCATTCCCCGTAAGTTTTGGAAGCCCTGTGGCCTTTGCAACCCAGGTGGCCTTTGGAGGAACAGGCTGCGTTCATGTCAACCCGGTGCCTATTATATGGTTTGGATGTTTTGCGGTTTGTCATTGTTTCTCTGTCTGCCAGCCAGCCACAGAACACCCAAGCGGGTACATGCTGTCACTGTCCTGTGTTCCCCCGATATTTTATGCGGTCAGCCTTTTCATGATGCAGGTCGGCACGCCATTTCTTTTCTTGGAAGCCACCAGCCAACTGGCCACGAGCTGACAGCAAGAATCAATCTCCTTCCGGTCAAAAAGCCCGATGCATCGTTGGAGCGGAATATCAATGAAATCGAAAAGAAACGCACAAGGGACGAAGGCAAAGTATTCAAGCAGGTCGGCGTGTATATTGCTTCCGTTTCAAACTGGAACTGCCAAACCAATGCATGGGCAGGCAGTTTCTGAAATGGCGGTCTTGGCTAAAATCGTCCAGAATGAAGCTGAGGTGCTCTGGTCACGCAAGTGCAAGGTTTGCGTGCGGGGTGCAAATGTTGGGGGCGAGGCGCAGATTGTCCGTCACGTTAATGCGTGTCTCCACGCATTGAAATTTGGACCCAGCGCGAGCCAAGCTACATTCCTAGCAGGATCTACCGGGTTCTTGAACGCACAACTGCCACTTCCACAAAGTGGCAGCCAATTGACAACCAACGTACGCATCATGGCATCAGAGGAGCCGTTCAGCACAGTGGCTTCGATGGTTGCAGATTTGGTGTGCATGTTGTCTTGTGATCTGGGCCTGCCTCCGGTGTGTCTGTGTTGCTCGCCACTTGGCCGCAGGAACGGAGACGGTGATGGATCGGACCACATGTTCAGTACCACGGATGCAGCATGCTCAGCTTTTGGCAGGGACACAAGCGAAGGCATACTCCGCACAAGAGTTTTGGAGTTGGAATTGAAGTTGTTGCAGGCAGCAAATGATATAGTAGGTGTCAGGCTTGCTTCTTGGATCGAGCGCATTTTGAAGAAAAGCAAATAAGACAGCCCGTGTCAGAACAGTTGGTCAAATCCAACTCGCTCAGGTGCATCACTCAGCGTGGTCTTTTGTTAGCTGGTAGATTCCGCCAGCTTCTGTAAGCAGTGAGGCAAAGCAGTTTACCGTGCTTCGCCGTGGGCGCAACAATTGGAAATCAACAGCAACGGCATGAATTTTTGTGTTTTTGTGTTGGTGTCGATGTTGCCCTTATGGCCCCATGCTGTTGCCAGCGGTCTGCGCAGCAAGCAAGTCCCCTACACAGGTCGGCGGCTTGTGCTGGTTGAGCGGCCACGTTCGCACAAAGACAATTCAGTGATTGCAGGAAGCACAGATCCGGATTATCCAGTTTGGAACATTCATCTTGCAGAGCGTGCGTATGTTCTCACATCACTTGGCTGCGCCTTTCTTTTGGACTTGTTGTGTGCAGCACTGGACAGTTTGGAACTCGAGCGCATGAGCAGCAGTCGCAGAAGCTATAGCCGCCAGCTTGTGGCGTTGGAGGAGGCGCATGTTGCGAACAGTGATTTTGCCGCAAACACCATGACTTCCACAGTGGCCCAGATTCAGGCAAGGTTGTGCTTGCTTGGTCCCCTGTGTCCGAAACAATTGTTCATGGAAGCAGGCATTGGTTGACATTGCTGAGAAATTGGTGCAGACGTTGTGCTTGCTTGGTTCCTTGAGCCCTCATGCTCATGTCGCGCACACGGTAGGCGGCCCAGGCAATGAATGGCAGATGATGCTTCACAATAAGATGAATGCTTCCAGTTGCTGCCAGTGACAGCTTTTATGTTTGCTTTTTGAGAGTGTGTTCGCTTCTGGCTGTAGATGACTACTGGCCCGGTCTCTCAGCTTTTGCCGCCGTTGAGATTGCATTGATTCCGATGCACAGGCTGGCGTTGCTGACGGGATGGCTTTTATGTTTTTAGTTGGTTTGTTGTTGCCTTGTGGGCGATGGGGCGAAGTTCGCGCAGCAACACCAGGGGACAACAGTCTGGCACTCAGGGTTGCGAGCGATTGCCTGTGGCGTTTGTGCGTTGCGCGATTGACTTTGTATGCTTGACGATGTGCGGTTGTGCGAGCTAGCTCTTTGCAAAGAATTGTAAAAGACAAACTGGACTGGCTGCGTTGATGCAAATGGCTCGCGAAAGCGGCTGGCCCTGGTGCCATGTTGAGCCGCAGGTGAGTGCACGCATGTTCCGGGAGTTTGCTTATACACGCTTTCATGTGCTGGTGGAGTGGAGTTGTTGAATTATTATGCACTTGCGAATGGAAGTGTTCGTTCACTATTGACTTGGCTTTCGTGTGGGGAATGATTGTTTGAGCTAGCGCAGTGTCGCAGCTGGCTTAAAAGATGCCTTACCATGCAGCTGAACGAAGCCAGATTATGCAGAAGTGCGTGCGCGTGTTGGGAGCGCCTTCGCAGAGAAGGCCCACGAGCTCGCTGATGCTGTCGCAGTTGTGCAGGGTTTGTCAAAGGAAGCCACGAGGTTGCCACTGGAGTTTGGGCA